>ENA-ORDC01000156-ORDC01000156.1-marine-metagenome-genome-assembly--contig:-NODE-156-length-74280-cov-9.109160_pt1 | contig 74280 bp, 84 predicted proteins | sample MGYA00237783_ERZ508515 | MGnify/ENA primary metagenome ERZ508515 (study PRJEB26186, sample SAMN06268792) | marine metagenome | isolation source: Eden Landing Ponds, San Francisco, CA, USA | place...
GAGTAGACCGACTGCCAGATCATGAAATCCGAGAGCCGTTCGGCGCCGGTCTTGACGACGAGGTCGGGGTCGACCGGAAAGACGAGTTCGCGTTCGACGTCCGCCTCGTCGACGTCGTCGGGGTCGAGTTCGCCGGCTTCGACGGCGTGAGCGACTTTCCGAACGGCCGTCGCGAACTCGTGTTTGCCGCCGAGGCCGATGCTGACGAGGACAGGTGCGTCGGCACGCTCGTCGTCGTCGGGGCCCCGCACTGCCACGCGCTCGGGTGCCTCGACCGATTCGAGTTCCCGGCGGATCGTGTCGACGACCCCCTCGTCCAGGACGCTCACGTAGACGACGACCTGCTCGGCACCGTACTCGACGGCCCACTCGAACCAGTCTTCGAGGGTGCGGTAGGCGTCCTGTTCGAGCAGGTCCCGCTCGGTGAGGATGAGCGCCACCGTCTCCGGCAACGTCGCGTCGCTGGACCAGAGACGGGCGGCGAGATAGCGGTCGTACAGGCCCACACTCGACGTACCCCCGGCGCAGTCCTAAATGCCACGACACGACAATGCCACCGGGGATGGCAACGGGGAACGCGCCAGCCGCGTGCCGGTCACCCGCGGAACGTCCGTTCGGAAGGGGTAAGTACCTCTCGGCGGAACCGGTCGGACTGTGACCGCGACAGTCCGTCGAGCGGGCGGGTTCGCAGCCGTCGGCCTGCTCGCGCTGGCGGTCCCCTACGTCGCGGGGACGACGCGCACGGCACTCTCGACAGTGCTCGCGCCGGCACCCTTTGCCGTCGTCGCCGCGCTCGCGCTCTACGTCGTCGACGACGGACCGCTCTTCGAATTGTTCGCCCGCCCCGGTGACCGCCGGGACGGCCGCCTCTACGGCCTCGCGGGCTTTGCGCTCGCCGCCGCCGGCCTCGCCCTGCTCGCCGTCCGATTCGGCATGCCGATGCCCGTCTTCGTCGGCACCGTCCTCCTGCTCTCGTGGGGGAACCTCGGCGGCCACGCCGTGCGCGCGCTCAGCAACGAACCCATCATCGCGACCGCGGGGTTCGTCGTCGTCGCATCGGTCGCCGGCGCGGCCGGGCACTTCGCCGCCACGCTGTTCGTCCCGACGACGCTCGACTGGCCGCTGGTCGCCTTCCTCGCGACGAGCGGTGCGCTCATGGCCGCACTCCTGCGTGTCGTCCTCTTCGAACGCGACGACCCGCTGGTGATGGTCTCGGTCGGTCTCTTGCTCTGGCTGTTCTTCGACCTCCAGGTACCGGTTTCGACGACGGGCATCGCCGTCGCACTCGCCGTGACGGTTGTCCTCGGTGTGGTCTCGTATCTCCTGGAGACGGCCTCGCTGCCGGGCATGTTGACCGGCGTGTTGCTCGGATTGCTCACGATCGTTCTCGGTGGGCCCGGCTGGTTCGTCATCCTGATGACGTTCTTCGGACTGGGTGGACTGGCCTCGAAGTTCCGCTACGACGAGAAGAAAGCCCGGGGTATCGCCGAGGAAAACGAGGGTGCCCGCGGGAGCGGGAACGTCCTCGCCAACTCGCTGGCGGGGCTGGTCGCGGTGCTCGGTGCGGCCGCCAGTCCGAGTCTGACGACGCTCCCGCCGTTGCTCTTTCTCTTCGCTTTCGCAGGGTCGGTCGCCGCCGCGATGAGCGATACGCTCTCCAGCGAGATCGGCGGCGTCTTCGACGGTCCACGACTCATCACGACCTTCGAGCGCGTCGAACCGGGTACCGACGGCGCCGTCACCTGGCAGGGTGAACTCGCCGGACTCGCGGGCGCCGGGCTGATCGCCGCTATCGCGCTCGTCATGTTCGAGACGGTCACACCCGTCGGGGCGGCGGTCGTCCTCGCGGCGGGTGTCGTCGGGATGACCGTCGATAGCCTGCTCGGTGCGACCCTGGAGGGGAACTGGCTCGAAAACGAGGGCGTCAACTTCGCCGCGACGGTCGCCGGCGCGCTGAGTGCCGCCGCGCTCGCGGTCGCTCTCGGCGTCGAATCGCTCTCGCTTGCTCTGTGACCGTGTCCGACCCAGTCCGTGAGGCCCGACCCGGGGACCTCTCCCGGTTGCGCGCCATCCAGACCGTCGTGCTCGCCGAACCCTGGCCCGAACTCCTGACCGTCGCCGTCGACGGCCCGCCGGTCTGTCTCGTCTACGCCGGTTCGGACTCCGACGACGGTATCGACAGTGGTGCCGCCACCGTCGCCAAACCGACGGGATACGCGCTCGCTATCGCCGACGACGACACCGGCTATCTGGCCGAACTCGCCGTCGCCGACGGCCACCGTGGGGAAGGACAGGGGTCGGCCTTGCTCGCGGCGCTCGTCGACCGACTCCGCGACGACGGTGTCGAGACGCTACGGGTAACTGTCCGAGATATCGACGACCGTGCGCGCTCGTTCTACGAGTCTCACGGGTTCGTGGACCGCGAGCGACTCCCCGACCACTACGAGGACTGCGACGGGCGTCTGATGGCACGAGAACTGTAGGCTCGACCGGTCAGGACGGGACCTGGAGTTCGTCTGCGGTCCGGACGCGGACTGCTGTCGGCTGTTTGACGTACTCACCCTCGCTCGCTGTGACGACCTGCTCGACACCGCGCTGAGCGGCGACGTCGAGGACGCGCTGGGACAACTCACCGTCGAGGACGACTGCGGTCGGTACCGCGTCTGCGTCCCGCACCAGTTCGAACGCCTCCTCGGCCGCTCCCTCGACGAGGACGCCGAACGTCCCGTCGAGCAATCGGACTCGGCCCGTCTCGTCGCCGACGACCGCCTCGACGTGGCCCGCGAGCGTCGCCGGTTCGGCCTCGACACCGTCGTCTGCTCCGTCTTCGGCCGCCGTCTCGTCGCTCTCTCCGTCGTCAATCTCCTCGGTTGCCTCTCCTGGGGCTTCGTCGGTGACATCGGCGTCTTCGTCCCCGTCCGCTGGGGATGCAGCGTTTCTTTCGTCGGCTGTTCCGGTGACGTCCTCTGTCGATCCGGGTTCGACCGTCGACGCGCCGTCCGTGACTGCTCCGTCCGCGACCGTTCCGTCCGTGTGTGCCGTCTCGCCATCGTCGCCCGCTTGCCTCTCCGCGGTCGTCGACTCGTCCGGGGGACGGGTGTCCGAGTCCGTGCCTGGCCCCGTGCCGGCGTCGGGAACGGCTCGCGTACTACCGTCTGCCACCGCCGCGACGTCCGGCTCCTCGTCGTCGACGGCCTCGAACGGCACCTTCTCCCGGAGGGCAGTCATCACCTCGCCCCGCGAGAGATCCTCGACCGACCGGCCGGGCGGTGCGAGCGCGACGTGGTCTATCTCGCCCACCTGTGCGAGTTCCTTGAGGATGAGGTCGCCGCCGCGGTCGCCGTCGAGAAACGCCGTGACTGTCCGGTCGCGGGTGAGCTGTGCCACCTCGTCGGGGACGTCGGTCCCCTCGACGGCGATGGCGTTCTTGACCCCGTACTTGAGCAGCGTCAGGACGTCCGAGCGCCCCTCCACGACGATGATAGCGTCGCTCTCGCCGACTCGCGGGCCGGCGGGGAAGCCGTGAAACTCGGTGATGTCCTCGACGCGGACGGCCTCGCGGACCTCCGCGACGATATCCTGGCTGGTCAGTGACGCCTCGTCGAACTCGGCGAGCAGTTGCGTCGCGCGCTCGACGACCTCGCGGCGCTTGGCCGAGCGGACGTCTTCGAGTTCGCTCACTTCGACGCTCGCTCGACAGGGGCCGACCCGCTCGATGGTTTCGAGGGCGGCCGCGAGGATGGCCGTCTCGACGCGGTCGAGGCCGCTCGCGATCGTTATCTCGCCGAAGGACTGGCCACCCTCCGAGTCGATGGTCACGTCGATGCGGCCGAGTTTCTGTGACTCCTGGAGTCCGCGCAGGTCGAGTTCGTCCCCGAGCAACCCCTCGGTCTGCCCGAAGACGGCGCCGACCACGTCACTCCGCTCGACCACCCCGTCCGCGCTGATGTCCGCGTGAATGAGGTACTTCGCTGAATCGTACATTGGTGAACTGCCCCGTGTGGGGCGGTGATGGTGAATCCATGAGCGAGTTCATGGACAGTAATCCGTAATCGCTCCGGCCGGGAAATACCTGCCGACAGTCCTATCCCCGACGTCCGCGGCGACAGTCGACCAGTTCGCGCATCCGGCCACCCGTTCGGTGACCCAGTCCGTGGCTCTCGCAGCATTGATGACTATTATTCTTCAACCAGAATCTTTGTCGGCTATCGTGGGATATATACCGCAGTATCGACAAGTGATTTCACCATGACGTCGAGGACCGAAGCGGTCGCCTGGGCGGTCGGTGCACTGTTGCTGGTCGCGCTGGCGGTACCGTGGTTCATGTGGGGTTCGGATGCCGTCGCGGCGGGGTTACCGGTCTGGGTCTGGTGGCACGTCGGGTGGCTCTGTCTGACGTCGGTGTTCTTCTGGGCGTTCACCCGACGGGCGTGGGGGCTGGGTATCGAGGAGGTGAGCACGCGTGGCTGAGACGGCGATCCAGGTCGGAATCCTGGTCGGGTACATGCTCGTCGCCCTCGCAGTCGGCGTCGTCGCCTACCGCCTGACCGACCGGACACCGGAGGACTACTACCTCGCGAGTCGGTCGCTCGGGACCGTCGTCTTGCTCTTTACGACCTTCGCCACGCTGCTGTCGGCGTTTACGTTCTTCGCCGGGCCGAACATCAGCTACCGGCTCGGTCCGGAGTGGATCCTTGTGATGGGGCTGATGGACGGTGTTATCTTCGGTGTGCTCTGGTACGTCGTCGGCTACAAGCAGTGGCTCGTCGGGAAGGCAAACGGCTATCTCACGCTGGGTGAGATGCTCGGCGACCGCTTCGGGTCGCGACGGCTTCGGGTACTCGTCGCCGCCGTCAGCATCTTCTGGCTGTTTCCCTACGTCATGCTCCAGCAACAGGGTGCCGGGACCGCCGTGGAGGCGCTGACCGGCGGGGCCGTCCCGTACTGGGCCGGCGCCGGCGGGATCACTCTCTTCATGATCGTCTACGTCACGCTCTCGGGGATGCGCGGTGTGGCGTGGACGGACACCCTCCAGGGGCTGTTCATGCTCGGGATGGTCTGGGCGGCATTCGTCTGGGTCGGGACGGCTGTCGGCGGGTTCGGGGCCGCCACGGAGACCCTTCGGGGGCTAGATGGGAACCCGCTGGCGCTGGGTGGCGGTGCCTACACGCCGGCGTACATCGTCTCGACGGCCGTCAGCATCGCCTTCGGCGTCACGATGTTCCCGCAGGTCAACCAGCGCTTCTTCGTCGCGAAGTCGAAAGCCGTGATAAAGCGCACGCTCCCGCTCTGGCCGGTGCTGGTCGTCTTGCTGTTCGTTCCCGCGTTCATGCTGGGGTCGTGGGCGGCGGGTCTGGGCATCGAGACGAACGTCAACGGGAACGTCTTGCCCCCGCTCTTGCTGGAATACACACCGACGTGGTTCGCGGCGCTGGTCATCGCCGGCGCGATGGCCGCGATGATGAGTTCCAGCGACTCGATGCTGCTGTCGGGGTCGTCGTATCTCACCCGGGACGTCTACCGGCCGCTGGTCGCCGACCCCGACGAGCGACGGGAAGCGTGGCTCGGTCGGCTGGGCGTCGTCGTCTTCGCGACGCTGACCTTCGTCGCGAGCCTCTTCCAGGTCGGGACGCTGCTGGAGATCGGCGACACCGCTTTCGGCGGATTCGCCCAGCTCGCGCTCCCGGTCATCGTCGCACTGTACTGGTCGCGAACGACGCGCTGGGGGATCTACGCCGGCATCGGCGCGAGTCAACTGTTCTACCTCGCCAGCGTCTTCGTAGACGTCGTACCCGGTAGCTATCTCGGCGGCTGGTCGGCATCGGTCGTCGGCATGCTTCTGGGACTGGTCCTGACCGTCGGCGTCTCGGCGGTTACGACTCCCTCGACCGCCGAAGACCCGAGCGTCTACGAACGGACCGGCGCCGACTGACTGCGCTCGTCAGTGATTTGTGTTTCTCGCTCCTAGGCTACGAGTATGTCCCGTGCCCCCGCTGCAGTCGTCCCCGCAGTCGTGGTCCTCGTGGCGGTAGCCCTCGCTCTCCCGGGGGCGACTGCCGCGACGAACGAGGTGACGATGAGCGGCTTCTCCGAGGAACCTGGCGAGATCGGACTCGTGTTGCTGTCGGCCCAGGCGACGAACGTGACCGCCTACCAGGCTAACGTTACCTTCGACCCCGACGTCGTCACGGTGGTCGCTGCCGGCCGCCAGGACTTCCCGAACCCCGAGGAGACGGTCGACCGCGAGAACGGCTGGGTCAGGCTCTCGGCCGAGCGTAGCGACCCCGTCGACGAACCGATCCTGACCTCGCTGGTCGTCCGCATCCTGTCGGAGGCCGAACCGGGTACCGAGACCGAACTGTCCTTCGTCGAGACCGATACGACGCTGACCAACGCGACCGACGGCGAGTTGACGATCGACGCGTACGGCACCGCGACTATCGATGTTCTCCAGCCCGACACGCCGACGCCGACTGTGACCCCAGAGTCGACGCCTACTGTGGCCCCGACCGTGACACCCACTCCGACGCCCTCGCCAGTTCCGACCGCGACTCCCACCGTCACGCCCACACCAACTGTAACGACGACGCCGACCGCAACGACGCCGACGACGCCCACGGAGACACCGACGCCCACGGGGACGGACACCGATACCCCGACGGAGACGTCCACGCCGACGCGAACTGCGACCGCCTCTCCCACGCCGACTGCGACGGAACCCCGGGAGACGACGACACCGCCGGCAGCGACCCCGACCGCCACCCCAGAACCGACGCCGACTGACCCGGCTACCGGGACTACCACCGAAAGCGGTCCGGGATTCGGTCTCGTCGTGACGGTCGTCGCGCTACTGGTCGCGGCCGGTCTGGTCCGCCGGACGCGGCGTCGCCGATGACGGTCAGCCCGGCGGTACTCGTCCTGCCAGCGTTCACGACGGCGGACTACGCGGCCGACCCCGCCGACCCCGACGAGGTGGGTCGGTGGCTGGACGCCTACGATTTCGAGCGCTATCGGGTCCGTGGTGTCCCGAAACCGTTCCGGTACGACCCCGCCACGGACGTCGCGCTGGTCCCGACCGGTATCGGCAAGAGTGCCGCGGGAGCGACGGGGAGCGCGCTGTTCGCCGACGACGGTGTCGTCCTCGACGACACGACCCTCGTCACTGTCGGCATCGCCGGTGCACACCCCTCTGTGGGGACCGTCGGTTCGGTCGTCGTCGCCGACACCGTCGTCGACTGGGACCTCAAAGAACGCGTCGACGGCCGGGTCAGTCCGCTGTCCTGGCGTGCTCGCGACTACGTCTGGGACCTGGAGGAGTCGCTGGTCGAACGGACGGCCGAGACGGCCCGTGAAGTCGACCTGGCCGACGACGAGGCCGCGCGGACGCTCCGGGCCGCCTACGGCGACGACCGGTCACCGGGCGTGGCGGTCGGGCCGACGGTCTGTGGCGACGAGGTCTGGCACGGCGAGACCGCCGCCGGTGACGTCGAACGCCTCTGTGCGGCCTACGACCTCGACGGCTACGCCACGACCGAGATGGAGGACGCGGGTACCGTCACGGCGCTGGAGCGGTTCGACGCACTGGACCGCTACGTGAGTCTGCGTGCGATCTCGAACTTCGACCGCGCGCAGCCGGGCGGTGACCCTGTCGAGAGCGCCGGCGAGTTCTGTTTCGCCCTCGCGACGGAGAACGCGTTCCGTGCCGGCCGCGCCGTCGTCACCACACTGGCAGCCTGACCTCACCGCTGGCTGCCCACAGGTAGGCTTTTGAGCGCGTTGGCGCAACGTGCGGGTATGCAGACACACATCGTGCCGGTCGGCTTCGACTACGACCGGCTCATCGCGCCGCTCGTGCGCGACCAGCTGGACGTAGACCGGGTCGTCCTGCTGGAGGGGGCCGTGGGGAGCGAGGCCAACGTCGAGTACTCGCGCAACCTCGCGGCGAAACTCGAACAGGACTACGCGAACCTGCTGGGCGCGACGACCGAGCGGTTCGTCGTCGAGGACGTCTACGACTACGACGCCGCCTTCGAACAGGCCTTCGCGCTCATCAACGGCGAACTCGACAGGGCGGACGACGCCGAGGTCTGGGTCAACATCTCCGCGATGCCCCGCACGGTCTCTTTCGCCTTCGCGACCGCGGCCCACTCCATCATGGTCGAACGCGAGGAGGACCGCCAGCGCATCCACACCTACTACACCGTCCCCGAGAAGTACCTCGAGACGGAACTCGCAGAGGAACTCCGCCGGGGGATCGACCTGCTCTCGGACGTCGAGGAGAGCGTCGAGGACTCTGAGATGGCCGAGGACGTCCGCGAACACCTGGACGACGCCCGCTCGCTGCTCGCCGAGTTCGACGAGCGCGGGACCACTATCGGCGCCAAGGAGTTCGACGGCAAACACATCCTCGAACTGCCAGTCGCGTCGTTCTCGAACGTCAAACCCTTCGAGGAACTCATCCTCTTTACCCTGGGCGAACACGGGGAGTTCGACTCCGTGTCGGAACTCGCACAGGGGCTGGCCCGCGAACTCGGCGAGGAGTACACCGATTCGTTCCGCTCGAAGGTCATCTACAACGTCGACAGGTTAGGGCCCGGCGGCAAGGGCTACATCGAGCAGGAAGAACAGGGCAAGTCCTACCGGACACGCCTCTCGCGGATCGGCGAACTCTGGGTACGGGCCCACTCGGACCGCGACGACTTCGACGGCGTCGAGATCTGAGCGGCGAGCCGACGGCTTCGACGCCTGACCGTGGACTCCGACCCGACCGATGCCTGATCGAGGACTGGGACCCGACCGATGCCTGGCTGAGGAGAGCCCCGCCACTCCACGAGCGTGTGGATCAAACGCACGTCTGAGCGTTCGCCCTGTTTATGTCGATGCGGCATCATCACCTGATAGCCATGTTCGAGGCCTCTCCCGCTCGCGCGAAAGCGGTGATCCAGGCGCTCCTCCCGTTGTTCGTGACGCTTTGCTGTCTCGTATTCGGTCTGGTGGCGACGCCGGCTGCCGGCGGCCCGCTGACTCCGACGGTCACTCCGACCGACAGTGGGTCGAACCAGACGGGGAACGCGACGGTGACCCTGTACGACGCCGGCGACGCGACGTTCGACGGGGCCGGTGATGTCGAGGCCGCCATCGAGAACGGACAACTCGACCACCCGGATGCGATGGTCGTCGGGGAGACGCTCGTCGCAGTCATCGAGTCGGACAGGCTCGCATCGGCGATGGACGACCGCGACGGGTCGACGACCGAGCAGTTCCTCGACGTGCTGGCCGGCGACGGTGGGTTCTACCTCGTCCAGACGAACAACGAGCCGATGGTCACGCGGACCTTCACCACTGTCGGCCCGGCGAACCTGACGGCCTATCGCGACGGATCGACGGTGTACGTGCTCCTCGACACCGGGACTCTCACGTTCCGGAAATCCCTGAACGACACCGCGACACGGCGAGTCGAGTCGCTCCACGACGACCGATTCGCCGTCTCCTTTGGCTTCGACCGTTACGAACCGCGCTGGGACCCCCGGACATCGATCCTCCGGGCCCGACGTTCGTGCTGTCTGACGAGCAGTTCCTGACCGAGACGCCGGGATCGACGACTGATTCGCCGACAGCTACGCGAACGCCTACCGCACCGCCGCTGACGCCGGGGCTGACGACGACAGGGCCGCCGCCGACCGGGTCGGGCGGTGTGGCGACGAACGCAGGAACCCCGACGAGCGTCGACACGCCCCTGCCGGCACCGCCCGCGAACGGGTCCACGACACAGTCCGGGACGCGGACGACGACGTTCGCAGACGGTCCTGGGTTCACCGCCGGAGCGACGATCGCGGCGATACTCTGGTCGGTTGTGCTGGGACGCTACCGGCGGTAACCGACTGGCTGGGTCAGCACTGATGTGACCGCCAGGGTGAGTCGGTCTATCGTGATGACGTAAGAGTTATTTTCCAGCCTCGTCCACTCTCGGGTGATGACAGGGCCGTTCCCAGCCGTCGCACAAACCGCCGTGAGCGGCCCCGCCGTACGCGTACCGGTACGTGTAGGGGCGTCCTGAGCCCCACCCACACCATTCTCGACTTCGCGTTCGAATCGCTCGCCGAAAGCGACCCGCAATCGACCCGCAATCGACCCGCAACCGATCCGCAACCGATCCGCAACCGATCCCAATCGGTCGTTCCGGAACCAAGTCAGACGATGCACCAGACAACACTCACAGCCCGACCACACCGACCGTATCGCTCGCCACGACCGAATCGCCCGCTAGCGCCCGCCCACCGAGGAGGTGAGTGTCGATGAGCACCGACAGCGACGCCGGTGACTCCCCGTCGAGCGCGACCGAGACGGACGACTCGGAACTCTACCCCGAGTACGACCCGGAGGACGTCGAGCGAAAGTGGCAGAACCGCTGGGTCGAACACGACACCTACGCATACGACCGCGAGGCCGCTCTCGACGCCGATACGGCCTTCTCCATCGACACGCCCCCGCCAACGGTCTCGGGCGACCTCCACATGGGGCATCTCTATCAGTTCACGCTCCAGGACTTCGTCGCCCGCTACCACCGGATGGCCGACCCTGCAGTCTTCTTCCCGTTCGGCTACGACGACAACGGGATCGCCTCGGAGCGACTCACCGAGCGCGAGAAGGGCGTCCGCCACGGTGACTTCTCCCGGCGGGAGTTCCAGGAGCTGACCCGCGAAGTCTGCAGCGAGTACGAGGACGACTTCACCGACGACGTCCAGTCGCTGGCGGTCTCGGTCGACTGGTCACACACCTACAAGACCATCGAGCCCCGCGTCCAGCGTGCCTCACAGCTATCCTTTATCGACCTCTACGAACAGGGTCGGGAGTACCGACGACGCGCGCCCACGATCTGGTGTCCGGACTGCGAGACGGCCATCTCGCAGGTCGAACAGGAAGACGCCCAGAAACACACCAAATTCAACGACATCGCGTTCGAAGTCGTCGAGTTCGGCGACCCCGACGCGGCGCCCGACGACCCCGAGAGCGCGGGCCCGACCGACGAGCCGACGTTCACCATCTCGACGACGCGCCCGGAACTGCTCCCCGCCTGCGTCTCGGTGTTCGTCCACCCGGACGACGAGGACAACCAGCACCTCGTCGGCGGCACCGCACGGGTCCCGATCTTCGGCCAGGAGGTCCCGATCATCGAGGACGACCGCGTCGACATGGAGACCGGCAGCGGCGTCGTCATGTGCTGTACGTTCGGCGACCAGACCGACATCGAGTGGTACCAGGCCCACGACCTCCCGCTGCGGATCGCCATCGACGAGTCGGCCACGATGACCGACGTCGCCGGCGACTACGAGGGACTCCCCACCACGGAGGCCCGCGAGGCCATCATCGAGGACCTCGCGGAGGCGGGCTACCTCCTGGAGAGTCGCGACCACTCCCACAGCGTCCAGGTCCACGAGCGCTGTGAGACGGAAGTCGAGTACCTCGTCACCGAGCAGTGGTACGTCGAGATGCTAGACCGGACCGACGAGTACCTCGACGCGGGCGAGGCGATGGACTGGTACCCCGAGAAGATGTTCACCAGGTACAAACACTGGATCGAGGGCCTGGAGTGGGACTGGTGTATCTCCCGCCAGCGCGACTCGGGCATCCCGTTCCCGGTCTGGTACTGCGAGGACTGCGGGGAGACGATCCTCGCCGAGAAAGAGCAACTCCCCGTCGAACCCATCGCCGACGACCCGCCGGTCGACGCCTGTCCCGAGTGTGGCGCGAGTGAGTTTACCCCCGAGGAGGACGTCTTCGACACCTGGGCGACGTCCTCACTTACGCCGCTCATCAACGCCGGCTGGGACTGGGACGCCGAGGCCGAAGCGTACACGATGGAGCGGCCGGAGCTCTACCAGTTCGACCTGCGCCCGCAGGGTCACGACATCATCTCGTTCTGGCTGTTCCACACCGTCGTCAAGTGCTACGAACACACCGGCGAGGTCCCCTTCGAGAGCGTCATGATCAACGGGATGGTCCTGGACGAAAACCGCGAGGCGATGTCCAAGTCCAAGGGCAACGTCATCCCGCCCGAGGAGGTGACGGCGAACTTCCCGGTCGACGCCGCGCGCTACTGGGCGGCCGGCACGTCCATCGGCGACGACTTCCCCTACCGTGAGGGTGACCTCGAAGCCGGCGAACGACTCCTCCAGAAGCTCTGGAACGCGTCGCGGCTGATCGACGGGATTACGCCCGCCCCGGAAGCGATCGACGCCCCAGCAGACGAGGACCTCGCGGCGGTCGACCAGTGGCTGCTGGCGGAACTCGACGACCACGTCGCCACGCTCACCGACCGGTTCGAGAGCTACGAGTTCTCGAAGGCGCGCAACGAACTCCGCGCCTTTTTCTGGAATACGTTCTGTGACGACTATCTGGAGATCGCCAAACAGCGACTCTCCGATGGGGGCGACCCCTCGGCGGAGTACGCGCTCGTCACCGCCCACCGGACCTTCCTCAAACTGTTCGCACCGTTTCTCCCCCACGTCACGGAGGAACTCTGGCAGCGCCTCTACGCGGACGCCGACGGTGACCCGGACACGCTCGACTCGATCCACACCGAGGACTGGCCGGCGACGCGGGGCTACGAGGCCGACCTCGACGCCGGCGAGACGGCGATGGAAGTCATCGCCGCCCTGCGACGGTACAAGACCGAACACGGTCTGGCGCTGAACGCCGACCTCGACCGTGTCGAGGTGTACGGCCACGTCGCCGGCTTCGAGGGCGCCATCGCCGAGGCGATGCACGTCGAAAGTCTGGAGACCTTCGACGAGACTCCCGATATCACGACCGAAGTCACGGGTGTCGACCTCGATTACTCGCTGGTCGGCCCCGAGTACGGCAACCAGGTCGGCGAGATCGACGCCGCCATCGAATCCGGGGACTTCGAAGAGGTCGACGGGAAACTGCAGGTCGCGGGCGTCGAACTCGATTCGGAAATGTTCGAGATCGAGACCGCGCGCATCTACTCGGGCGACGGCGAGATGCTCGAGACCGAGAACGCGGTCGTCGTCGTCGGCTGAGACTGCGACTCTTCGGTCGTATTTTCGCGGAAACCTCCCTGTTCGACGTCGCTGACGACTGTTCCGGCTCGCTCAGTGATGCGTTACGCCGCGCCGGTCAGTACCGACTGCCACCGCCGCCGAGGAGTGCGAGCAGTCCCACTACCGTCAGACCCAGGCCCCACCACAGCGAGTCACCGGGGAGTGCGATGAGGAGGAGCGTCACGATGCCGGACGTGAACAGCGACCAGCCGAAGGTCGAGCGAGTGCTCATACCCGTATTACGTGTGTGACCGGATAGGTACACTGTCTGATGACTCGCCGACATATGTGCCTGCGTTTCGGTACTTTCCCGATTCATCGCCCGTGGATCAGTACAGTATCCTTCGAACGGTTCGGTTTCTCTGTGCGAACCGAAATAGATCGAAAACCGTCTTTAGGTGCAGAAAAGTAAAAACTATATAGAAATATTTTGATTTAGTCCTATTTAATCGGAAAATATTTCAATAGAGGGGAATAACGTCTAATTGTATGTCCCCAGCTGACGACTCGGCCGACAGAGTGCGACCGGGCGTGACCAGGCGGCGGCTCCTCGAAGGCAGTGTGGCGCTGGCGGGCGTAGGAGTGCTCGGGTCGCTCGCCGGGTGCTCGACCGCGAGCGGGGCGGACCAGCCGGCGTACGCGACGTGGCTCCCGCGGCCGGAGACGATTTACGACCCGGAGAGCGGGGGAAGCGACACGACAGAGACGCGTGTGGCACCGTCGACGGAGTATCTCCCGTTCCAGGCGGCGACGTACGACGGGATCGCAGAGTACGCGGCGCGCAACGACACCGAGTACGCGCCGCCCGGGCGGCCGGGGTCACTGCACCCAGTAGTCGACCTCTGGGTCGATAACGTGTCCTTCGCAGTGTGGTCGAGTCGGGGGTTCCAGGTGAGCGAGACCAGCCTCGACCGAGAACAGATCGTCGCCGCGTTCGAGGAGCACGGGTTCGAACCCGACGGGACCTACGAGGGGTATCAGACGCTAACGACCTCGGAGAGTCCCTGGGTGGTGGCCGTCGACGGCGGTCGGTTCGTCGAAGCGTGGCAACCGGAAGGCTTCCCCGCCGAGTTTCACGCACCGTCGCGGACCGTCCAGTGGCTGGTCGACTCGGGCGCGGGTCGGCGTGACGGTCTCGTCGAAGCCGAGGACGGGGTCGCCGCTCTGACCGAACGACTCGGGATGGCGACGCGACTCGCGGGTGAGACCTACGAGCGCGTGACCGAGAGCGACCCCGAGATCGGACAGTTCCGGGGGCAGGTCGCCGAAGGGACAGCTCGCGACGTGGACGGCGCGACGACCGAACTACGCCACGTGCTCGTCTTCGCGAGCGACACTGACGTTCCCGCCGAGGAGATCGAGGTGTGGGCCGACCCGGACCGGCAGTCGGAGGTGAACTACTTCGACGAATGGAGCGACGTCGTCGTCTCGACGGCGGGGCAGACGGCCGTGGTCGAGGGGACGGTCGATACCGCCGAGGCGTTCGAATGGGGCGACCCGTTCGATTCGCCCAGTACGCCGGCGACGACCGCAGGTTCGACCGAGTGAGTACAGTCTTCCGAGCGTGGGTTCGCGCTCTCGGCTCGTGCACGCACCGGAAGCGGTCGCGACACCCGTCGACTGAGCGCTGCACCGGCCAAATACGACGGATTGCGGGCCGACGAACCGGTGAGACGGCGGGCCCATAACTCACCAGTGAGCGACGTGACAGGCTCCCGGTAGTACCACGAGTATGGGATACGTTGGCACAATGGTTTAGTAGGTCCCGTCCCCACCTGTGAGTATGAGCCTCACCCCGCTCGACGAGTCGGACAGGAAGCCACGTGAGGGTGGGCCGTCGGCCGACGACGGACGCGACAACGGTGGTCTGGGGATTCTGGGTCGCGTGCGCGACGTGCTCGGGCGCGTCGCCGCAGCGCTATCGAGAGGATCGACACCGGGAGACACGACGGTCGAAGCACAGGACGGCCCCGGACAGAGCGGGGTCAGACAGCACGAGCGCACTCCCGTGGCCCAGTCACACTCCGGGTCCGACGCTCGCGCCGCCGAACGGTCGTTGACCTGGGCCGGCGCCGCAAGCGGGGACCACCCGGAACCGGACGACCAGGTCGACCGCCCCGAACTCGTCGCCAGCTGGGACGACCGCGGACTGACGCTCTCGGAAGCGGGCGATTCCGGCGCGGCTATCTCCTCGGATACCTGGACGGACATCGAACGCTGAACGGGACGACCGTCGACCTCTCGGGGCCGGCGGTTCGATACTCCGATACGCAACTGTCACGAGTGATGCCTAGCGCTGATTCTCGGTCACCGCGGCTGGGTCCGGCAGTTCCGACATCCCACCGTGTCTCGTGGTCGAGGCGGCCGCGACAGCGTTGGCTCGCGCGAGCACCTGCTCCAGGTCGCGCTCACCGTCGGTCAGTGCCGCGACGACGCCCGCGGTGAAGGCGTCACCGGCGCCCGTCGTGTCGACGGCGTCGACCTCGTAGCCCGCGTGACTGGCCGCCGTCGGCCCCCAGGGTGCGTCACGCGAGGCCGAGGCCGCCGACCCCGCCGCGCCCGCCGTTCGGAAGACGGTGTGGACGCCGATCTCGTGGAGTTCGCTCGCCAGTTCGTCGGGGTCGGCGGCGAAGCCGGCGGGCGTCAGGTCCTCGGGCGTCGTCTTGACCACGTCTACGAGCGGGAGGAAACGCCGGACCTGGGTCTCGAAGTCTGCCTCGGGCCAGAGCTCCGGTCGGCCGTTCGGGTCGAACACCACGGTGCAGTCGCGTTCTCGCGCTCGCTCGGCGAGGTCGACCACCGCCGACCGCGAGGGCTCACTCGCCAGGAGGACGCCACCGAGGACGACCCACTCGACCGATTCGAGGACGTCGTCGGGGACGCGACCGGACTGGAGTCGCGTGTCGGCAGTGCCGTCTCGATAGAAGGTAAAGCGCGGGTCGGCCTCCCTGGGGTCGTCGTCGACTGTTGTGGATTCCTCGGCGACGCCGCTGACGAACGCGAGGGTCGTCTTCGCGTCGGGGTCACGCTCGACGAAGCGGTCGGGGACACCCCGGTCGGCGAGCGTGTCGACGAGGAAGTCACCAAACGGGTCGGCGCCGACGCGCGTCCAGAACCACGGCGGTTCGTCCAGTTGTGCGAGTCGGACGGCGACGTTGGCGGGGGCACCGCCTGGATGGCGAGCGAACTGGTCGACAGCCGCGAGGGGGGCGTCGGAATCGGGAAGGAAGTCGACCAGCGTCTCGCCGGCGACGAGCACCGACGGGGTCACTCGTCCTGGCCGACGCGAAGCACCTGCACGAGCGAGTAGACGGGGACGCCGTCGAGACTCTCCACGCCGCGCTTGTCGGTGAGGACGGCACACGCGACGGGGTTGCCGCCGCGCTCGCGGACGGCGGTGATCGTCTCTTTCATCGTCGTCCCGCTGGTGATCGTGTCGTCGACGAGGTAACAGTCGCGGCCGCGGATCTCGGCGAAGTTCCGCGAGAACGACCCCGAGAGCTCCTGGTCGTCGCTGTCGTCCCACTGGTGTTTGCTGGGAGCGTAGGTCCCGAGGTCGGTATCGAGTTCGCGGGCGACACAGGTCGCGATGGGCGCGCCGGCCTTCTCGATGCCGATGGTGAGGTCGACGTCCTGGCCCTGTTTCGAGAGCAGGTCGGCGGTGGCGGCAGCGACGTGGTTCAGTCGCGCGCTGTCGCGACCGATGGCCGACCAGTCGACGTGGATGTCGTCGAGACCGCTACTCGTCCGCTCTGTCGTACTCACCGCCTCTGCGCCCGCTCGCTCGACCAGCCACGACGCCGTCTCCTTCGAGACGTTGAGCTCGTCGGCGATCTCCCCTTTCGAGAGGCCACCCTCGGCGAGTTCGGCCGCGCTGTCGATCAGGTCGTCGATGTTCTTCATGCACCCTCGTTCGCCCCGGGGGATCATTATGCCATCGGACTGTTCGGGCCCGAGAACCCGACCCGGCGGCCGGTCGCTGAGTCACTGGTGGGCCTTCCGGTGGGAGAGGCTGGCACCGACGCGTATCGAAACACCGATTTACCACCAGGGCCGCCGATAAGGAGACATGAGCGACGCAGGGACACCGCGCATCGGGATCGTCGGCTGTGGAAACATCGGGCACCGTCACGCCCAGTTGTTGCAGGGACAGGACATACCCATCGCCGGTGGTGCCGACATCGCGCCCGAGGCACGCGAGCGGTTCACCGAGGAGTTCGGCGTTCCGACCTTCGAGGACTACGGGGCGCTGTACGCCGAGGCCGACGCCGTCGTCGTGACGACGCCCAACGCCTACCACGAGGAACCGGTCGTCGACGCGCTGGACGCCGGGCTGGACGTCCTCGTCGAGAAGCCACTGGCCAACGACGTCGAGAGCGCCGAGCGCATCGCTGCCACGGCCCGCGACGCCGAAGGCTTCTGTATGGTGGGCTTTCACACCCGCTTCGAGAGCGACGTCGAAGTGCTGACCGACTACCGCGAGGCCGGACGGTTCGGAGAGGTCGACCACGTCGAAGCGAGTTACGTCCGGCGTCGGGGTGTGCCGGGTCGTGGCTCGTGGTTCACCAGGAAAGACGTCGCGGGCGGCGGTTCGCTCATCGACATCGGCGTCCACGCGCTGGACCTGTCGCTGTACCTGCTGGGCTATCCCGAGGTCGAGGAAGTCACGGGTGTAACCCGCTCGCAGTTCGGCGGCAGCGAGGAGTACACCTACCTCCACATGTGGGGCGACGACCAGGGTGCCGAAGGGTTCGACGTCGACGACTCGGCGTCTGCGTTCCTCCGGTGTGCAAACGGCAAGACGATCTCCCTCGAAGTGGCGTGGGCGACGAACCGACCGCCGGCCCAGGAGTACGTGCTCCGCGGGAGCGGAGCGGGCGCGACGTTCGACAAGGGCGGTGGCGAGTTGACGGTCCACGAGACGAGTACCGAAGGCGGCGGGCACATGTCCGACTCCGCCATCGCGACGGACGACCGGGACGCCCACGCAGCCGAACAGGCCTACTTCGTCGAGCACGTCGCCGAGGGTACCGCGCCGAGTCGCAATACTGTCGAGCAGGGACTGACCGTCCAGCGAGTGCTCGACGCGATCTACGAGTCCGACGAAACCGGCAACGCGGTCCGCATCGAGGATTGACATCGACCCCACGCTGAACAGTAGTTGCCGATTCGGATTGCAGAGCGCTCGCTGAAGTACGACGAGATCACTGAAATCTGGCTTGCGTCGGTTGTTCGACCGGTGATTCGAGTCGGCAGTGATGGGCGAGACGAGACATTCACGGTGACAGCGAGTCCCGCCAGTACGGAGGGGCGTGCGAGTTCAGCCAGACACGAGAGACGCAGCCAGGTCGCACACCTCACTGACTAGTCGCGTGGTCGTAGACGAACCGACGGAGCAGTTTCGCCGCGAGCGTCGCCGCCTGGCCGTCGTCACGGTCGTTGACCTCCACCACGTCGAACCCGTCGGCGGCCTGGGCCAATTCACGGACGAGTCGCCGCCCCTCCCGCGGCGTGAGCCCGAAGGGTTCGGGCGTGCCGGTGCCCGGTGCGAACCCGGGGTCGAAGGCGTCGATGTCGACGCTCAGGTAGACCGACTCGTCGGTGAAATCCGGCGTCCAGTCGCCGACCGCGTCGGGGTCGACGACGGTCACGTCCGCCTCGCTGGCGCGGCCCCACTCGGCCTCGTTCCCGGTGCGAGCGCCGACGACGACCGCACGGTCGGCGACGTCGAGAGCGTGGCGAGTGACCGTCGCGTGGCTCAACTCGTCGCCGGCGTAGGACTCCCGCAGGTCGAGGTGGGCGTCGAGACAGACGAAGACGTCCGGGTCGACGGCTCGGACACCGGCGACCGTGACGGTGTGTTCACCGCCGACGAGCAGCGGTGTGGCCTCCTCCTCACGAAAGTCACGGACCGTTCCTTCGAGGAACTGGAAGTACTCCGCGGCGTCGGCGGTCGGGCCGATGTCGCCATGGTCGTACACCGCGAGGTCGGTGAATCGACTGTCGGTGTCCCGGTCGTAGTCGTCGAATCCCTGCGCGTAGTGACGGACGCGGCGGGGCCCGAACCGAGTTCCCGGCCGAAAAGAGGTCGAACGGTCGAGCGGCGCGCCGACGAGCGCGTAGTCGGCGTCCTCGCGGTCGGCGGTTGCGCCGGGAAACATCTGACTCGGAACCGAACTCAGACGACCTTGCGCTGGTCTTCCATCTCCAGGTACTCGATGTCGTCGTCGGGCTGGAGACTGACGTCGTCGGGGAGCGCGAGCGTGATCGTCTCGTAGGTTTCGAGATCCATGACCTGGGCCTCGTTGCCGTCGACGGAGACGACCTGGCCCTGTTTGCGGTTGATGATCGGGACGCGGATCTTGGCGTCGACCGGCTGGGAGAGGCTGCGTTTCTTCCCGTCGAAGACGCCCACGGCGTCGACGCGTGCCTTCGCACTGCCGTGTTTGCCGGGCTTGGCCGTGCTGTACCCAGTGATCTTGCAGGCGACGCCGTCGATATTGACGTAGCTGCCCTCGTCGAGGTCGCGGACCTCGACCTGCTTCGTTGCCATACACTGGCGTAGTCGATCGACTGGTATAAACGGTTTGGAACGCGCTGACGGGCGGTAGACGTCCCCTCGTGGCCGGTTCCGGGCGACCCCGCGTGCGCTCACTTCCGGTCACGCCCCTCGCGCATGCTCTGGCGAGTGAACTGTGGCTGTGTGCCGATCCCGGCCGTGCGCTGGCGCAACGAGTAGTAGAGCAGTATCGAGACGAGCACCGCGAGCACCGTCGTCACGCCGGCGGCGACGAGTTCGTCGAAGACGTAGAGGATCGACGTCGAGAGGACGGCACTCGCCAGTACGAGTCCGTAGACGATCCGGCGGGCAAAGCGTCCGATGAGCCGGCGCGAATCGCGCAGGTCGACCTTGACTTCGAGGTCGCGATTACGCGCCTGGTCGAGCACCTCTTCGAGCTTCGGCGGCGTCCGCAGCGTCGACTGGACAGCCTCCCCGGCCTCGCTCGCGCGGTCTTCGACGTACTGGCGGACGGTGTCCTCCAGAAAGCCCTGCTCGCGGAGGTACGTCGTCGCAACGTCGATGAAGTCGAAGTCCTCGTCCAGTGTGACACAGACTCCCTCGACGACGGTCGCGACACGGAGGACGAGCGCCAGGTTCGCCGGCAGTCGGAACGGGAAGTCGTAGATGGTGTCCTCGACCTGCTGGACGATCTGCTGGACGCGGTACTGCTCGATGTCCTCGCCGCGGGCGTCGGCGATGGCCAGTTCGAGGACGTCACCCATCACCTGTCGGTCGGCATCGGGACTGAGCGTTCCCATCTCGACGAGCGTGTCGAGGATGGCCTGGATATCCTGGTTGGCGACGGCGATGTAGAAGTCGACGATGCGGTCCTGGATGAACGGGTCGACGTAGCCGCTCATCCCGAAGTCGTAGAAGACGAGCGTCCCGTCGTCCTGGACCGCGAGGTTGCCGGGGTGGGGGTCGGCGTGGAAGACGCCGTCCTCGATGATCATCTGGAGGTAGGCCCGCTGGAGCGTTTCGGCCAGCGCCGAGCCGTCGATCTGACGCTCGTTGAGGCCGTCCAGATCAGTTATTTTCGTCCCGGGGACGTACTCCATCGTGAGCACTCGCTCGGTGGAGCGACTCTCGTCGACAGAGGGGATCCTGATGGCGTCGTCGTCGGCGAAGTTCGCACGGATCTCTTCGAGCATGCGGGCCTCGCGCTCGTAATCCATCTCCTGGTTTATCGTACGGTCGAACTCGTCGGCAAGCGTCTCCAGGGAGAACGCCCGCGACTCGTCGACGAAGTACATCAGGATGGGGAGTGACCACCTGATGACTCGCAGGTCTGCCTGGACGAGTTCCTGCACGCCCGGCCGGCGCACCTTGACGGCGACTTCGCCATCCGCCGTCTCGGCACGATAGACCTGCCCCAGGCTCGCGCCGCTTATCGCTTCGGTGTCGAACTCCGAAAACCGGGCGTCGATTGGACCCAGGTCCTCCTCGACGATCTCGCGAGCCGCTACCCAGTCGGCCGGCGGGACACGGTCCTGGAGTTCTTCGAGTTCCTCGACGTACTCGGGCGGGAGGACGTCCGGCCGGGTCGAGAGCAACTGCCCGAGTTTGATAAAGGTAGGGCCGAGCGTCAGGAGTGTCTGTAACAGTGACTGGGCGCGGCGCCGGCGCTCCTCGGAGTTCACCTCCCTGCCGCGACCGAAAAAGAGGAATCGGTTGCGGTCACGGAGATACGCGAGCAACAGCGGGAGAAACCGGTAGGCGACGAGGACGAACCGCCAGTATGCGCGGAGGTTCACCGAGGGCACCTACCCGTCGATCGGGATCGGCGTCTCGGGCGTGTGTTTGGCTTTCGGGAGTTCGATCTCGAGAACGCCCCGTTCGACGGTGCCCGACGCTTCTGCTCCCGTGACGTCCGGCGGGAGGGGTAACTCGACATCGAGAAAGAGCGCACGTTCCTCCTCGACGTAGTCGAACTCGGCTGGGACGTCCTTCTGGCGGCGCGCCTCCACGCGGAGTTTGTTCCCCTCGACGCTGGCGTCGACGGTGTCGGCGGTCACACCAGGCATGTCGATGACCAGCAGATAGGCGTCGTCGCTCTCGAGAACGTCGGCGAACACCGCGTCGGGCAACTCCCGCAACGCGTCACGCAGCGCTGACATAGCTGTTCCTAGTACCGCCAGCGCGAAAAACCCCGCGGTGTCGCACCCGTGACTGGTCTTCCATGTGACCTGTTGGCACAGTTTGTCGACGGTCGTTTCGCGACCAATCGATCTCTGTCTCGACACCACTCCCGCACTGGTTGTCGAGCGCCAGGTACAGACAGTACGGTATCAGTTTGCATCAGTACGACTGCGATGCTGTGTGCGGAGACTGTTTTTTCATGGGTATTCTCCTCAAAACAACTGCTAGGTACGCACACGGACCACGCAGTCGAGCAAGTTGTGCGAAACGACAGACGAAAGGGACGCGGGTCCGAAGACCAGGTATGGCAGCAGACGGTCCGGTGGACCCGAGCACGATAGGTGAGCGCGACGCGCCGCCAGTCGAGGAGAAACCGTACAAGATCATCTTCGAGGCCAACAAGTGCATCGGCGCGGGCAAGTGTGCCGAGGTCTCGGACAACTGGACGCTGGACATCACGACCGGGATCGCAAAGCCGGAGGTCTACTTCATCGACGAGGACGACCTCGACGAGAACGTCCGCGCGGCCGAGGTCTGTCCCGCGAAGAAAGACCGGGGCGTCATCCACGTCGTCGACCGGCGCACCGACGCCGAGATCGCACCCGACCCCCAGGGCGACGGGACGCTCTCTGTCGACTGGTAGTCGGGCGAGACGAAGCCGTTTCGAATCTCGGAAGGATTCGGTGCAGTCTTCGTACTCCTCGTCGTTACAGCATTCTTACCTATTGAAATCGTCGTGACCGATACAGAGCGTGGGTTTATCAGCCCGAGACCTTCGTCCGATTCAGCGCGGTCTCGTCTGCTTCGTAGTGATTCAGATATCGCTCTCACCCCGACCCTCGTTTTCGATGCGAAGGAACGTCGCCGATGCAAACAGAAGGAGGACCATCCCGACGAGGAAGAACACGAGCGCCAGGACTCCGGAAGGGACGCGAGCGCACACGAGTGTGGCTACGCCCGCACCGAGTAGCCACCAGCCTTGTCTGTGGGTGAATTCGGGTACCAGGGCGCGTCGCATACGAGAAAATTGTTGCCGATTCGTCGTTATACTTTCCCCACACGAGCTAGACGGACTGGCACACTCGCACGCTCTATTCATCATTGTCATCTATCAATCCACGTGGAAGTACGCGAATCGAACGTGTAAGTACCCCTGGTACTCCCGATCAGTGCTCGACCACACCGGGAACCGGTCCGCTGTTACGATGGGGCTAGCCCGCTGTCTCCCGGACTCGACGTGCCCGAGAACCGTCCAGTCACTGCCAGCGAACCGACCGACTCCCGGAGTGACGTAGACGAGGATGCGTCGAGCGCCGCCGAATCGTCGCTATCACGAGTCACCGTCGCCCGGTCGAAGACGCGCGAATCGGTGGCCGTGTAGGCTGTATCGGCCGTCTCGCCGGGTGGCGGGTCGAACTCGCCGTTGCCGTTGCTATCGAGATAGGTCACCGCGAACAGTGTCATCTCCTCGGCGTAGGTACTATCGAGTCGAACGCGGACGTTCTGGTGGGTCCCGGGTTCGAGATACCTGCTGTGGCCGATCACCTCGCCGTCACTGGTCTGCTGGTGGACGACGACGAACCCGCCGTCGGACAGCGAAACGGAGTCGACGACGACGCTGTCCCCGCTCATCGTCTGCTCGGTGAACGTGACGGTGGCGACCGGCGACGTGAGCACGAGGAAGGCGATGTAGGCGACCGTGAGCATGACCGTCGCGTGCTTGGCGCCGTCCTTGAGTGACCCTTCGCCGAGCTGGCCACCGATAAAGCCCGAGAGGACGGCCTGGACCAGCGCCGTGTGGAAGAAGACGAGGGTGTAAGCGGCCTTGTCGACCTCGGCGAAGCGGGCAAACTGCCCGGCGTTGACGCCCAGTCGGCGGGTCTCGTCCGCGGAGGGGACCGGGACGTCGGTCGGGAGGCTCGGGACGAGCACCTCCTGGACGGCGACGATGATGACCAGGAAGACCAGAAACGAGATGTAGATGACGACGAGGTAGGTCAGCATCTGCTGGCGGCGACGCCGGCGGAGTTTCAACTCGGATTCGGCCTGTTCGCTGGCGATCCGGAGGACCGGCGCGACGTTCCCGCTGGCACGGAGTGCGTTGGTGAGTAGGGTGACCACGCGGGTCGTCGCGGTCGTCCGGACGCGCAGGCCGAACCGCCGGAAGGCGTCGTCGACGGTCGCACCGTACTGCAGGTCGCGCCAGACGCGGTCGACCTCCGGCGAGAGGAGACCGAGATCGCTCTCGCGGACCCGCTTGATGCTCTCGACGACCGACATCCCCGCCTGGTTGAGGCTGGCCAGTCGCCCGAGGAGTTCGGGGAGTTGCGCTTCCATGCGCCGGATCCGGCGGCTGTACAGTTCCCAGACGAGCGCGAACGTCCCGACGACGAACAGCACCGCCTGGATGACGATGTCGTCGGCGATCCGTATCTCGAAGCCACCAGGCGAGACGGCAGTCGGTGCCCGAAATGCGACCCAAAGCAACGCCAGCGGGACGGTCAGATAGAGGAGTCTGGTGGGGTTCCACAGCATCGTCTGGACGGGGTCGCCGGCGACCCGCTTGACCGACGCCAGGCGGTCGTACAGCGCCAGGCGCTTCCCGCTGTCCGCCGGCGGTCGCGTCGCCGCGTCTCTGAACTCGTCACCGCTCGCGGTCGCACCGCCGTCCGACCGGGCGACGGCGTCGGAATCGACACCGTTCGACTGTGCGACCCCGACGGAATCGACACCGTTCGACTGTGCGACCCCGACGGAATCGACACCGTTCGACCCTTCCGACTGCCGGTCGGCAGCCAGGTCCCGCGGAACGTCGCTATCGGAGACCGCCGCTTCGAGATTCCCGGTGTCGCTCCCCCGGGAGACGCCCAGCAAGTCGAGTTTACCGTCCAGATAGACGATGAAGAGCACGTTCGCGAGGGGGATGAGCAGGTACGCGAGGAGGCGAAGGAAGTTGATAGTCTGGGTGGTCGTCAGACCGAAGACGAGCAGTATCGTCATCAAAAAGAGCGTCCCGGCGACGAGCACCGTCACGTACGCCTCGGCGATGGTGGCGAGCAGTTCGAGGATCTCGTCCTGACGTTCCTGGGCCTGCTCGCTGTAGCGCTCGTACTGCTCGCGCAGGAACCCTGGCAGGTCCTTGCCGCTCTGGAGGACACTCGCGAGGTTCTCCGAGAAGGTCTTGAACTGTTCGCTGGGCGTGCGCTCGGAGACGTGCCGGACGGCAGTGATGATGTCCCGGCCGAACAGATCCATCTCGCGGACGGCCACCGACACCTCGTCGGCGCCGTGACCGTAGACCGAGCGGTTGTGAGCGAGACTGCGCATCACTTCGGGGACGGCCATCCCACCCCGTGAGAGCGCGTAGACGAACGCGACGGTCCGGGGCAGACCCTCGTTTATCCCGCGACGGCGGACCTCGGCACGATTTTTCGGCGACTCCCAGCGGTACCAGTAGGCCACACCGGCCGTGACGGCCCCGCTCAGGACGCCCCCCACCGTGACGATAGCGAGCACCTGCCGGGGCGTCAGTTCGGGTTCGAGTTCCGGCCGACCGAGTCCGTTCGCGATGGCGTCGGGTAACTGGTTGATGAAGTCGCCGAGTGTGGGGAGTACGAGCAGTCCCGCGCCGAAGACGTAGACGCCGACGACGCTGCCGACGAGCGCCGCGACGACCGTGAGGAGGTAGGTCCGGGCGGCGTAGGCACGGTAGGTCTCGTCGACGAAGGCAGCACGGAGCTGGCGCGTCCGCTCGGGGTGTTCGTCGGCGACGTACCGGCCGAAATAGCGGCGGGATAGCCGCGTCAGCGCAGTGTCGACGCGGCGGTTGCTCGCAGACAGTACGACGAGCCCTGCCAGTGCGAACGCGAGGACGAGCGGGACCAGTCCGACAGGGTCCATTCCAGTCATACGAGTTCGTCGGCGGCCGCGTCGCCGACCTCGACGCCGCGGTCTTCGACCATCGCGACGACCTCCTCCGGGTCGGCGTAGTACTTGTTTATCATCGCCGTGAACCGACGGTAATCACGGACGCCCGCTTCGCGGAGGTAGGTCAGGAACCGTCGGCGATTCCGGAGTTCACGGCGTAACTCGCCCTGGCTCCAGCCCTGTTCGTCGCGGATCTCCTCTAGCAGGTCGCTGTTGGAACTCCGGAAGGTGTCGGCCTCGCCCTGCCACTCGTAGGCGTTCGAGTAGTCGAGTTCGCCCGTCCGCTGGTCGATGCCCTCGATCTCGGAGATCGTCCGCGAGCGCCGGACCCGCTGGCCGCCCGACCGAGTCAGTACCTGCACACAGAGCACGTCGAGTGACTGGACCATCGGTCGCGGGACGTTGATGGGTTCGTTCTCCAGTCGGTTGATGACGGTCTGGACGGAGTCGGCGTGCATCGTCGAGAACGTCGTGTGGCCGGTGTTCATCGCCTGGAAGAGCGTGATCGCCTCCTCGCCGCGGACCTCGCCGACGACGATGTACTCGGGACGGTGGCGCAGTGACGAACGCAACAGGTCGTACATCGTGATGTCGCCGTCGCCCATCCGCTCGCGCGTGACCGAGGAGAGCCAGTTGTCGTGGTGCAGTGAGAGTTCGCGGGTGTCCTCGATGGTGACGACTTTCGAACGCGGTGGGATGAACATCGAGACGGCGTTCATCGACGTGGTCTTGCCCGCTGCGGTGCCGCCGGCGAAGATGAGCGACTTGTTGTTCTCGATGGCCAGCCAGAGGTAGGCGAGCATCGACACGTCGTAGGTGCCGTACTCCAGCAGGTCGATGGGCGTGAAGGGTTCGTCGGCGTACTTCCGGATGGTAAAGGCCGACCCGCGCGGGGTGACCTCCTCGCCGAGTGCGAGTTCGATCCGCGACCCGTCGGGGAGCGTCGTCGAGACGACGGGATCGCTGACGCTGACGTGTCGCCCCGATCGCTGGGCGAGGTGGACGACGAAGTCGTTCAGTTCCTCGGGTTCGAAGACGACGTTGGTCTGGACGTCGGTGTAGTCCTCGTGGTAGACGAACACGGGCAGGTTCGGCCCGTCACAGGAGACGTCCTCGACACCGGGGTCGCCCATCACCGGGTCGAGTTTGCCGTAGCCCAGAAACGAGCGGTGCAGATAGTAGTAGAGGCGGTAGAACGACTCCGTCGGGACCTCGACGCCGTACTCTTCGAGACGCTGTCGCAGTTCCTCTCGCAACGCCGCCTCCGGGTCGTCGCTGACGTCGTCCCGATAGAGCAGCGGGTCACGGATGTCACGGAAGAGTCGCTCTAGCAGGTCGATCTCGACGTCGTCGAGGCCGGGTTCGACCACCTCGTAGCGGTGTTCGTCGGTCTCGTCGTCGTAGGTGAGCGAGACGTACGCGAACGGGGCGTTCAGCCAGTAGCGCTCGACCTCCTCGCGGTCGCCGAGGTTCGGTCGCTCCACGAGCGCGCCGTGTCGCGCCGGGTCGTAATCCGGGACGTGTATCCGGGACCCGGTGACCGCCGAGGCGGCCCGCGAGAGCCACGCCTGGAACGATCCCATCGAGCCCCGTTCGGTCTCCTCGCCTGCCATACGTATCACTCGGCCACCGTGGCCGGTCGTTGCCGTTAATTTCGCGCCATCGTATTTAAACTCGAACCCCCAGGAATCAACGCTGAAACTCGTCGCCGTCCCGGTACCGCCTCGACCGGCGTACCTGGACATCCACGAGAGGTATTACCTAGTTGTACCACTAACCTATATAGCGGTCGAGTGTCTCGGACCGGGCATGGTGAGTTCGACGGTCGCGCTCGGCGCGACGGTGGCGACGCTGGCGTTATTCGCGGCGCTCGGGACGTGGTACGCCCGTGGTCGCGTCGGGAGCACGGAAGATTTCATCTCCGCGCGGTCGACGACGGGCGGCGGGCGGTTGACAGCGACACTCGTCGCCTCCAGCATGGGGGCGTGGATACTGTTCAGCCCAGTCGAGGCCGCGGCGGCGTTCGGCGGTCTCTCGGCGCTCGTGGGGTACGGTATCGGGAGCGCGACGCCGCTGGTCGTCTACGCCTGGGTCGGCCCGCGCATCCGCGAGTACGTCCCCGACGGCCACTCGATCACCGAGTACGCCTACGCCCGCTACGGGACGGGGATGTACGTCTACGTCCTGCTCGTGAGCGTCGCCTACATGTTCGTCTTCCTCGCCGCCGAGATGACGGGTATCACCGGCGCGCTCGCACTGGTCGCGGGCGTCCCCCTGTGGCAGACCGCCGCAGTCATCGGCGGGTTCGTCCTCGTCTACACGGCCTACGGCGGCCTCCAGGCGAGCATCTTCACCGATACCCTCCAGACGCTCGTGCTCCTCCCGCTCCTGGCTGTGGGTTTCGGGGCGGCCATCCTCTCGCTGGGCGGCCCGGGGACGGTTCACGAGACGGTCATGGCCAGCAACCCATCGCTCCTGAACCCAGGGTTCGTCCCCGGCCTCCGTTTCGGCGCGTACGTCGTCGTCGCCATCCTCGGTGCGGAGATGCTGAACCAGGCGTGGTGGCAACGGATCTACGCCGGTTCGTCTACCCGGGAGGTGCGTCGGTCGTTCCTGATCGCCGCCCTGGCGGTCGTCCCGATGGTCGTCACTGCGGGGCTGTTCGGCCTCGCCGCGACCGGACTCGACGAACTCGTCACCTCGGGAGCGGGGTACAACGCCGACGTCGCCTTCTTCCTCGTGGTGAACGCCTCCTTCTCGGAGCCAGTGACGCTCGCGGTCGTACTCATCGCCGTCCTGCTCGTGATGAGCACCGCCGACACGATCTTCAACGCCATCGCGAGCGTCGCCACGGCCGATCTCCGACGGTTGCTCGCAGATCCCGACGACGGAACGCTGACGTTCGCCGCCCGTGCCCTGACGGTGGTCGTCGCACTCGCCGCGACGGTCGTCGGCGCGCAGGGCTACAGCGTCCTCCAGATATTCTTCACCGCCGACCTGCTCGCGACGGCGACGTTCGTCCCGCTGCTCTACGGCCTCTACTCGTCGCGGCCCTCCGGTCCCGGGATGCTGGTCGCGAGCGTCGCCGGACTCCTCGTCGGGACGAGTCTCTTCCCGCCGGCGAGTGGTTTGTTCGCCGACCTCGGCGTGGCGAGTGCACTGCCCGCGCCCAGTTTCTTCGGGTCGTTCGTGAGCGCGCTCGTGGTTTCGGGCGGACTCGCTGTCCTGCTGGCTCGCGTCTCTCCTGCGGGGTTCGACCTCGACAGACTCGATAGAGAGGTCGGTCGCTTCGACGAGGCTGCCACGGACGGAGGGAGGGACAGGAGCGTCAAAACCGACGGTGGGGAGGTGCGTGACTGATGGCACTGAGCCAGACCGCCTTCACCGTCTTCGTCTGGGCGAACGTCGCACTCGTGCTCGCAGTCTTCGCCTACGAGGTGTACGCCATCGCGACAGAGTATCGAGCGGCCCGCTCCTGACTGGTCGGTAGCCCTGGGTGTATCGTAGAAACGGTCACGCGGGGGTGTGCGTTGAGCGATTGGAGCCAATACAGCTTTGGCGATGACTGTCGAGATCGTCGCGACTGCAACCATCGTGGTGCGATGGAAGCCCTCGGTGGGCTCGCGGTCGCTGACCGGGATATCCGCGCTCTCAGCACTGCCCGCGCGGATAGGGCCCGCTCAGTCGACCACGGGCCTTGCGGCCCGCGAGCCCACCTCGCCCTTCCAGTCCGCCAGGGTGGATATTTGTGGGGTCGGCTACCGACCATTCAACGTCGAGACAGCCCTGTACTTCTGCGGTTGTGAGGCGAAGCTGGGGAATTCACAGATTCGGCGGTTCTGACCGGGACGAATCCGGGAATTTCGACAGTATCGAGTGAATCACCGGCAACATAGGTCGGGGTCGATCACAGTCGTCATCGAGTCCGATCAGCCCACTAATCGAGACACTGCGCCATATGTTCCCGAGTACTCTCGGCTCGATGAACGGCAACCGCAGAAGTACAGAGCCTGTGAAACGTGATTTTCCCTGGTGGACTGAAAGGGCGAGGGCCAGTGGCGGTGAGTGGAGCGAGCGGAGTCGCCTGAGCGGGCCCTATTCTCGCGAGTGCGGCGCGGTGCTGGTGTTCGAGCGAGAATATCCTGCTCAGCGACCGCCAGCGGCCCGAGGGCTTTCAACGCACACTGACGACTACGGTGCTGTCTCTAATCTTCATTTCTTTCACTATACTTTTGGACGAAACTAGCGTTACATTCACTCCCTGCACGTACCAGTCACAGACAGTCGAAAGTGCGTCTGTGACGGATGCTACGGCACGCGAAGCTCTCGCTATCCGGTTTCGATCGCTTCGTTACAACTGGGACAGGACGCGGTCCCTGCATCCCGCTCCAGGTCGGATTCGGTACCGGTCCAGCCACAGAACGGACACTGTATCGGAGTGGATCCTGACATTCCACCGCAAACGGGGGCCGCCGGACGGAAAAGCCCGGTGCCGATACCACTCGACAACCGTTCACACGGTAAACAGGTGCCCTTCCTCGGGCACGTCGAACAGGCCGATGCGGGCGCCGAGATATAGGCCCATCGAGTGCTGGCTGACTCGGAGTATGGGCGCCCATGCTTCTGATCGCGCCGCCGAACGTTTTTATCCGAGTCCGGTCTATCGCGGAGTATGACGGGCGCGAACGGCGACGATGGTTTGCCGCTTCGTGAGACAGTCGCCGGCGTACTCGCCGACTACCCTGTTCGTCTCGGCCTCCTGTTTGGCTCCCGGGCGCGCGACGAAGCACACGAGTCCAGTGACGTCGACGTGGCGGTCGTCTTCGAGGACCTCGAACCGGGCGACTCGAGCTATACAGACGTCCTGTTCGGTCTCGGGGCCGACCTCGCAGTCGCGTTCGACACCGACGATATCGACGTAGTCGACTTGCGGCGTGCCTCGTCAGCACTCGTCCGTGCAGCGTTCACCGACGACACTGTCCTCGTCGGTGACGACCGCGACGTTCGTGAACTGCGAGAGCGACTCCTCCCCGGTTCCGAGGACGATGACGAGACGCGGTCGCCGGCCGAGCGGTTCGACGACGTGCTGGCGTCCATCGACGACCACGTGGCATGACGTTCGTCGAGGACGAAATCGAACGGATCCTGACTGCCGCCGAAACCATCGCGGAGAGCCTGGCGATTCTCGCAGAGTACCAGTCGATGGACCGAGAAGCGTACCGGAACGACCGCGAAGCCAGGGACGTGGTCGAGCGGAGATTCGTCAAAACGACGGAGGCCACACTGGATATCGCCAGTACACTCGTCGTCCACGAGCGCGGGAGCGTCCCGGACAGCAACCCGGGCACGATGCGGGCGCTCGCAGACGAAGGAGTCGTGACCGGCACCACAGCGGAGTCGATGGCACAGGCGGCCCGCTTCAGGAACGTACTCGCTCACACCTGCGGGGACGTCATCGACCACGACACGGTTTACGACGCGCTGCGGGACCTCGAGCGATATCGGGAGTTCCTGCGTGAGATACGCACGTATCTGGCCGAGACTGGCGAACTCGACGACTGATCTACCGCGTTTCACGCTTCCGGCAGTCGACCAGAAACTGATTTTGTCCCCGGTCACACGGTAAAGAGGTGCCCCTCCTCGGGCACGTCGAACAGACCGATACGGGCGCCGGCGTCGAGCCAGGCGTGGCCGTAGGAGAAAGCCGCGAGCGCGTTGACGGGGTCGTCGTCCGCCCGGAAGTGCCGGCCGTCTTCGAGATAGGACCGAGCCATCTCCTCGTACTCGGCGGCGGCGTCGGCGAGCGGCGTCCCCTCCGGTGGTGTCGTCTCGGCGGCGTCCAGCGCCTCCGCCAGCAACTGCTCGTAGCGATCGGTCTTCTCGGCGAGGTCGGCGGTCATAGTCGACTCCAGACACGGCCGGGCCGTAAGGGTGCCGTCCCGCCGGCCGTAAGGGTGCCGTCCCGCCGGCCGCGAGGGTCCCGTCGACGACCGAAACGAGCATTTCCGGACCCCTCGAAACGCCGGCCATGGCCCACAACACCCTCCAGTCGACCGTCGACAGGGCTGCGCTCCGCGTCGTGGGCGGTGCCGTACTCGTCGCCTTCGTCACTGTCACGACCGTCGAACACCTGGCAGTGACTTACAGCCCTGCCTGGTCGCGAGTCACCGAATCGGGGGACCTCGGTGCCCTCGTCGCGACCGTCGTCTTCGCAGCCGGGTGGTATCTGGTCGCAACCGGGTTGTTCGAGGGGATCGAGCGTGCCGTCGAACGCGGTCGAGAGAACGCCCCCGTGAGTCCCACCGGGGAGCGAGAGCGCTCTCGGTGACACAGCACAACCTACAAGCCGCCCGATAGCATACGAAGCGCCAATGAGTTCCGAGGCAGTCGACCATCGGCGACTGATAATCGCGGGGACAGGGATCGCGGGACTGACAGCGGCCATCTACGCCGGTCGCTCGAACAACGACCCGCTCGTCTTCGAGGGCGACGAACCGGGCGGACAGCTCACCCTGACCTCCGACGTCGCCAACTACCCAGGCTTCCCGGACGGCATCGGCGGCACCGAGCTGATCCAGAACATGAAAGACCAAGCCACCCAGTTCGGCGCCAAACTCGAACACGGCATCGTCGAGCGGGTAGACGATAGCCAACGCCCGTTCCGGGTGGAACTGAAAAACGGCGACGCCTACACCTGTGACGCCTTTATCGCCGCCAGCGGCGCGAGCGCGCGCACGCTCGGCGTCCCCGGCGAGGACGAGTTGATGGGATTCGGCGTCTCGACGTGTGCGACCTGTGACGGCGCGTTCTTCCGGGGCGAGGACATGCTCGTCGTCGGCGGCGGCGACGCCGCCTTCGAGGAGGCAGACTTTCTCACGAAGTTCGCCGACACCGTCTACCTGGCCCACCGCCGCGAGGAGTTTCGCGCCGAGGACTACTGGGTCGACCGCGTGATGGAGAAAGTCGACGAGGGGAAGATAGAGGTCATGCGAAACACCGAACTCCTGGAGATCCACGGCGAGCAGGCCGGCGGCGTCGACCACGTCACGCTCGCACAGAACGAGTCGGGCCACCCCTCGGAGAACCTCGACGACCCCGACACCGAAACCTTCGACTTCGACGTGGGTGCCGTCTTCGTCGCGATCGGTCACACGCCCAACACCGACTATCTCCAAGAGACGGGCGTCGAACTCGACGAGACGGGCTACGCCCAGACCGTCGGTGGCGACGGCGGCAACCAGACCGCGACGGGCGTCGATGGGCTCTTCGCGGCGGGCGACGTCGTCGACTTCCACTACCAGCAGGCCATCACCGCGGGCGGGATGGGCTGCAAGGCCGCGATGGACGCCGACGACTACCTCGAAGAGCACGCGACCGCCGAAGCCGGTGCCGAAGCGGCCGCTGAAGCCGACGACTGAGCGGCGTCGACACAGGATGTGACGCTCCCACCACGCTTATTCGGGTTCCCGGAGGAACTGTTGTATGCCCGACTGGATCGAGGAGTACACGCGAGCGGACGATCCGAACCGGAAGTACAGCCTCCTCCGGGCAGAGATAACGCGACTTCGGGGACGGAGAGACGAGATCGAGTTCTTCGATTCGGCGGCAGTCGCCGAGACGATCCGACGGCTGAACCGGACTGTCGACGGTGATCTGGTCGTCTTCGCCGCGAACGATTTCGGGATGCCGCGCGCGTACCGACCCGCGGACCTCTCACGTGACGTCCAGGACGAGATCCGGCGAGCGATCCTCCAGCACAAGTACGACGATAGCAACGAGCAGTTGAACACCATCCGCCGTGAGTTACTGACCGAGCATCCCGCCATTCACAAGGCTATCGTCGCAGCATACGCTCCGAATGACGTCAGCTATCACCTTCCCGAAGGCTCGAACGAAACGACCAATTTCGTCACCGTCCGTGAGATGGTCGGGCTCGTCGACTACACGACGAACAGTTTCCAGCACGACGGGCTGTCCGAGACCTACTGACGACACCGTCGATCGGTACGAGCGAAGCAAAACGGTCGAGGAACGCTCCTCGAAGGTGCAAGTGAGGACGGACCCGCCAGACCCTTACGTCCCCTCGTCGAAGCGGAGCCATGGCAGACGAAGACGCGGACGCCGTCACGATTACGCTCGAATCCGGCGACGACGCCGACGAACTCACCGTCCCGGTCGAACTGCTCGACATGCTCCGGGAGGGCGAGGAGAGCGACCCCGAGATCGTCGGGGACATCGCCATGTTCGGCTTCGCCCAGCGCATCCACGGCGCCGTCGCCCACGGCCAGGGCGAACCGAGCGAGGAACTGCAGGACGTCGAATCGCGGACGCTCGACCTGTTCGAGGAGCGCTTCGGCAGTTCGTTCGCCGAACTGACTGGTCACGACCACTGACGGTCGCGATTCTCCCCGGCAGCCCCGCCCGTCACGAGCGACAGCGCCGACCGAGGTAGCCAGACTCGACTACGCCACGGTCCACGACAGGAGGACGCCGTCGTCCAGTCGCTCGACGTCTTCCAGTCGGAGGTCGACGAAATCGTCGACGAAGCCGTCACCGTCGGCCAGCGTGGGCGCGTTGCGGCCGCCGATGACGGCGCTGCCGACGAAGACGGAGAGTTCGTCGACGAGGCCGGCCTCGAACAGCGAGAAGATGAGTTCGCCGCCTCCTTCGACCATGACCCGCTCGACGCCGCGGTCCGCGAGACTGGCGAACCCTGCGGCGAGGTCAACCCGGTTCTCGCCGCCGGTGATCACGTCGGTCCCGGTGTCTTCGATCTCGGCGACGAAATCCGGTGGGGCCGCCTCGGAGGTCAGGAGATAGGTCGTCGCGGCGTCGTCGAGGATCCGGGCGTCGACGGGCGTCCGCATCCGTGAGTCGGCGACGACGCGGGCCGGATTCGGTGGGTCGCCCCGCTCCTCGCGGCGTCGACGCCGGTCGGGGTCCTCGACGGTGAGCGACGGGTCGTCCGCGAGGACCGTACCGACGCCCACGACGACGGCGTCGCAACTCGCGCGGAGTTCGTCGACGCGGTCGAAGTCGTCGGGGCCGCTGATGACGACCTGCTCGCGCTCGCGGGTTGAGAGCTTGCCGTCGGCGCTCATCGCCGCGTTGACGACCACGTGCATACCCGCGAGAAACGCGGGGAGTCGAATACCGCTTTCGGTGGGAGCCTGCCTCTTCTGGGGCACTATCGACTGATTTGAGAGTTCCTGGCCTGGCTTCGCACCTGTTTCACCCGACTGCTGAAATGGGTTATCGTGGGTAACATTCATATTAGAGTGGGCTATAGTGGGCAATACGATGAAAGTAGATGCCGACGACCTCCAGACCAATGAAACCGACGACCGCGGGCGGATCTACCTCGGAACCGAGTACGCGAACAAGCGAGTTACAGTGGCCGTAGTCGAGGTCGAATCCGACCGCCCAGACGAGGACGAGCTTGCGGCTGCCTACCGGCAAGCATCGGAAAGTGCCACCGACCTCGCCGAGGAGTGGGACGAAACGTCAGCCGAAGCGTGGGATGGACTCGATGAATGAGTGACGAACCGAAAGTCCGACGAGGTGACGTGGTCATCGTCCGCTTCGATCCTGCCGAAGGCCACGAGATGAAGAAAACCCGACCGGCGGTAATCGTCCAAAACGACGTCGGGAACGCTAACTCTAGTACGACGATCGTCGCACCAGCCACGGGAACCCACAGAGGGTATCCCTTCGAGGTGCGCGTCGAAGCATCGAATTCACCGTTCGAGAAAGATTCATCAGTTCGACTTGATCAGGTCAGGGTCGTTTCCATCGAGAAGCGAGTCCATTCCGTGCTGGGGAGTCTGGACGCCGCCACGATGGCAGATATCGACGAGGCATTGAAGCTGAGTCTCGGACTCGACTGAACGGGACGGGGAACGGTTTTAACGCCGCCAGCACAACCCCCGATGATGAGCTTAGACGACCATGCCGAAGACCTCGCCTCCAGCTTCGGCGTAGACAAAACGGAGGTCAAACGCGATCTGGAGAACCTCCTCTCCTACAGCGTCCCGCTGGAGGAGGCCAAAGACAATCTCCGACGGAAGTACGGCGACGGCAGCGGTGGCGGTGGCGGTGGCCCGACCACCAAATCTATCGCCGACGTCACCACCGGGGACTCCTCGGTCAACGTCACCGCGGTGGTCCTGACGGCGGGCAAGCGCTCGATCCGCTACCAGGGCAGCGACCACGTCATCCACGAGGGCGAACTCGCCGACGAGTCGGGCAAGATATCCTACACCGCGTGGGAAGACTTCGCCCTCGAACCCGGCGAGACGGTGACGCTCGGCAACGTCGGCGTCCGCGAGTGGGAGGGCAAGCCCGAACTCAACCTCGGCGAAAGCACGTCCGCCTCCCGGGAAGACGAGGACCTCGACGTCCCCTACGACGTCGGCGGCGAAGCGTCGCTGGTCGACCTCGAACCCGGCGACCGCGGCGTCACTGTCGAGGTCACGGTGACCGAGGTCGAAGAGAAGATAATCGACGGCCGCGACGGCGAGACCGAGATCCTGAGTGGCGTCCTCGCCGACGAGACCGGTCGACTCCCCTTCACCGACTGGGACCCACACCCGGAACTGACCGAGGGCACGTCGGTGCGACTGAGCGACCTCTACGTCAGGGAGTTTCGGGGCGCACCGTCGGTGAACGTCTCGGAGTTCTCGACGGTCGAGACACTCGACCGCGCGGTGGAGGTGACCGACGACGCCCCCCGGATGTCGGTCCGGGACGCCGTCACCAGCGGCGGCCTCTTCGACGTCGAACTCGCGGGGAGCGTCATCGCCGTCCGGGACGGCTCTGGGCTGATCCAGCGCTGTCCCCAGTGCGGTCGACTGGTCCAGAACGGCCAGTGTCGCAGTCACGGCGCCGTCGAGGGCGTCGACGACCTGCGCATCAAGGCTGTCCTCGACGACGGGACCGGTACCGTGACCGCCATCCTCGACGACGACATCACCGAGCGGGTCTACGGCGGCGACGTCGAAGACGCGAAAGAACACGCCCGCGACGAGATGGACCAGGAGGCCGTCGCCGACGCGATCCGCGAGGAGATCGTCGGTCGGGAGTTCGTCGTCCGCGGGTCGCTCTCGGTCGACGAGTACGGGGCCAACCTGAACGCCCGCTCGTTCGTCGCGAACGAGGAGGACCCGACGAGTCTGGCGAGTGACCTGCTCGCGGAGGTCCGGCCATGAGTTCGAATTCGAATTCGGGATCTGAGTCGGATTCAGGCTCTGATTCGGACGACCAGGGCGGTGCAGGCCGTCGCGAGGTCGCCTATCGACTGTTCGCCGCGGAGTTCGAGGACGCCGACTTCTCCTACTCCGAGAGCGACGAGGAGCGCGCCCCGAACTACGTCGTGACGCCGACGGGCGCACGCGTGAACCGCCTCTTTCTCGTCGGCGTCCTGACGGAGGTCGAGGAGGCGGGCGAGGACATCCTCCGGGCGCGGATCGTCGACCCGACGGGCGCGTTCGTCGTCTACGCCGGCCAGTACCAGCCCGAGGCACAGGCGTTTTTCGACCAGGCCCAGCCACCGGCGTTCGTCGCCGTCACCGGGAAAGCTCGCACGTTCCAGCCCGACGACTCGGACGTGACCTACACCTCGGTCCGGCCGGAAAACGTCAACGAGGTCGACGCCGAGACGCGCGACCGCTGGAGCGTCGGGACGGCCCGCCAGACCCTCTCGCGTGTGGCGACGATGGCCGGCGCGCTCGACCTCGAGGAGCGCGGCGACGACCTCCGACAACTGCTCGAATCCCAGGGTGTCGACGTCGGCCTCGCAGCGGGGATCCCGCTTGCCATCGGCCACTACGGGACGACCGGTGCCTACCTCGAAGCGGTCCGGGACCTGTCCGTCCAGGTGGCCGAAGTCGTCACCGACGAGCGCGACGAGGTCGCCCCGTTCTCGACGGCGCCGGACGCGAGCGGCCCGGCCGACCTGGCCGCCCTCGCGACCCTCGACGTACCCGCGAGCGCGGGCGGCGAGCCGGACGTCGACGTCGAGACCGGCGCGGTGTCCGAGCCAACCAACGAGTCGACGAGCAGTGCCGCGGGAACCACCACCGACACGGCGACGTCGAACGACACGGCGACATCGACGGCCGAGGCAACAGAGTCGACCGAGACAGCTGACGCGACTCAGACGACCGAAACGACTGAAACCGCCGACGCAGAGACCACCGATACAGAGACCGCCGACGCGGGGATCACCGATACAGAGACTGTCGAAACGGAGACTTCCGAGAATTCGGAACCGACGGATGCCACTGCCGAACCGTCGACGTCGACAGCGGAGACCGCGGAAGTGGGAGCCACGAGCGAGGAGGCGGAACCGGTCGATACCGAACCAGCGACGGGCGGTGACGACGAGATCGGCGACTTCGAGCCGGGCGAGTTCGAACTGGACGAAGAGGAGCGAGAGGCCATCGAAGAGGAGTACGGCACCGGCTTCCAGAGCGGTAACGAGGTCGACGAACCCGGGGAGGCCGATATCGACACACCAGAGCCGAACGCGGAACCGGACGAAGCTGACGACGGCGCCCAGGCCGCGACCGAGACGGAGACCGTGGCCGAGACGAGTGAGGTCGAAAGCGCCGGATCCGGAGACGACACAGCGACCGAAGCAGAGACGGAGACCGGGACGACGGCCGCCGGGAGTACGGAGACGGAGGCTACCGAGGAACCCGAAACCGACACAGCCGACGTCGACGCCGACGACGAAGCCGGAGACGTCGACCTCGACGAGGCGGTGATGGACGCGATGCAGGCCAACGACGAGGGCGACGGCGCCCCCGAGGACGCCATCGTCGCGGCCGTCACCGACCGCCTGGGTGCCGACGAGGGCGAGGTCCGCGAGGCGCTGCAGGAGGCGCTGATGGGCGGGCAGTGTTACGAGCCCGAGGACGGCGTCTACAAGCCCATCTGATGGCAGTCGAGCCGGTCCCCGGCGAACCCGCCGCGATAGCCGAGTGCGACGACGAACGGGCGCTGGTCGTCGCCGACTACCACGCGGGTATCGAGGCAGGCCTCCGCCGTGAGGGCGTCGAACTGCCGAACAAGGCCGACGAGCGCCTCGAATCGCTCGTCTCGCTGGTCGAACGAGAGGGCCCCGACCGACTCGTGTTACTCGGTGACCTCGGTGACGCCATCGGGAACCCTGGGCGCGACGAGCGTGCCGAGATAGCCGACCTCTTCGCGGCGCTTCCCCCGGAGTTGCCGGTAACGCTCGCGAAGGGCAATCACGACGGCGACGTCGCGGAGATTCTGGACGGCGTCGACCAGCCAGTCGAGGTGACGCCGGGTCACGGCGTTCGACTGGGGGAGGTGGGATTCGCACACGGGCACACCTGGCCGAGTCCGGACGTGCTCGGCGCCGACGTCGTCTGTATCGGTCACGAACATCCCGTCGTGCGACTGGAAGACGAAGTCGGTGGCCGTCGCGTCGAGCGCGTCTGGCTCCGAGGCCGACTCCTTCCCGAACCCTTCGAGGCGTTCCACGACGCCGATCTGGCCATCGACGGCGAACTCGTGGTCTGTCCGGGCTTCAACGACCTCTCGGGCGGGACCTGGGTCAACGTCAGGGGCCAGGAGTTCCTCTCGCCCTTTCTCCCAGAGGGACTGGCCGACGGCCAAGCGTACCTGCTCGACGGGACGCGACTGGGCGACTATCGGCGGGTGTGAATCGACTGCACCGAGTCACCCGTGTCTAACACGATTCACCAGGGTTGAGTGTCCCATTCGCAGAAGTGCCACAACTGTTCACTGCAAGGTGTAGAAGTAACGATCAGCTCTTTGCAGGTCATCGTGACCGTAGTCATCGTCGTGAGATGGACGCTCTCGGCGCGCTCGCGGGTCGTGCCTCCCCGCTCGCGTTAGCGGCACGTGGCGCCTCGCAGCTCGCGGTCGCTGAGCGAGATATCCGCGCTCTCAGCACCACCCGTGCGGATAGTTGCCCGCTCAGCGACCGCCAGCGAGGGCGACCGAAGGGAGCCCTCATAGTGATTATTGTAGCAATTTACCGGTACGCGCCGACCCCGGTGTCGGCGCTATCCGGAAATGGTCTACAATAATCACTATCAGTACGAACGGGGAGGCACGACCCGTGAGCGAGCGGCCCGAGGGCTTTCAACGCACCACGTCGACGGCAGTGCTGCCATCGAACTGACGTTCTACCAGACCTCGAACACTCGAAACACCGATTAACGAACACTCCGGATCGAACACCTCGACAACGCACTCTCGATGCGGCCAGGGGGCGGGAGTCTTATCCGCCGGCGCCCGAACACCGGAACATGAGCGAACGACGCGAGTCGGGGTTCAAAGAGCGGACCCGACTTACCGAGGCGACCGCGCGGTTGCGCGAGGTGGTCGACCCGGTCGACCGGATCGAACGGGTCCCCGTGACGAGTGCCGTCGGGCGGGTTCTCGCGGAAGACGTGCGAGCACACCGAGCAGTTCCCCACTACGACCGCGCAGCGATGGACGGGTTCGCGGTCCGGGCCGAGGACACGTTCGGCGCGAGTCGCCGCTCACCTGCTGTCGTCCGAACGGCAGGTCCTGTCTCAGGGGAAGAAAACGGTGAATCCACGGTCGACCCGGGGACGACCGTTCGCGTCCACACAGGGAGTGAACTGCCGACCGGAGCCGACGCCGTCGTCAAGGTCGAGGACGTCGACGTCCGCGGCGAGACAGTCGAGGTCGGGGCGGCCGTCGCCGGCGGGGAGAACGTCGCACCCATCGGCGAGGACGTCCCCGAGGGCGAGACCGTCTTCGAAGCAGGGAGACGCATCCGCGATTCGGACCTGGCCCTGTGCAAGTCAGTCGAGGCGACGCGGGTCGGGGTCGTCGCCCGCCCGACGGTGGGCGTCGTCCCGACCGGCGAGGAACTGGTCGACGGCGACCCGGAGCCCGGAGAAGTAGTCGAGACGAACGGACTCACCGCGGCGACGCTCGTCGAGCGCTGGGGCGGGAAACCGACCTACAGGAACGTCGTCGACGACGAGCGCCACGCGCTCCGGGCGGCCATCGAGCGCGATCTCACGAAGGACCTGATCGTGACCACCGGCGGTACCTCGGTGGGCGAACGGGACCTGGTCCCCGACGTCGTGTCCGACCTCGGCGAAGTGCTCGTCCACGGCGTCGCGCTCAAGCCCGGGCACCCGGTCGGCTTCGGCGTCGTCCGCGAGACGCCCGTCCTGATGCTTCCGGGCTATCCAGTCTCCTGTCTCGTGACCGCCGTCCAGCTGGTCCGTCGGGCGGTCAAGCGGGCGGGGCGCCTCCCGCTGGAGCCACATCCGACGACCGAAGCGACACTCGCCGAGAAGATACCCAGTGAGGTCGGCGTCCGGACGTTCGCCAGGGTGGCGCTCGACCGGAATGGGGACGACGAACCCGCTGACGACGCCGGCCACCCGACCGTGTGGCCAGTCCGGACGGGTGGTGCGGGCGTGCTGTCGAGTGTCGCGGCGGCCGACGGCTGGATTCCGGTGCCCGAGTCCCGGGAGGGGATCCCCGCCGGCGAAACCGTGACGGTGGAGGACTGGGAATACCAGCCATGAGCGACCGCAAGGAGTTTCGCGACCTGGCCTCGCCCGAGCGGTTCCACGAGACCATCGACTCGCTCGATATCGACGGCGGTACCGAGACGGTCGATATCGAGGACGCTCGCGGGCGCGTCCTCGCAGAGCGGGTCGACGCGACCATCGACGTCCCGGGCTTCGACCGCGCGGCGATGGACGGCTACGCGCTCCGGGCCCAGGACACCTTCGGCGCGGGTGAGGCGGACCCGGCGGTCCTGCCGGTCGTCGGGACGGTCCACGCCGGCGAGGAGCCAGACGTGTCGGTCGGCGCGGGCGAGGCTGTCGAGATCTCGACTGGCGCGGTCATGCCCGAGGGCACCGACGCCGTCGTGATGGTCGAGCGGACGAGCGAGCGGGAGGTGGCCGAGGACACACCGGACGGGACGGCGGACGATACGGACCGGTCGGTCGCAGTCGAGACGGCGGTCACGCCCGGCGAGAACGTCATGCTCGCCGGTGCGGACGTCGCGGCGGGCGAACGCGCGCTCGGTCCCGGGACGCGACTGATGGCCAGCGAGATCGGTCTGCTCTCGGCGCTCGGAGTGGCGGACGTTCCAGTGCAGGCCCGGCCCAGGGTGGCCGTCATCTCGACCGGCGACGAGCTCGTGCGCCCAGGCGAGGAGTTGCACAGTCGCGCCGGGCAGATCCACGACGTCAACACGTACGCTGTCGCAGCGGGCATCGAGGCGGCTGGCGGCGAGGCGGTCGTCTACCCGCACGTCGAGGACGAGGCCGACGAGATGGCCGAGACACTCATGGAGGCTGCCGAGGAGTGTGACCTCGTCCTGACCTCGGGGTCGACGAGCGCGAGCGCGGTGGACGTCGTCTATCGCGTCGTCGAGGAACGCGGCGAGTTACTGCTCCACGGCGTCGCGATAAAGCCCGGCAAACCCACCATCGTCGGGCGTATCGGCGATTCCGCGTACATCGGTCTCCCGGGCTATCCCGTCTCGGCGCTCTCGATCTTCCGGACGTTCGTCGCACCGGCTATCCGTTCGGCCGCCGGACTCCCACCCACCGACCGCGCCACTGCGTCGGGCGAGATGGCCGTCGAGGAACGCTACGAGGCCGGGCGACGTCGTCTCCTCCCTGTCGGACTCGTGGAGGATGGAGCGGGGAAAACGCTCGTCTATCCGGTCGACAAGGGCAGCGGCGCGACGACGAGCCTCACCGAGGCCGACGGCGTCGTCGACGTCCCTGCGGATACGAGCTACCTGGCCGCCGGCGAGTCGGTGACTGTCGAACTGTTCTCGCCCGATATCCGCCCGCCCACGCTGCTGGGTGTCGGCGAGGACGACCCCGCGCTCTCGCGTCTGCTCGACCGGTTCGACGACCCCCGCTATCTCGCTCGCGGTACGCGGCCGGGCCTCCGGTGGCTTCGGGACGGGATCCCGGACGTGGTCGTCGCCGCCGGTCCGTTCGACGAGCGCGATGTCGTCGTCGCCAGTGGTGAGGACTCGAACGACTCCGACGCCGTCGACCTCGGCGGCTGGTCTCGGGAGTGGGGACTCGTGGTGCCTGCAGGCAACCCCGACGAAGTGGGCGGTCTCGTCGACCTCGTCGACCGCGACCTGGCCTTCGTCAACCGCGGGACAGACTCGGGACTGCGGACGAGTCTGGCGAACGCACTGGCCGAGTTGGCCGACGAGCGCGGCGTCGACCGCCACGAGGTGACCGATTCCATCCGGGGCTGGGACCTGTCGGCGCGGGCTTTCGAGAGTCCCGCTCGGTCGGTCGCCGCCGGTGACGCCGACGCCGGCCTCGGACTCCGGGCTACTGCGGCGAAACTCGGACTCGGATTCGTGCCTGTTGGGTTCCAGCAGGTTCGCGTCCTCGCGAACCCCGACCGAACGGGCAAGCCGTCCGTCGAGCGACTGGCCGGCGAACTGGAAGGTCTCGGCGACGCGCTGGCCGACCTCGACGGGTTCGACGTGGCGTAGTGACGGCACTCGTCGCGGACCTGCTGGGAGTCGGCTCGGTCGACCTCGAGTGAAACCCCACACAGCCGCTGGAACAAGCCGTCCGAGAGCGTGGTTTCAAGTCGCCAGAGCAGGTAGGACAGTTCAATGGCCACACAGGAGTATCGGATCGTCTCCGGGGAAGATTCGGAGATACACGACGAACCGCACATCGAGGGGAGTCGGGTCACGGTTCGAGACGTGTACGTCCGCGTCGAACGACGGGGGACCGAACCCGAGCGAGTCGCGGAGCGATACAACCTCGATATCGCCGACGTCTACGAAGCGCTCGCATACTATCACAGCAACCCAGAAGAGATGCAACAGGTCGAGGAGCGTCACGAGCGAGCGCGCGAGGAAGCCAAGCGGCGGTCGTCGTTGACACCGCCCGACGAGTGATGACCTACCGGCTCGTTCTCGACGAAAACGTCGAACACGAGGTGCTCCATCGTCTCGAAAATTACGGCCACGACGTCGAACACGTCGATTTCGTTCCCGAACTCGGCAAAGGAACCGACGACCACCCGATCGCCCAGTACTCTCTCGACACCGATCGACTGATCGTCACGTACGACGACGATTTCGTGCTGGAGATAGACGAGGCAGAGTATCGCGGAACGTTCTATCTCGACGACGCCACCCTCTCCGTCGAGAAAGTCGCAGACGTCATCCAGACAGTCTCACGACACTACCCGCAGTCAGAGGTCCACGGGCTCGAATACATCGGTGACGAGTGGCTCTGACTGGCGGCCTGTCTCACAACGAGACGTCGGCGAAACTGCTCACGCGGTGGTCACCGAGGACGCACTGTCCGCGGCGTTCGGGGTCGACGCGGCCCACGTAGAGGGCGTCGAGGCCGGCGTTCCAGGCGGCACCGATATCGGCAGGGTCGTCGCCGGCCAGCACGCCTCGCGAGCGGTCGGGCGAGACGCCCAGGTCGTTCATCGCCAGCTCGACCGGTCGGGGGTCGGGTTTCCAGCCCACCTCGTCGTCACAGCAGACGACCGTGTCGAACCAGTCCCGGATGTCTAACCTGTCGAGCAGCGGCTGTGTCAGGTAGGACTGGCAGTGCGTGACGACGCCGACGGGGCCGTCGAGTTCGCTCACGAACGTCGCGGCGTCGTCGTAGACGAACGACGCCCGGGCTCGGCGTTCGGGGCCTTCGACCTCGTGGAAGACGTCCCAGAACCTTTCGGGACCGATGTCGAGACGGCCGATCACGTCCTCGCGAGCGCCGCCGACGCCGTACCACAGGATCTCGGCTTCGCGGTCGGAGAAGCCGTGGCCGAGTCGGTCACCCACCTCCACGAACACCCGCCGCGGGTAGGAGGGCTCGACGTCGACGAGCGTCCCGTCGAGGTCGAACAGCCAGAAATCGTAGGTGCTGGGGGCCATGGGGATCACTAACATAGTCGATTGGTACGTAAGTATCTTCTCCCGGTAGTTTATGCGGGGCATCTGGTCGCTCGGTCCTCCACACGTCTCGACGCGTCGCCGTCTGGCAGACACGCTCGCAATTGACTCGACAGCTACCGTTCGAGTTCCCGTTCAATCCCTCACACGGCGCGCGCTGTCGAGCGTTTCATCGCGAGGCGGAACCGTGCGAGGTCTTCGCGAGCAGAGCGAGCGAAGGCTCGTCAGAGCTTGCTCTGACGGTGGATGAGCATCGCAGGGCCGTAGGCCCGAGACGCGCAAGAGGCTGGGGAGGCGTGAGGCCGTCGCGGTGCTGTGCGGGGCCGTGCGGGGCGGTCGCTGCCCTGGTGGACTGAAAGGGCGAGGCGCGCTCGCGGCGAACGCGGAGTCGCCTGAGCGGGCGCTATTCGAGCGAGTGCTGTGCGGTGCGGGTGTTCGAGCGAGAATATCCCGCCTCAGCGACCGCGAGCGGGCCGAGGGCTTTCAACTCTCACTGTGAGTGGCGTTGCTGTCGTCTCGTAGCGAGCACTCATTGATCACTGTCGACGACGTGGATCGAACTCCCGAGATACTTCGAGAGCACCTCGTCCACACTCTCGGCGTTGAACAGCGTCAGATCCTCTGAAACAGCCTCTTTGAGCGAATCGAGATACACGCGAGTCGTCCGCAACTCCCGAAAGGTCACGTTCGAAACCGGCGCGTCGAGGGCAGCCTCGGTCACCTCGCGCATGTACGCTTCGTCGGCACAGTCGCCGTGCCAGAGATTGTCCCTGAAGTAGAGCCAGCCCGCCTGGCCGGGCGGGTCCGCTCGCCGATACACCGTCGTCTCGAAGGTGTCCGGGTCGGCCCACACACCCGGCTCGTCGGGCTCGAGTCTGACCGTCACCCGGAAGACGTAGACTGCGCCGTCCTCCGGCAATTCCACGCCAGCGTCGCTGGTTCCCGTGTCGCTGTCGCCCCTGCCGTCCGCGGGTGCCATTACCGGAGGTCGTTGAACCGGGCCGCGAGCCCGATATCTTTCTCGGTGATGCCGCCCGCGTCGTGAGTCGTCAGTCGGACTTCGACCTCGCGCCAGCCGATAGTCATCTCGGGGTGGTGGAAGGCGTCCTGGGCGACGCCACCCGCACCCGCGGCGAAGCCGACACCGTCGAGGTAGGCGTCGAACTCGTAGGTCCGGACGATCTCGTCGCCCTCGCGCTCCCAGCCCTCGGGCAGCTGTGCCTCGATCTCCTCGTCTGAAAGCAGGTCCGCCATACCCGTGTCGTGGGGTGGCTCGGGCAAGAAGGTTCGGCTAGGTGTTGTGAGGGTTCCTGTTCTGGATGGTGGAAAGCGTGTGTCCCTGTTTCGCTCGCTTGGAGTCCTCTCTACCGTTACGCATACTGAGAGTTGAAAGCCCTCGGCCCGCTCGCTAGCAGTGGTCGTGACCGCTACTCACAGTGAGAACTGAAAGCCCTCGGCCCGCTCGCGGTCGCTGCGCGGGATATTCTCGCTCTCAGCACCGCCCGCGAGAATAGCGCCCGCGCAGGCGACTCAGTTCGCTTCGCTCACCGCGAGCGGGCCTCGCCCTTTCAGTCCGCCAGGGACAGCACCGCACGGCCCCGCACAGCACCGCGACGGCCTCACACCTCCCCAGCCTCCTGCGTTGCTCGTCGCTCCGCTCCTGCGCTACTCGTCCCTCGCACGGTTTCCGACTCGCGCATAAACGCGCGAGACAGCGCGCGCCACTGCGGTTGCTCGGCAAGGCGACACAGACCGAAAAGCGGCTCGAACAGCCTTCGTGCTCAGTCGTCCGAATCCTCGAAGACGCCACTGGGGACGCGGTCACGGACCGAGGGAGGAACGTCCTCACGGGAGACGTCCTCGCCGGCGAGCGCGGAGACGGGGACGTCTTCCGGCCCGAACTCGGGGTCGAACAGCTGGAGCGCAGTGTTGATAGTCGACCAGTCGTCCTCCTCGGCGGCGTCGCGCAGGCTCTTGGTGGGCGCCGAGAGCAACTGGTTGACGATTGAATCGGCCATCGCCTCGACGACTTCGCGCTCCTCGGCGTCGAAATCGCCCCGCTCCAGGGCAGTGTCGAGTTCCTGTGCTTTGACGCGCTCGGCGGACTCGTACATGGCCGAGATGACGTCGTCGGCGCGCTTGCGCTTGTACTGTTCGAGCAGGTGGGCGAACTCGACGTCTATCATCTCCTCGACCTGGGCGGCGGCGGCCGCGCGCTCTTTCCTGTTCTCGTCGGTGACCGACTCCAGGGCCTCGATATCGTGGAGCGTGACGGACTCGTGCTCGGCGGCGGCGGGCGGGACGTCGCGCGGGCGGGCGATGTCGACGACGAACGTCTCGCCAGCGTCCGCGAACGCGGCAGCGTCGAAGACGTGTCCGCCGCTTCCCGTGGCGGCGACGACGACCGACGCGTCGACCAGCGTCTCCGCCAGTTCGTCCAGGCCGACGACGCTCGTCTCGACGTCGACGTGAGATGCCAGTGCCTGCGCCCGGTCGGACGACCGATTCGCGAGGTAGAGCGTCTCGACGTGGTCCGCGAGGCTCTTGGCGGCGAGTTGCCCCATGTCACCCGCGCCGACGACGAGCGCCGCGTCGCCGAGTGCACCCTCCGCGTCGGCGAGTGACACTGCGGCACTCGCGACGGAGACCGATCCCTCGTTGATCGCTGTCTCGGTGCGAGCGCGCTCGCCGACGCGGATGGCCTTGGTGACACCCTGTTCGAGGACGGGCCCGATACCGTCGGCGGCGTGGGCGTCCTCGAAGGCAGCGCCGACCTGGCCGATGATCTGGTCCTCGCCGACGACGAGCGACTCCAGGCCGGCGGCGACGCGCATCAGATGCCGCAAACTCTCCTCGTGACCGAGTTCGACGGTCGCGTCCGCCGGAACGCTCGAAAAGAAGGCGTCGAGGGCGGCGTGACCGTCCGCGGCTTCCTCCGTGACGACGTAGGCTTCGACGCGGTTGCACGTCTGGAGGACGAACGCCTCCGCGACACACGGGATGTTGACGAGCTGGGCGACGCCGGTCCGCTGGCTCTCGACCGCAGCGGCCTCTATCTCGTCGATGCTCGCGTGGTCGTGGGCGACACTCGCCCCGGAGATGACACCTCGTCCTGTCACAACGTCTCACCCGTCACGTCTTCGATCACGTCCACAGCTACTTGTCTGGGCTTCGAACTCCGAGTATCTAAAGCCTTCCAAACTGCCGAGGACCTGACAACGGCCCGAACGGCCGCCCGTCGCTCGTCGACCGGAACGTCGCGTTCCTGTAGCTCCTCGCGCAGTTCGCCGGTCAGTTCGGCCATCGCTCCAGCGTTCGCGAACTCGGATTCGATCTCCTCCCGGAGATAGCGACTGAGCGCCGGACTCGTTCCGCCGGTCGCGACGGCGAGGGTGACGGGATCGTCCCTGACGGTGGCCGGCACGACGACGCTCCCCGGGTCGCGCTCGCCGTGTTCGTCCGCGCGGTTGACCAGAATCCCCCGCTCGCGGGCGGCCGTCTCGGCGGCGTCGTTCAGGATTTCGTCGTCTGTGGCGGCGACGACTAGCGCCGGTTCCGTCCGCTCGACCCACTCGGCGACGTCACCGATGTCGGGGGCCGCTCGCACGCGCTCGACGTCGCCGAAGTCCCTGTCACGGGAGTCCGCATCGCTGGCGTCCGCCTCGCCGAAATCCGCGTCCGCGAACGCCGGGCTAACGACGACCACACTCGCTTCGCGGGCGAATCGCCGGGCCTTGCGCGCGCCGACGCTCCCGCCGCCGAAGACGAGTACCGTCTCGCCCGCGAAGTCGTGGAGCAGCGGTATCATTCGGCCTCGCTCGTGGCGGATTCTCCGTCGGCGTCCGTGCCGTCGCTGGCCGCCTCGTCCGTGTTCGCGTCGGCGCGCTCTTCGAGGCGAATCCCCGTCTTCTTCAGGATCTCCGTCGAGAACAGCGTGTCCCAGTCGTCGTCGCCGACGTCCCAGTACTCGGCCATCCGGTCGCGGACCTGCTCGACGCGCCGGTCGCTCTCCGCCTCGCTGCGGCCGTGGGTCATCGCGAAGAAGTTGTACGGCCAGACACCCTCGTGGCGGGGCCGGTGATAACAGTGCGTGACGAAATCGAACGACGCGATGGCGGGACCGACCTCGTCGACGAGGTCGTCGGGCACGTCCCAGACGGTCATGCCGTTCTCGCTGTAGCCCAGCGCGTAGTGATTCGGGACCGCACCGACGCGCCGGACTTTCCCCTCGGCGTCGAAGCGCTTGATCGTCTCCAGGACCCACTCGATATCCTCGTCGAGCGCGTCTGCCACGTCCCGATAGGGCGTCCGCGACAGCGGGAGTCCGCCCTGGATCTCGACGACCAGGTCCCGTTCGCGGGGGATCAGACTCCCCGTGTCGGTCGGTTCGACCTCGGGACCCAGCGCCGAGAGGTCCAGCCCGTCGTCGAGGTCCGCGAGGGGTCCTTCCACGGGGAACTTCGCCCCGACGTGGAACTCCCGCTGTTTGGGCATGTTGTACGTCTCCTGGCCGGTCTCGTCTTCGATCTCGGCGAGCACCTCGTCGACGCGTTCCTCGTCGGCCACCGAGACGACGAACCACACGTTGAGATGCGGGTGTTCGCGCTCGTAGTTGTGCGCGACTTCGGGGTGGGCGTTGACCTGCTCGACCACCTCGTCGAAGCGCTCCTCGGGCGCGTGCATCGCGACGAGCGTGGCCGTCCCGCCGATGGCCTCTGCGTTGATGAGTGCGCCAAAGCGCGTCAGGACGCCCTCCTCGTCGAGGCGGACGACCCGTTCGTGGAGGTCGGCGGCCGAGACGTCGATGCCGTGTTCGCGAAGCGCTTCGGCCGCCGGTTCGTAGGGGTTGGCGACCACCGGAAACCCGCCCTGGAAAGCGTTCAAGAGAGCGCGGTCCGTCGCGTCCAGGTCTGTCATATCGGGTTCTCGGGAGGGAAGGCGTATAAACGGCGCGTCTGCCGAGACGCGAGACCTGCGAGCCAGGTGGTAGCCACAAACATGTTAGCCGACCGGAAGGCTCATGCCCCGTCCGGCAGTAGTCCCCGCGACCGAGAGGGGGCCAATGACAGTCAGCGTCGAGACGGAGGAGCTGTTCATCCTCGCGCTCGTTCTGGCGGGGTACGTCCCCGTCATCCGGGCGTACGTACGACAGCAGCGGGCGCTGTGGCTCTTCGTCGGGTACACGGCACTGCTGGTCGGCCGAGCGGCGACGATCCTCGAGGACTTCTACGCGTCGGGACTGTGGGTCGTCGCCGAACACGGCGTGGGTGTCGCACTCGCGGGAGTGTGCTTTCTCGCACATTTCACCGTCACCGCACGCCGGGGACGCGACCGGGCGGACCGGGGAACTGACTCGGTAGCCAGGAACAGCGAACGGGCAGACCGGGACAGCGACCGCGAAGACGACCGAGCGGCCACTCCCGTGGAGTCCTGACGATGGTCCTGGCGCCAGCACTGGACCTCGTCGGCGCGGTCGCGTTGCTCGGCGCCTTCGTCCAGGCCGCCCGTCTCTACCGTCGCCAGCGACTCCTGCGCAACTACTGGCTCATCGCCGCGACCGGCGCCGCCCTGTTGAGCGTCTGGTCGTTCGTCGAGGCCGCCGAAGGGCTCGACGTCGCACCGGTGGCCCTGGAGAGTCGCCTGCAGATCCTCGTGTTGACGACCGGGCTGACGGCGGTGTTGCTCCTCGCGCTCTACGACAACACCGAGGGCGAAGCACTCCTGCGCCGACTGGAGACGAGCGAGCGCCGAACGTCGACGATCGTCGAGCGGTTCCCGCGGGGCGCCGTCGTCCTGGTCGACGAGAACTACGACTGTCTCCTCGCCGGCGGCGACGACCTGTTCGGCCGGGGGGACTGCGCGACGTTGGCGGGACGACACCTCCCGGACGTGGTCGACGAGGAGGTACAGCCGACGGTGGGGCGACTCTGTGACAGCGCACTGGACGGCCGGTCGGGCGAGGGCGAGGTCACGCAGGGCGAAGAGACCTACCAGGTGCAGGCACTCCCGCTCGACGAGCCAGAGGCCGGGCTGGCGTGTCTGCTCGTCGTCCGCAACGTGACGGTCGAACGTCAGCGCGAGCGGGCGCTGCGCGAACAGCACACCGAACTGGAGACCTTAGACCGGATCAATCGCGTGATCCGCGAGGTCGACCAGGCGCTGGTCGGTGCCGACTCACGGGAGTCGATCGAGGAGGCCGTCTGTGACCGCCTGACGGCGAACGACCCTTACGAGTTCGCGCTCGTCGCCGAGCGGACCGCCGACGGACGATTCCGTCCGCGCGTCTGGCGGGGAGACGGTGACGACTACGTCGAAGAAGTGTTCCCGATGGACCTGGCCGACGCCGCTGACAGTCCGGGAACGCGAGCGATCGAGACCGGCGAGATACAGGTCGTCCAGGACGTCGAACACGACCCCACCTTCGGGCCGTGGCGTGAACCCGCACTCCGACAGGAGTTTCGTGCGCTCGCGGCCGTCCCCATCCGGTACGGTGGTCGGACGTACGGCGTCCTCGGGGTGTACGCCGACCGCCCGAACGCCTTCGACGAACGCGAGCAGGACGTCCTCGCCCAGTTCGGCGAGACGGTCGGCCACGCCATCACCGCCGTCGAACGCAAGGAACGCGCGGACGTCCTCACCGCGCTCCACGGCGTCACTCGCGAGTTGCTCCACGCCCAGACCGCCGAAGACGTCTGCGACGTGGTCCTGGAGGCGGGTGGTGACCTGCTCGACCTCGAAATCGGTGTGCTTGGCTACGACGAGGAACAGGGCGTCCTCGAACTGCTCGCCGCGACCTCGGACCCGGTAGCGTTCTACGGGACCGAAGAGCCCCGTTTCACCGGCGAATCCGAATCGGTGACCTGGGAGACGTTCGTCTCCGGCGAACCGGTCGTCTTCGACGACGTCAGAGACGCACAAAACCTCGCCGTCGCGGGCACGGACGCCCGGAGTGCGATGTTCGTTCCGCTGGGCGAACACGGACTGTTCGTCGCCGGGTCCCCGGAGATCGGCGACTTCGACGAACAGAACCGCAAACTCGTCGAACTCCTCGCGGCGACGACCGAAGCCGCGTTCGACCGGCTCGACAGCGAGGGTGACCTCCGCGAACGCGAGGCCGAACTGCGCGAGCGGACACAGCGACTCCAGCGCCTCCAGCAGATAAACGACGTCATCCGCGAGGTCAACCAGGCGGTCGTCAGCGCGGGTTCGCGCGAGGAGATCGAACAGACCGTCTGTGACCGGTTGACCGCCACCGACCGGTGTCCGTTCGCCTGGGTCGGGACCGCCGACGAGAGCGTCACGCCCCGCGCCTGGGCGGGTGAGGACGCGAGCTATCTCGACGAGATCGAAGCCGAGTTCCCTGCCGACGGTGGGGCGACGGCCGGCGAGACACTCCTCGAACCAGGCGTCGCGACGCTCCGGAGCGGCGAACCCACGCAGGTGTCGCCACTTTCGGAACACGTCCGAACGGCACCGTGGGCCGCCGAAGCCGTCTCCCGCGGGTTCCGGGCAACACTGAGCGTCCCGCTCGTCCACCAGCACGACGAGTACGGTGCGCTGACGATCTACAGCGGTTCGGCCGACATGTTCGACGACGAGACAGTCGCGGTCATGCGAGAACTCGGCGAGACGGTCGCGTACGCTATCAGCGCTGTCGAGACGAAGCGTGGCCTCCACGCCGCTCGCGGGACGGAACTCGAACTCGCTATCCCGGGCCGGATCTCGTTTCTGAACGACGTCGCGGCACTGAGTGACAACCCGGTCGAGTGTGTCGAGGCGGTCCCCGAGAGCGGCGGTCGGACGCGCGTCCACTTTCTCGCGCCAGGCTTGACCGTCGCGGACCTCGACCGCCTGGTGGACGATTCGGTCGTCGTCGAACGGGTCGACGCGGCTGGCCGCGACGAGATGTTTCGGGCCACGGTCAGTGGAGAGACACTCACGGAGACGGTCGTCGATTCGGGAGCAGTCCCCGAGTCCATCGAGGTGACGCCGGAAGAGACGACGCTCGTCGTCTCGCTGTTGCCACACGTCGACGCCCGGACGTTCGTCGAGCGCCTCGCCGACGCCTACGACGGCGTGGAACTCCTCGCGCGCCGGGAGAGTGCCCCTCGACTGACGCGCTCTGCGTTCCGCGCGGAGTTCGAGTCGGCGCTGACCGACCGCCAGCGCGAAGTCCTGCGGACTGCCTACGAGAGCGGCTACTTCGAGACGCCACGCGAGAGCAGCGGCCAGGACGTCGCCGACCGCCTGGGTATCTCTCAGCCGACCGTCAACCACCACCTCCGAGAGAGTCAGCGCAGACTCCTCGGACTGCTCCTGGAAGAAACCGAGGAAATCAGCGCACGACGGGAGGACTGAGAAAACCGCTCTACCCCGTCGATTTCGGGGATTTCGAGGGTCGGTTCTATCAGTATAGCCCCCTTCGGACCGACCCGTCGACTCATATCGAAGACAGGTCGATACAGACAGCGCGTGTTCTGTCGACCATGAAGAGCGAGCCGAGACCTGTGCCGAACGACCTGACCGCAGACGCGAGCGTGACCATGGCAGTCGTCACCGCGATAAGCGAACTGAGTGGGCGCCACCCCGTCGACCTCGATTTCTGCCTGGCCGAGCACGTCGACCCCGACGCCCTCGACGGGCTGTTTTCCCCCGCGAGGGACCGAGCGATCGAACTGACCCTGAGCCTCGACGACTACGAAGTGACCGTCCGAGACGCCGGAGCCGAGACCGTCGTGGTCGCCCGAGACGGCGACCGTACCTCACGGACGGTGGTCGGTCGATGAGCGACCAGGTGCGCCGCCGAACACCGGAGACGCGCTACACCGAGTTCACGGCCGACGCGGAGACCGTCGCGCTCATCGCGGACGTCACGAACGAACGCGCCTGGATCCAGTCGGATACGACGGCGAGGGTCGAACCGTGAGCGACGAGAGCCGCGATAGTTATCACCGAGACGAGCGACGGTTCCCCAGCGCTACAGGCCGAGATCTCGCCCCCCAGTCGGAATCCGGCACCGTCTACGGTCCGTTCCAGCCGCCGGAGGACGCCGGTTCGACGGTCGTCTACGAGGAGTTCAGTTGCGAGGACGCCCTGCTGGCCACCGTCTTCGACACCGAACGGTCCGACCGGTGGATACAGACGACTCTCGTCGTCCCGGTCGAGGAGTGAGGATGTCGCCGGGCACCTGTGACCACTGCGGGACGCCGTTCGACCCGACCGAGTGGCACCCAGCCCTGGTCAGTGCCAGTGACGGGGGCGTCCACGGGTTCTGCTCCGAGGAGTGCAAACGACTGTTCGCGAACACTGCGTCGGCCGACGAGGAGACCCGAACACGCACGAACGGCGCCGACACGGACGGCGACGACGCCGTCTCGAGACGTGGCCACTGACCCCGAACGCGCCTGCAACGAGACTCGCGCCGAAGTCAGGGACAGTCACTCGCTTCGAACGTCTGCGGGTCGGTTCCCTGGTCGACCGCACGGGTCGCCCCGCTGTCGAGGTTCACGATCATCGCCTGCCCGCCGTACGCGTGGGTCTGGTCGTGTCCACGGACGACCACACAGGTCGTCCCCGACGGGACCTCGATCGTCTCTGAACGGGTGAACGGAGCCGTCGAATGCGCGTGGAGCAGTGTACGCCGACCCAGCTGTTCGCCGTCGAGTGATTCGACCTGCCACAAGTTCGCGTACCCGTCCTCGCCGTCGTCGTCGTGATACAGCGTCACGTCGAACTCGTAGGTGCCGTCGCTCCCCTCGAATTCGACCGCTGTGACGTTCGCCTCGCGCAGGTCGAGGTCCGGCGTGGCGGTCCCTCCGTCGCTCGTCTCCACCGTCGCAGTACCCGTGTCCGAGGTATCGTCCCCAGCTGTCTCTGTGGGCTCCGTTCCACCATCGTCCGTCCCGCCACCGTCCGTTCCGCTGTCGCTCGTCGCATCACCGGGCGCGCCGACGACACCCCCGGATGGTGACTGCGAACCGGCCGGATTCGTCGGGGTCGATTCGGACGATTCCGTGCCACAGCCGGCGATACCGGTCAGCAGTGCCGTTCCGGTCGCGAGGAGGGTACGTCTCGTGAGCCGGCTGAAATCGGGAGACATAGCCGACAGTTCGGCTGGTCGTCACAAAAGGGTCAGGACTGCTCCGGTAGCGCATCGTCGGACCGACCCAGCAGCACGCGAACGGTGTGGCCACCGAGGAATCGCGGCACCCGCTGGGCGTATCTGTCGTAAGCCGCACCGTACTGCTCGGACAACCACGGCTCCTCGGCGAACGGGAAGAGGACCCACCAGCAGAGATACACTCCACAGAGCGGGACCGTCAGCGGTGCGCCGGTCCAGACCGGGAACGTCACCGTCGCGAGAGCGTAGCCCACGTACTGTGGATTTCGCGAAAAGCGGTACCAGCCGTCCGTCCGTAACTCGCCGGGCAACCCCTGGGTCTCCTCGACACCGAGGTCGAGTCCCGCGAGAACGGCGACGGCAAATCCGACGAGAAAGCAGCCAGACGCTGCCACCGTCACCGGTGTCGGCAGGTCGACGGACTGCCACTGAAGAACGGCCACCGCGACCAGGACACCGTTCAACACGTGGCTCAACCCCCAGAACGTGTAATACGTCCAGTCTCTCGCCCCGACCGGATAGTAGTCGCTCCACCCGAGCACGCTCGCGACGATCCCGACAGAGTTCGCAAGCGCCGCAACCAGTCCGACACCAAATAGCACCCACGTCAGCGTCGCTGCCATATCCAGATCTGGTCTGTCTCGACCCTCGGATTGTCGCCGAGTAGCGAAGGGTCTTTAAACGGGACCCGCGCTGGCCGACCGCCCGGTTACTCGTAGAGGGGGTGTTCTTCGCAGAGTTCGTCGACGATCGCCGAGACCTCGGCTTTGGTCTCTTCGTCGTCGACGTTGTCGATGACTTCGGCGATGCAGTGCCCGACCGTCTCGCAGGCGTCCTCGTCGAAGCCGCGAGTGGTGAGCGCGGGCGTACCGGCCCGGATACCCGAGGCGACGAACGGCGAGCGCGTCTCGCCGGGCACCGTGTTGGCGTTGAGGACGATCCCGACCTCTTCGAGGGCCTCCTCGGCTTCCTTGCCCGTCACGTCGGGGTGGGAGTCGCGCAGGTCGACGAGGACGAGGTGGTTGTCCGTCCCGCCGGAGACCAGCGAGAAGCCGTGTTTCTGGAGGTGGTCACCGAGCGCCTTCGCGTTCTCGATCGTCTGTTCGGCGTACGCCTCGAACTCGGGCTGGAGCGCCTCGCCGAAGCCGACGGCCTTGCCGGCGACGTTGTGCATCAGCGGGCCACCCTGAGTCCCGGGGATGATGGCGCCGTCGATAGAGTCGCCGTACTCCTCGTCGGCCATAATGATACCGCCGCGACCGGAGCGGATCGTCTTGTGGGTCGACCCCGTCACGAAGTCGGCGACGCCGACGGGCGAGTCGTGGACGCCCGCGGCGACGAGCCCGGTGATGTGTGCGATGTCGGCCATGTGGTAGGCATCGACGTCGTCGGCGATAGCCTGGAACGCCTCCCAGTCGACCTCGCGGGGGTACGCCGAGAAACCCGAGACGATCATGTCTGGGTCGAAGTCCTCGGCCTGGTCGCGGATAGCGTCGAAATCCAGGCGGCCGGTCTCGGGGTCGACCTCGTACTGCTCGACGTCGTAGACCTGGCCGGCGAAGTTCTTCGGGTGGCCGTGGCTCAGATGGCCGCCGTGGGTCAGATCGAGCGAGAAGATCTTGTCGCCGGGTTCGAGCATGGCGAGATAGACGGCCATGTTCGCCTGCGACCCGGAGTGGGGCTGGACGTTGACGTACTCGGCGCCCCACAGTTCTTTCGCGCGGTCGATGGCGAGCTGTTCGACCGTGTCGGCGTGTTCACAGCCGCCGTAGTAGCGCTCGCCGGGGTAGCCCTCGGCGTACTTGTTCGTCAGCGCCGAACTCTGGGCCTCCAGGACGGCTTCGCTGACGTGGTTCTCGCTGGCGATCATCGCGAGTGTGTTGCGCTGGCGCTCGACCTCGGCCGACAGGGCGTCCGCGACGGCCGGGTCCGTCTCTCGGACCGTCTCGTAGTTCATGGTGTGTCGACACCTCCGGGTCCCCGCGTCAATAATCTACCTTTCCGGGGCCAGACCCCACCGACTTCCGACTCCGAGTCCCCCCCCGACTTCCGGGCCGCAGGCCTCACTCTCTCCGACGTCTCCCGGCCAGGACTCGCCGGCGCTGCTCGGGCACGCCCCCCACCTGGTCGGCCTATTTCACGACTGTGGGTGTCGGGAAATCAACGTCTGGGGGCCAATAAAATTAAGTGTGATAATTCGAAAGTGAAAGGAAGTGCATGAGCGCGAACTTCTTCGAGACCGACGTCGGCGAAGTACTCGCCGCGACGATACGAGAGAGCGACGGGGACGTCTACGCCGTCAACGTCGGTCGTGAGACACTACCGGACCTGATATTCCGACTGCACGAGGTTGCGGACCCGCCGGCGGTCAAACTCCTGGTCGACTGGGACGAGGTGACGGCCACGATGAACGACTTCGTCGTCGCGGGTCACGCTGCCGACCTCGTCGCCGCCGACGCACTCGAGATCCGACTGCTCGCCGACGCACCCCGCGCGTCGCTGTTCGTCTCGGAGGCGACCGTGGTCTCGCTCGTCCACGCGGGCGGTCGCGTGGGTGGCCTGTCGGCAACCGAGACCGACTTCGTCGCGGACGTCTGGGACCGCTACGACGACCTGTGGGACGACTCCGAGGCCTACAGCCTCCGAACACCTTCACTGGCGGCCGTTCGCGAGACGCTCGCCACCGACCTCGGGGAGGGCGTCCGCGAGGACTTCGACGCGATACTCGACGAACTCTCGTCGGTCACCGGCGACGGCGACGACCTGGACGAGGTGACGCTCACACTGCTCGCCGGCGCACGCCACAGCGAACTCCTCTACGAGATCAGCAAGTGGGGTGAGGACGTCGGCCTCGCGAGCAAAGCGACGTTCTCGCGCTCGAAGAGTGACCTCGAAGACGTCGGCATCGTCGTGACCGAGAAGGTCCCCATCGACGTCGGCCGCCCACGCCTGCGACTCCGCCTCTCGGAGGACCTGCGGGACGCTCCCATCCCGAAACTCGTGACGACGGCCCGTGACCGCCTCGCCAACACCGAGTGAGTTCGCCGACCCCGTACGAATCGGTACCGCCGAGTGAGTCTGACGGCCTCCGAACGAACCGGCACCACCGGGAAGCGTCGTCTCCCGAGACGGGGGACTTTACTACGCGCCGACCCTCGGGGGAGCCATGTCTGTCGGACTCGTCGGAAGCGGCCCGGCCACGGCGGCCGTCGAGGCCGCGCTCGGTGACGTCGACGCGCGCGTCGAGTCGCTCTCGCCCGCCGATATCGGCCCCGAACACCGCCTCGTCGTCGCCGTCGACACGGCCGGCGCGACCACGTTCGAACGCCTCGCCGACCGCGCCCAGGAGGCGAGCGGCCCCTACATCGCCGTCGAACTCGGTGGTATCGGCGGCTATCCGGTCGTCGACGCCGCCGTCGCGGCCCTCTCCCCGCAGGGACCGTGCTATCACTGTCTCGCGACCCGCGTCGCGTCGAACGTCCCAGCCGACGCCGACCCGGTCTCCCCGCCCTCGAACGCGACCGCCCGGTACGCAGGAGCCATCGCCGGCCACACCGCCGTCGCGGCACTCGACCCTGGCGAGCCCGACCCCTGGGGCCGCGTGACCGAACTCCCCCACGCCGAACGACCGATGGTTCCCGTCCCTGGCTGTGACTGTGGGGGCGAACGCGACCGGTCACTCGACCGCGAGGCCGGGAGTCGCCCCGTCGAAGACGCGCTCGCCGCCGCCGAAGGCGGCCTGGACAGCCGACTGGGTCTCGTCACCGAAGTGGGTGAGGCCGAATCCTACCCCGCGCCGTACTATCTCGCACAGGTCGCCGACACCTCCGACTTTTCGGACGCGACGGCGTCGCGACAGGCCGCCGGCGTCGACCCCGGCTGGAACGCCGCCTTCATGAAGGCACTCGGCGAGGGCTACGAGCGCTACTGCGCCGGCGTCTACCGCACGAACGAGTTCACGACCGCCGCGGCAATCGACATAGACGACGCCGTCGAGCCCTCGTCGTTCGTCCGCCCCGTGGACTGGGGCCACGGCGAGGAGGCCGACGACCGCGAACGACCGTGGGTCCCCGGTGAGTCGCTCACGACCGGTGAGGCCGTCTCTCTGCCGGCGGAACTCGTCCACTACCCACCACCCGAACGGACGATCCGACCCGCAGTCACGACGGGACTCGGACTCGGCAACTCGACGGTCGAGGCGCTGCTCTCGGGGCTCTACGAGGTTATCGAACGCGACGCGACCACGATCGCGTGGTACTCGACGTTCGAACCGCTCGGACTCGCCGTCGAGGACGACGCCTACGAACGACTCGCGGCCAGAGCAGGGGCCGAGGGCCTCGATGCGACCGCTCTCTTGCTCACCCAGGACGTAGACGTCCCGGTCGTGGCCGTCGCGGTCACGCGCGATGAGTACCCGAAACTCGCGTTCGGGACGGCCGCCCACCTCGACCCCGAACGCGCCGCCCGGAAGGCACTCGCCGAAGCGGTCCAGAACTTCGTCGAACTCCGCGAGATGGGGCCGGGGGGCGCAGAGAACGCGGGCGGTGCGATCGGCCGCTACGCCGAGGACCCGTCGGCTGTCGAGTCGTTCGTCGACCCGGAGAGTCTGGTGCCCGCCGACTCCGTCGGGCCGGGAACAGTCCCCGACGGGAACGCACATCTCGACGCCGTCCGCGAGCGCGCCGTCGCTGCCGGACTCGACCCGTACGCCGCCAGGATCACGACACGGGACGTCCGCTCGCTGGGCTTCGAGGCAGTTCGGGTCGTCGTCCCGGGCGCACAACCGCTCTTTTTCGACACCCCATACTTCGGCGAACGGGCGCGGAGTGTCCCGGATTCGCTGGGTTTCGAACCCGACCTCGACCGGGAACTGCACCCCTATCCCTGACGGGTCGAGAACTGGCAGTTGTTGGAGAGATGCGAGGGTTTATCTCGGGGTGTGTCGACTGATCACATACTGGCAGGTTCTCGGTGAGCGACCCGCCAGAGTCAGACATGGTTTCGGAGTTCGACCTACCCTGTGTAGACTGCGGTCAGGAACTGGTCCGTCGACAGGTCGCTGGAACTGACGACCCGTTGACGGTGGCCGAATGTCCGTCCTGTGGGGGACGGTACTACCCGGAACAGGCGCTGGGGCGTCTGTAGCCGGCGTTCGAAGCGTCCAGTTGCGACCGACGAGCGGTTGCTCTAGATCGCGAACGTGACTCGGAGGATGTCACGCGTCCCGGGACCGAGTCCGACCGCGACCGCCGCTATGAGCAACAGCAACGCGTAGCGCGGGCTCTCGTCCATGATCTGTTCGTCGAACAGCCAGACGATACCCAGCGCGACGACCAGTTTCACGACGAGGAACGGCCACGACGTGCCGATGACCGACGCGATCGACTCGGGCAAAAACGAGTCCGTGATCTGGATGATGATCCGGTTGGCCGGGTGTTTCGCGCCGTAGGTGAAGGGATGACCGAGCGCCGTCGCCCAGTCGGCCGCGATGACGTTCGCCACGCCGTCGATGGCGTGTGCCCAGAGGACGATCAGCCCGATGAGTCCGGTACCGGCGTTGATCTCGGGTTTGTACGAGTCGACCGCCTTGTAGAGGACGTAGGCCAGCACCGACGCGATGCCGACGTCGAGTATCAGTATCTGCGGGAAAAAGCGGACGTACTCGGTGGTAATGGCGAGGTAGAACAGATACGCGAGCGTCAACCCGAGGACGCCGGCACCGATGCCGGTCATCGCGCGGAACTGGTTCGGGACGACGCCGTCGCGTTCGAGTCTGACGCTCACCAGCAGCGCCCCGAGCGTGAACGCGAACACCGTCACGTAGATCACCGGGCTGATAAAGAGCGTGTTCAGCGGGTAGCCGATAGCGGGTTCGAACCCGGCTTCGACCGCGGCGTCCGTGGCGTCCTCGACGACGCGGAGGGCCCCGCCAAAGAGCATGAACGGGACCAGTGAGAAGAACAGGCGCCGGTCCGTGGCTAGGTCGAGTCTCGCGAGCAGGAGCAAGACGCCGATGAGCATGAAGAGGAGGACGACCATGTAGCCGACCTCCGAGACGAGCGTGTAACCGGTGTAGGCCACGACACCGGTGTCTGCTGCGCCCTGACAGGCGGGGTCGGTCGCGTACAGGTCGATGCCGTCACCAGTCAGGACCGCACACCGGGCGGTCTGGGCGTCGGAGTAGACCGGCCCCCAGAAGTACTGCCAGATGAACCGGTCGTAAACCGCTCGGGGCGCGGCGAGCGACCCGATAATCAGACCCCCCACGAGGGCGAGAAACCCACCGATCCAGGTCCGTTCCGAGACGAACTCCTCGGTTGCCATTGCCGAAACCCCGCGATGTGGCCTGTTTAGTTTTCCGGTCGCGTGCGAGTGGCCGGCCAATCCGACCACACGAAATGTTGTCTGGGAGCCAGGTAGGTGTTGCGTGACGGCGGATGTGTCCCCGGAAAGAGTCACTGCCGACGTAATTGCCGACACCAGTCCGGATCAGTCAAGCGCCGACTGGACGGCGTCGAGGACCGCATCGTGAGCCCGACCGTTCGACGCCACGATCCCCTCGCTGTCGACGACCCAGGAGTCACCGTGTAAGTCGGTAACCGTCCCGCCCGCCTCGCGGACGAGGTGGACGCCCGCCACCGAGTCCCAGGGTTCGTGCGCCATCGGGCCCACTACGGCGTCGAGCCCGCCGTCGGCGAGATACGCGAGTGTCGCTTGCATGCTTCCGAATCGCCGTACGTCACCGAGATGCTCGACCAGTGCCTCACTGAGAGCGCCGAACTCCGCGGCTCCGTCGGCGAGCCAGCGCCCGACGATGCCGACGGCGAACGTCTCCGGGTCGGCGGCTTCGCTCACCGCCAGCGTGGTGCCGTCCCGACTCGCGTTATCCGGGCCGGCGGTGTAGATGTCGCCAGCGACGGGGACGTACGTCGCCGACCCGACGGGTTCGCGGTCGACGACGGCCGCGACGCTCGTCGTCCACAGCCCCAGTCCGCGCGCGAAGTTCGCCGTCCCGTCGATCGGGTCGACGATCCACGCGTCACCGCTCTCCGGGAGTTCGTCCACGAGCGGGTCGGCTCCGTCTTCGTTGTCGGGGCCGCCGAGCCCGACCGGGAGCGCGTCCTCCTCGGCGAGGATCGCGTCGCCGGCGAACTCCTCCCGGATCGTCGCGACCACCTGTCGCTGGGTGTCGCGGTCTGTCTCGGTCACCGGGTCCATCTTGTCGGCTTTCGTCTCTACGTGCAGGTCGCCGCGAAACGCCTGTCGCGCGACTGCGCCCCCCGCCCGGGCCGCGCGCTCGGCCATCGCGGCCCGCCTGTGCGCGTCTGCCATACCTCCACTGTGACTACCTGTTAAAAATTCCCACCGCTTTCGTCGCGTCCGATCCCGTGCACCGCCGCTGTGATCGCAGTGACCGCTCAGTCCGCGGCGGTGTCCTGCTCTGTCTCTTCGGCCGCTTCGAGGATCGAATGTGCGATGTCTCTGGCCTCTTCGGGCGTGTACAGCGTCTGGTCACCCCACGACTGGTCGATGCGGACGTACCCCCGGCGCGTGTCGATGTCGAAAAACGCCGTGTGCTCTAGCGGCAACACGTCCGTCTCGCCCGCACCCGAGTTGTCTGTTGCCATGTCACATGGTTGGGTGTCACACGTCAAAAAAGATGGGATCCGGTCAGTATTCGACGATGGACGTCGAAAATTCCGCTACAGTCCGATAACGTCGTCCAGTTCGACGTCGGTCGTCCGGCCGTCACAGACCGCACAGCTATCGACGTCGTGGGGACCCGGTTCGCCTTCCATGTGGAGGTTGCCACACTCTACGCACACTTCGAGGTCTGCTTCGATCATACGGTCGGCGTTTCAGTGCCACGAGGGATGTGTTTTGTGGCCGGTCTTCTCCTGAGTCAGTTCGGACAGAGTCGGCACTGTTAGGTCGTTTCAGCAGGAAATTTGCGAGGGAAGACCGCTCCGCTCGCGGGTCGCGCTTCGCGCTCCCCGCTCGCACCGAGGCCTCCCTTCGGTCGGCCTCGCGGGTCTTCCGCACTGTTTGCGAGGGGCCGCGTGGGCCACACAGTGCGAGTGCATCTTGCGAGGCGCATGATAGCGCCTCGCTGCGATGCGAGGGAAGGGATTTGAACCACGGTCGGACGCTCGCGCGACCTCCCTGCTTCAAATCCCTTCGGCGCACTTTGCTCGGCGCGTGAAAGCGCCTCGCAGCAGTGCGAGGGAAGGGATTTGAACCCTTGGACCCCTACGGGAGCGGATCTTGAGTCCGCCGCCGTTTCCAGGCTTGGCTACCCTCGCACGCGGTCATCGGTTGTTTGCCCCAGTATTTGCGTCCTGCGATTTCTGCTCCGGCAGTTGTCGTTTTCGGAGCGTATTGACAAAAGGATTCTCCGAAGGTGAAACAGAGCCACTTGAATAGCAGAGGATGAACTGTTGGCACGCAGCCTCGTGCGGCTGGCTCTTGTTGCCGAAGGCCAGCATCTCCACGTAGTTGTCCGCGTGGTCGAGCGTCGGCTCAGGCGTATATTCTCACGTGACGAGATCCCGGAATCGATATAGAATTGATGGCCTCAATCTATATGAAGACACAGTGTGAACCGTCCCACATGCCCGAAGACGAATCGGATTCCGAGGAAGGACTGGTAAAACGACAGACCACGGGGGAAGACCGTGTGCGGATGGTCGCCCGACAGTTGTCGGAGCCGCGAACGACGAACTGGATCGCCTCCGAAGCGGGGTGGTCACACGAACCGACGAAGCGCGTCCTCGAACGGCTGGTCGACGACGGTATCCTCCACCGAGACGACAGCGGCACTCACACCACGTACTACCCCGACTACCGTCGTCAGGCGATGCAGGAGGCGATGCGCCTCCGGGACAGTGGGCACACTGTGGAGGAACTCACCGATCGCCTCTCCGACATGAAAGCTCAGATCCGGGGCTGGGAAGACGAGTTCGACGTCGATTCACCGAATCAACTTCGCGGGACCCTCGCCGCCGAGACTCTCGACGCCGACGAAGAAGCGCGTCGCCGTGAGACCGCACGCGAGTGGGAACACCTCCAGCGTCGTATCGAAATCGTCGGCTTCGCCATCCGCGAATGGGACTTTCTCGCCCCGAAGACAGAATCCGCCGAGGCCAGCAACTAACGAATGTCGGTCCCGCATCCTGGGGGTGACCCGAACGCACATCTCTACGCTCAACTGAAGCAGGATGTCCTCGGCCGTGTACCACAGATCACGGCAGTCCAGTACGTTCCGGACGATATCGAGGCCAAGCGGTTGCGAGCAGTTTTCGATCCGAACCGTCTCGAACCATCGACAGGGCCGGATTCCCCAGTACTGACTGTCAAATGGTATCGGCAGGACCCACGTGATTGGTTCCGCGTCGACTACACCGACCCCAACACGGGCTTTCACGCTGGCTGGCATCAGGACGAGGACCACCCCGACCTCGGGCCGACGCATTTCCAGTACTCGGTCGCCGACGAAACGGACCGATGGGAAATCACATTCGAACGCGAGACCCCCTCGCTGATCCTCTGGGAAATCGTCGAAGAGCTCCTGACGGACGTTCGTCCGGCGTACCAATCCGGGAACGAAGACTCGTAACTCTCGGGTATCGACTCTATACGCCTTCACGTGCGTGTTTTGCCGAAGCCGTCGATCCGTCGCGCGGTCAGTCGTCGAGACCTTCGTACTCGGCGACGGTCTCGCGCCACTCCTCGGGCAGCGCACGCGTCTCGCCGGTTGCAGGGTCGATGGCGACGATCGTCGTCTCGGCTTCGGCGACGACGCGCCCGCCCTGGACGAGTTCGTAGGCCATCGTGAGACTCGACGTGCCGAGTTCCGGCACCCACACGCGAACGTCGACGCTCGTTGGTTCCGTCACAGACGACCGGAAGTCGATGTCGAGTGAGGCGACGACCGCCGGGAACTCGCCGATCTCGGTGATCCCGAGCACCTCCGCGACGTAGGCGATCCGTGCCTCCTCGCAGTAGGTTCCGTAGACGACGTTGTTGACGTGGCCGTACGTGTCGAGGTCGTTGTATCGAACGTCGACCGTGTGCTCGAAGCGGTCCATACGACCGTCGACGGCCGGCACCGGCAAAACCGCACCGACCCGTGGAGCACCCCGACGACTCGGCCGGTCGCCGACCGTCCCTCCGGACCGACGGGATTACCTGCGGGCCGGGCCTACGAACGGTCAGCGAGAGACGACCGATGGACGAACACACGCGCGACCACGGCGTCGGCCCGCCGATCTCGGGGAGCCCGACCGGCTGGCGCGACGACCGCGCGGCCTCGAACGGCTGGGAACACGGGACGCTCCGCCGGGCTGTCGTCCACGGCGTCCGCCTCTACAACTCCGGCGAGTACCACGAATCACACGATTGTTTCGAGAACGAGTGGTACAACTACGGCAGCGGGACGACCGAGAGCAAGTTTCTCCACGGGATGGTCCAGGTCGCCGCCGGTGCCTACAAACACTTCGACTTCGAGGACGACGGCGGCATGCGCTCGCTCTTCCGGACCGCACTCCAGTATCTGGATGGCGTGCCAGACGACTTCTACGGCGTCGACGTGGTCGACGTGCGCGAGACGCTCTCGGACGCGCTCTCCGACCCGACAGCGCTCCACGGCTGGTCGATCACGCTCGACGACGAGCGACCGGAGGCCGGACCGCTCGATTTCGAGTTCGCCGAGAGCCTGGAGTGAGTGCCAGTGGCAGGTATCCGACGTTTGACCGAAACCGAAGTGGTAAGGAGTCGACGCTGCTAGCGACGACCGAATGCGGATCGAACAGCTGGGCGAGGGCGACCCCGAGATCGCAGTCGTCGGCGGGATCCACGGCGACGAACCCTGTGGCGTTCGTGCGGTCGAACGTCTGATCGCCGATCGACCGCGAGTCGACCGACCGGTCGCGCTCGTGATCGCCAACGAGGAAGCAGCAGCCGAGAACCGGCGCTACCTGGAGAGCGACCTCAATCGCTCATTCCCCGGCGACCCGGAGGGTGCGACACACGAGAGCCGGTTAGCCCACGCGCTCGGCGAGGCTATCGGTGACTGCACGACGCTGGCGCTGCACTCCACCCAGTCCTACGAGCGCATGTTCGCGCTGGTCGACGAACTCGGCGACGTCGAACGCGAGATCTGCCCGCGGCTGTCCGTCGACGCGGTCGTCGAGACGGGCGCCGCCGAGGGGCGCATCTTCGACGCGATTCCGACGACTATCGAGGTCGAGTGCGGCTATCAGGGCTCCGAGCAGGCGGCCGAGAACGCCGTCCAGGTGACCCGCGAGTTCCTCGGGGCGACCGGCGTGCTTCCGGATGTCGCGGGGCCACGCCAGTCCGACCTCCCAGTCTTCCGACTCGGCGAAGCGATCCCGAAGGGAGCCGCCGAAGAGTACGAGGTCTTCGCCGAGAACTTCGAGGAGGTCCTCGCCGGCGAGACGTTCGCCGCGGCCGACGGCGAGGGCGTCGTCGCCGACGAAGCGTTCCACCCGGTGCTCATGTCACCCTACGGCTACGAGGACGTCTTCGGCTACACCGCCGAGCGCGTCGGTACGCTCTCGGGCTGAGAGACCTATTTGCCGTCCCAGGGGTCGTCAGGTGGGTCGACGCGGAACTGTGGGTAGGCGTTGTCGTAGCCCACCAGTCGTCCCAGTGGCGCCAGCGCGGCGACGCCGAGTCGCTGGAGTCCGACGGGGAGTGTGGCGAGATAGAGCATGTCGTCGAACTCGTCGAGCAACGCCGCCAGTCGAAGGGCGTTGAGCAACATTCCCGAGGGCGTCACCGGTGCGCCGTCGCGAGCCAGCCCGTAGGTGATACGCATGAACGTCTCCGTCCGGAGGCCGGGGTCGACACCGCCGCGGAGGCGCAGTTCCGTCTCGCCCGCGTTCCAGAACCGGTGGACGTCGCCCGCCGGGATCGTGACACCCTCGCCGGGGTCGTACTCGGCGGTCTCACCCTCGTGGAAGACACCCATACGGCCGTCGACGACGGTCAGGAACTCGTCCTGTTCGGGGTGGACGTGCTTCATGGGGCCGTGAGAGTCCTCGGCGGCCAGCCACATCTCGAATTCGAGCGGGTCGCTGTCGGGGTCGTCGGGGAGCTCGACGAACCTGACGCGCTTGCCCGCCGGCGGGCTGACGACCCAGTCGTCGTCGATGTAGGGCGTTCCCTCGGGACGTTTCGACTCGGCGGCTTTCCGGGACTCGTCGACCACGGTCGGGACTCACTCGTCGGGGGCTTCGAACTCGACGAGCGTGAGGTCCCGGTCGAGCACGCAGTAGTCGTGTGGCGGGTCGCCGACGACCTCGGTGATGCGGTAGCTCTCGTCGAACTCGGCGCCGGCGGGTTCACAGAACTCGTGGCTCGGGCAGTCGGTGTGGGGACAGGGACCTTCGAGCGAGACTTTGCTCCCGGCGTAGGCACTGGTGGCGGCGACGTTGGCCTTCAGGGGTGCGGGTTCGACCTCAACGGCGCGGACGCCGTCGGCGTGGACCGCACAATCGAGGGTACTCGCGTTCTCCCGGACGTCCGTGATGCGGTATCGATGGCCTTCCGTCAGGGTGAGACACTGGTCGCGGTACGGACAGCCGGCACACCCCGACGCTTCCCCCCGATAGACGAACTCGGTCCCCGGCTCGGCGAGGCGCGTCCCCACCAGCGTGAGCGTCGACATGCTCTCACCTAACGGGTCCCCGGGATTAAGCTTCCCGACCGGGACTCCCCGAACACCGCTGTCTGTGACCGCCGACACGCTCGGTGAGAACGGTGAACGTTAAACAGCGTTCGCGTCCTACGGTCGGTCGGCCGATGACGAGTGTGCGCTCAGAGCCGGCGTGACGACCCGGCGGTGACGAACCCTATGAGTGCAGAGGCCTCCATTTTTGACGGAAGACGGCGTCTCTGAGTGTATCTGGTCGTGGCCACGGTAGACATAGGCCCCAGTCAGTTCGGCGTCGACCACGATTTTATTACCGATAGAACGCGAAGGACACCTATGAGCATCGTCCGAGACCCCGAGCACAGCGACGGTGCCCCGACCATCGAGGGAACCGGAATCCGGGTGAAAGACGTCGCAGTGGCATACGAGCACAGTGGGTACGAACCCGACGAGATCACCCAGCTGTACCCGGACCTCTCCCTCGGTGATGTCCACCGTGCCCTCGCGTTTTACTACGACCACATCGACGACTTCAGATCAGCCGAGTCCCCTCCGGCATGAGGCCGCTGTACTGTGACGAGAGCATCTGGATTCCGGTCGCGGACGGACTCCGTCGTCGCGGCTGGACCGTCTACACTGCTCGGGACGAGGGACGACTGGGCGACCCGGACCGAGAACACCTCACGTACGCGGTCGAGAAGGACTGGGTTCTGGTGACGTTCGACGACGACTTCCTTTCGCTCGTCGAAGCTTCCGGGTTCGAACACGCCGGAATCATCTACGTTCAGCAGGCCGGCCGAGACATCGGGAACGTCGTGAAAGCAGTCGACGCGCACCTCGAATCACGTTCTCGAGACGACCGAAGTATTCACTACTGCTGACTGGGAGAGGGACGACGAGCCACGAAATCTGTACGCGATAGCAGTGAGGAAAGGCAGAATAACGAACGAGCGCGCTCTATAGAGCCCCTGAACACATTCACTGTGGATAGATCCCGAGTCGTGAGTGCCGAGGCCACGATAAGCGGGATAGAACTGGAAACAGCGTCGAAATTGTTCGTTTCGAACTACTACGGGAACTAGTGGGAGTGGATCAAATCGGGGCAACCTATAAAATCTCCAGTCACTAAGAGTGACCTGTGTCACTATGAGTGACGAGAATGTCGGAGTGTTTCTTCCGATGCCCCTACCCGACAAACACGTATTCCGGTATCAGGCTGCAGACGACGTACTGGAGTTGCTCTATAGAAACCCACACGAGGAGTTCAGAGTGACGCAGTTGAGAACGATCACCGGCCACGGTGGCAAATCCGTCGACGAGGCGATCCAGATCCTCAGCAGTCTGGACCTCGTACATCGAGACCGTGAAGGGCGTCACTCGCTAATCCGGATAAATCGAGAACGGATCCAGAAACCCGACGACCCTATCGCAGAGATCCCGCAGGAAGAATTCCGGGACCCGGTAAAAGCCTTCTCCGACAGGGTAGCAAAAGACCAGAGCAGTAACCTCGTCAGCATCCTGCTCTTCGGAAGCGTTGCACGGGGAGACGCAGACCGGACCAGCGACATCGATATTCAGGTGATCGTAGAGGACGATCTGCTGCAGTCACGCAGAGCCATCCAGAATATCAAACAGAACGTAGAGGAATCCAGGTTCGAAGGGGAGCGGTACGAGTTTCAGGTACTAGTCGAATCAGTTGAAACTGCTGAACAGTACGGCGAGAAACTCAGGGAGGTCGTCTCGGAGGCAATCACCCTCTACAGCACTGACCAGCTCGAGGAACTGCGACAGGTGATCCTGAATGGATGACAGCTCGATCGAGGACACGTTAGATACTGTATTGTCGGAATTCCGTACCGGTTCAGGAAATTCCGAAACCGGTTTAGAAGTGGACGATCCGGCGCTTCTACAACTCAGGAAATCCTGCCGAATGCTGGAGGCCGTGCAATCTCTCCAGGCGCAAAACGGATACTATACCGTGATCATCGAAGCTTCGTTCGCATCGATCGAACGCAGTATACAGTTCTATCTTCGAGAGAAAGACTATATCCGGGAAGACGATTTCGTCGACCACAGAAACGTCTACGATCTCGGTGAAAACGCTGCACTGTACAGCACCGATTTCAAGCAGAAGCTGGTCCAGCTCTGGGAGAACAACCGTTCCCGCACCTACTATAGAGAAGGAGTCGGGACAGACAAAAGCGCGAGATTGATGGTTGATCTGGCGGAGCAAATCCATCGTCACATCCTACAACTCGCGGGCGAAAGCCACGAATGCATCTGCAAAACCGCTTGAATACTCCCTCTCTCTGCGGACCTGATTACTCGCCGTCAGCAGGAAAGCCCAGACTCTGGAGGATCACTCCAGGGACAAATTCAGAGGAATACGATAGGCGTGGCCGCTGATTCAGTCCCTGGGCAGCAGTCTTCGAGGGCACCGAGCGCGTCGGTCGGACGAAAGTCGCAAGGCCGCTCATTCCCCTCGTCGCCCGGGAGGCAGCGCCCGACACGGGAGTCGACGCACACGGCTCTATCGGTATCATCACGCTCGGATACAGCGTGGAGTACTCGATAGAGACGAGGCGGCATCACTCGTGCGGGCACTCCAGCGTGAGACGAGTCTCTTCGTGACCGAGGCGGTCGTAGAGCGTGGCGTCCGGATGCTGGGCGAGCAGTGACGGGACGAGCAGACGCTATAGCCGCGCTAAGCAGATTCGCTATGGATAGATCGTGAGGCGTGAGTGCCGAGGCCAGTTTTCCACAAGCGGCCCCACGAGGAGACGTGGGCGGATCCGACGGTCGACGTGCCACTCGTTTACGAACGGACAGTCCTCGTTCGAACCAGGATAGGCGAAGAGAGACACTCTCCGGAAGCACTGACGGCCCGTCACCGCTCGCGAGAGTTCCCTGCGACACCATCGTCGTCCGGTTTGACGACGTACCCGCTGTTGCCCGGGCAGTCGTAGTCCCGGTGGGGATTGTAGTGCAGCGTCACGAGGTCGCACTCCGGCGACCGGTCGGCCACGAACGTCTGGAAGGCGTTGTTCCATCCGATGTGATTCGAGACCAGCACTCCGCCGGGAGAGAGGTACTGCCAGGCCAGTTCGAACTCGAAGAGCATACTCGATACCGTGTGCGAGGAGTCGTGGTGAAAGAGGTCGATTTCGCCGAGTCGCGAGAGGAGAGCGGGCAGTTCGAACTGTGGCTTGCCGGGGACGTACTCCCAGCGCTCGCGGAGGTGGTCGCGTCGTCGATCGCTGCCTGGATACTCTCGTAGTCCCCGTTCCCGTCCGCATCGACGACGTAGTCGTATCTACTCCCGTCACCTGCTGGCATTACTGCAAAACTGTATTCGCTACCCAGTCGTAACTCACTCGATGTCGATGCTGGTCGAGTCGTCGTCCTCGACGGCCTCCATCGTGGGGAGATGGACTTCGAGGACGCCGTTTCGATAGGAGGCAGTGATCTCGTCTTCCACGATTTCGGCGGGGACGTGGACCTGCTCGTAGACGCGGCGACTGCGCGACGACGACTCGTCTTCGTATTCGTGAGTCGCCTCGATACTCAGCGTGCCGTCGTCGAAGCGGAGGTCGATGTCGGACTTCTCGAAGCCGGGCACGTCGGCGTAGAGGACGTAGCCGTCCTCGTCGGTTTCGAGGCTCAGGTTACTTCGCTGGCGGTCCCAGCCAGCATCTCCGCGGCGGCCCCAGTCCATCCCGTCTCCGCGCTGGAGACCCCACATCGAGCGGCGCATCTGGTCGAACATTCGGTCCATCTCGTCGAAGGAGTTCTCTCTGCTAGACATTTTGTATCCGAGATATGCTACGCCGTTTCAGATATTAACCTTCGCGAGAATCGTGATAGCACGCGTCCGCGGTCCTGCGATGAGGCGCTATGGGTGCGAGACGTGCAACGGGTCAGCGCAGTCGGTCGACCGTACGGGAGACGCCCGCACCGAGCGCCGAGAACACGCCCCAGACCCTGAGTTCGAGCGGGGAGACGCCGAGCTGTCGCGAGAGCAGCCCCGGTCGGGCACTCGCACCCAGGACCGCGACGGTGCGCTGGTGGGTACGCACTTCGAGGGCGAGCCCGGTGGTGGTCAACACCTCGTGAAGGCGACGGAGTTCGGTCGCTGGCAGTCCGTTGAGCAGCTCGACGGCCGAGACGACCGACGGGACCTCAACGAACAACCGCTCACCGGTCGACCGGACTGTCGCCTCTGCGCCGTCGACGGACAGCGTGAGGTCTGCCGCGACCGAGAGCGGTGCCCGCGGGGAGTCGACGCCGTCACTCACGTTCTCTGGTCGTGATCCGGAGGGTGCCGTCGAGTCGCCAGTGGGCATGCTCGGCGTCGTCTCCGACCTTGCTCGGGACGTCGACCGCCATGTCCTCGAACTCGTAGACGATCTCGGCACCGCGCCCCGTCAACCTGTCGTACAGGCCGATAGCCAGTTCGGGCCACGTCGACGTCTCCTCGATCTGTTCGTCGGACACTGAGGACTCTACCATATCCCCTCTTGGGTGTAAACCCGAAAAACGATATGCCCCGGATTGGAACGACTCCGGGCCGATTAGATCAGTTCTCTTTCCCACTGTGTGTGGAATAGTTACCAGTATCACATTCCTCCTCGAGACACATCGTTTCGGCAGTCTCGAGTCTCGTCGTACCCCGTGTATCCCATAGCCGATGGAGAGGGACGAAAGCGAGTCGAAAAGACCCGTGAGAACTACGTAGACGGGCGCGTGAAGACAGGATGTGACGACCGGAGAGGCCCCAGCGGAGAGTGACACGGACACCACGGAGCTACCGGAAGGAGACCGCAATACCCGGGAGGTCGTGCGGTTTTACCTGCTGGACCACCGAACCCTGCTGGGGAAGGTCATCGACGTCGCGTTACTGGGGTTGAACCTTGTCTTCGTGGGGTTGTTCGTCGCCGAGACCTACCCACTGGACACCAGCACAGAGGCGCTGCTGTGGAACCTCGAAGTCGTCATCGCGTTCGTCTTCGCGGTCGAGTACGTATTGCGACTCTACGGCGCCGAGAACCGCCTCGGAGAGTTTTTCAACGGGTACACGATGGTCGACCTGGTGTCGGTCCTCCCGACGTTCGTCGTGCTCGCGGTACCGGCGGCCCCGATCGCGGTGAACATCGGCTTCCTTCGTGCGATCCGCGTGATCCGCGTCCTCCGGTTCTATCGATTCACCCGCGACGCGGAGTTTTTCTTCGGGACTGTCTCGGACAACGCGCTGCGGGCGGTGAAGCTCTTGCTGACGGTGCTCGTGATCTTCTTTCTCTCTGCGGGACTGTTCTACAGCGCCGAATACGACGTCAACCCGGACGTCGGCACGTTCGGCGACGCCTTCTACTACACCATCGTCACGCTATCGACGGTCGGGTTCGGCGACATCATCCCGGCGACGCCCGCCGGTCGCTGGGTGACGGTCGCGACCATCCTCGCCGGGATCATCCTCATCCCCTGGCAGGCGGGGAAGATCGTCCGCGAGTGGTCCCGGCGCGAGACCGTCGACGTGACCTGTCCGAACTGCGGGTTGACCGGCCACGACCCGGACGCCTCCCACTGCAAGGCCTGCGGACACGTCATCTACCAGAAGCACGACTCGCGGCAGTGAGCAGGCGACTCGCTTGACCGCGTTGCCGCTTGCCCAAGGGATACGGCCGCAGAGACGGACCACCGGGTGTGCAACCGGAACTCTACGACACGCTCGACGGACAGGTCGCGCTCGTCACCGGCGCGAACCGCGGTATCGGTCGGGAGATCGCGCGCGGACTCGTCGAACTCGACGCGACAGTCTACGCCGGTGTTCGCGACACCAGTTACGACGTGCCGGATGGGGCCGAACCTGTACAGCTCGACGTCACCGACGAGTCCACCCTGGAACGAGCAGTCGACGAGATAGTCGGGGCCGCCGGCGGACTGGACGCCCTCGTCAACAACGCTGGTGTCGGCGGCGCGGGGACGACCCTCGACGAGATCGAGACCGAGAAACTCGACCAGGTCCTCGACGTCAATACCCGGGGGCCGATGCTGCTGACCAAGCACGCACTCCCTCACCTGCTCGACGGCGACGGCGGGCGCGTCGTCAACGTCTCTTCGGGGCTCGGGATCCTCTCGGCGCCCATCGACGGAGACCATCCAGCCTACCGCGTCTCGAAGGCCGGCCTCAACGGGTTGACCGTCTCGCTGGACGTCAGCCACGCCGACGAGGGACTGATCGCGAACGCCGTCGACCCCGGCTGGGTGGCGACCGAACTGGGTGGGTCACAGGCCCCTCGCGACCCCGAAAAAGGGGCCGAGACGCCCGTCTGGTTGGCGCGATTCGCCCCCGGGTCCCCATCGGGGCTGTTCTGGAAGGACCGTGAAGTCATCGAGTACTGAATCGCGAGTGGAGTGTCGACTACCGCTGTGTGTGGCTGGATCGAACTGGTCGTCGAAACTCGTGGATGGTGGGAGTTCTACCGGACAGTGCTCACTTCGGAGTGTGCGTTGAGCGATTCGAGCTGTCTCAGGTTCCGCGACCGCAGTCGTGCTCGTCGTGACCGCGCTCGTACTCGTGAGATGGAAGCCCTCGGCGGGCTCGCGGTCGCTGCGCGACATATCCACACTCTCCGCACCGCCCGCGTGGATAGGGGTCGCGCAGGCGACTCCGGCCTTCGGCCCGCGAGCCCACCTCGCCCTTCCAGTCCGCCAGGAAGCGATCTGTGGGGGCAGCTATCGACCATTCCACGTCGAGACAGCCCTGTACTTCTGCGGTTAAGCGGCGTCGCTAACTTCTTGCGCGACTTATAGAACTCATGAGTACCGTTT
>ENA-ORDC01000162-ORDC01000162.1-marine-metagenome-genome-assembly--contig:-NODE-162-length-72580-cov-12.768892_pt1 | contig 72580 bp, 76 predicted proteins | sample MGYA00237783_ERZ508515 | MGnify/ENA primary metagenome ERZ508515 (study PRJEB26186, sample SAMN06268792) | marine metagenome | isolation source: Eden Landing Ponds, San Francisco, CA, USA | place...
TCTCGCTGACCCCCAGTGCTTCGAGTGCGGCATCCACTGTCTGCATGAAGGGTTCCGGCCCCACGAAGTAGCACCGGGCGGACGGGGCGGGCAGTTCCAGTTCAAGACCATCCTGCGCGTCGTCATGGAGGAAGCGGCTGGCATAGCCTTCTGGTTCGCGCTTCACGGAGATGCGGTAGGTGCGGCCGTTGGGCAAATCGGACACCGATTTAATGGCCCGGCTGGATGCCGAGGGAGATATGCATGCGGATTGCCGCTGGTCTGGTGGCTGGCGTTGAACAGCGCGTTGACCTCCGGGTAGCGTTCAAACATCAGCGGGTAGAACCGGGCGGTAATGGTTTCAAGGTGTTCCGCCACGATGGGGGCCGTGTCTGCGAGGATCTGTTCCTGGGTCGAACTCAGCATAGGCACACCTGTTGATTGCTGGGGCATTCTTTAAGCGGCACAAATAATACATCTTTTTTGTTAATGTAAAAACTATGAATCAATAATGTTGCCATGCAAGGGGGGGTGGTTCATCTGTATCGTGAGGCAGTGACCGGTCGCCGCTGAATACCAACCTCAAGGAGGTGAATCGCTATGGATGTGGACCTGACCCGTTGGGACAGCAACTTCCGTCGTGGGCTGCTGGCCTCGGCCCTGGTGTTCGGCCTGCTGGACTATTGGTTTGCCGGGGACAACATCTGGGCGCGTGCCGGGTTCGTGATCACGGTGGCGGGCCTGGTCGGGTATTTCACCAATTTCCTGGCCATCAAGATGCTCTTCCAGCCCAAGCAGGGCCAGGTCCTCGGCTGGCAGGGGCTGGTGCCCAAGAACAAGGATCAGATCGCCCGCAGCCTGGCCGAGAGTGTGCAGGAGCAACTGCTCTCGCCGGAAATCATCCTGGACTACATCCGCGAACGCCGGCTGATCGAGACCGGTACCGAGACGATGGCCCTGTGGATTGACGACCACCTGCAGGATCCCGAGGTGCGTAAACGCATCACGGAAGTGGTGGTGGATCTGATGCGCGAACGTGGCCCTGAGGCAATGACACGCTCTCTGGATTTTGTTGAAGCTGCCCTGAAGGATCTGGCCCGCGACCCGGAAAACATTGACCAGTGGTGGGGCCAGATAAGGGAGACGCTGAACACGTTTCTCCAGTCCCGGGAGAACCGTGAGTGGCTCGCCGGAAAAGCGCGCCACTGGCTGCAGCAGGAAGTTCCCCGGATCTCGGGCTGGCTGAACAGGGCGCTTGAGGATTACCTCAGGCAGAAACGCCGTATGGGAGCGCTGGGTCTTGGCATCAAGAACATTTTTTCGTTCGATCAGGATGCGATCAGCGACATTCTCGACCGTTTCATCAATGATCCCGAGGTTTCCGATGACTTCATGACGATGCTGGATGCCGTGGTGGATGGCATCCAGGAGGAAATGGAAAAGCCCGAGGTGCAGGCGCTGATCCAGGCCCGTCTGGGCACCTGGATTGAGACACTGGGGACCACGACGCGGGACCGGATCCTGCCGTTGCTGGTGGCACAGACCGACCGGTACCTGCAAGACGAGACCAACTGGGTACGTATTGAGGAATCACTGATCAGTACCCTGCAGTGGCTGAAGAGGCAGGGCCTGAACGTGCTCCATTCCGGGAAGGGGCAGGCCTGGGTCAGCCAGGGTATCGAGCTGGCGGTCAAGCGCCTGGATGTAACCAACGTGGTGGAGCAGCAGGTGCGTCGGCTCGATACGGACGAGCTGGAGAAGATGGTGTTGGACAACACCGGCGGCAACCTGACCGTGATCCAGCTCCTCGGGGGCTGCCTGGGCCTGATTCTCGGGACCGTCCAGGTGCACCTGGCCTTTGCGGTGCCAATCGGGGCCCTTCTGGTGGTGGTCTGGCTCGCGTGGCAGCTGAATGAGCGGCGCAATGCCCGTAATGCGGCGGGTTAGAGACGCTGCAGGCGCTCGTACCCCTGCCGGGTCAGCAGCACCAGGTGCTGGGAGGTCTGATAGACCTTGCCTTCGGCCTTGAGCGTCTCGATCCACTGCCCGTAGTCTGGGGCCGGGCAATAGAAGAAATCACGCCCTTCCTGTAGCGCGTCACCGGAGTGCTTGAACAGCCGGAAGGCGGTGCCCTTGGTGAAGCCGTTCATTTCATCCACCTGGCGGAAGCTCAGGGTCGGGGTACCGTTACAGTCGATCGGCTCCATGGTTCAGGCTTCCTCGGGCGCGTCCTCAAGTTCCTTCAGCACATTGAGGAACTGCTCCCCATACCGCTCCAGCTTCGCCTGGCCGATGCCGGGCACCGAGGCCATCTCATCCAGGCTCTTCGGCCTGGCATGGAGCATCTCCCTGAGGGTGGCGTCATGGAAAATGATGTAGGGCGGCACGCCTTCCGCGTCCGCGAGCTCCTTGCGGAAGCGGCGCAGTTCCTCCCATTCCGGCCCGGCCACATCCGGCGGGGCACTGCGTCTGGTGCTGGTGCCTGAGGTCTTGCGGGCGGCGGGCAGTATGTCCTCACGCAGCGACAGGCCGGCTTCCCCCTTGAGCAGGGTGCGGCATGCGGGGGCGAGCTGAAGACCACCGTGGCCCTCGGGGTCGCTCTGCAGGTAGCCGTGGGCCAGGAGCTGGCGCAACACGGAGTGCCAGGTCTGCTTGGAGAGGTCCGTGCCGATGCCGAAGGTGCTGAGCTGGTCATGGCCCAGGCGGCTGAGGCGGTCGTTGGTTTTGCCCATGAGCACGTCCGTTACATGGGTGGCGCCGAAGCGCTGGCCCGTGCGGTAGACGCAGGAGAGTGCCTTGCGGGCGGAGTCGGTGGCGTCCCAGGTTTTCGGGGGCTGCAGGCAGTTGTCGCAGTTGCCGCATCCACCATCGTGTTCCTCGCCGAAGTAGCGCAGTAATACCTGCCGCCGGCAACCGGTCGCCTCACAGAAGGCCAGCAGCGCCTCAAGACGCTCGCGTTCCGCCTTCTGCTGGTGTTCGTCCGCGCCGGACTGGGCCAGCATCTGGCGCACCTGGTAGACATCCTGCAGGCCATAGACCATCCAGGCCTCCGCCGGCTCGCCATCCCGCCCGGCGCGGCCGGTTTCCTGGTAGTACGCCTCGATGCTCTTGGGCAGGTCCAGGTGGGCCACAAAGCGCACATCCGGCTTGTCGATGCCCATGCCGAAGGCCACGGTCGCCACCACAACCAGCCCTTCCTCGTGCAGGAACCGCTCCTGATGGTGTTGGCGGGTCTCATTGTCCAGCCCCGCGTGATAGGCCACCGCCGGCACGCCCTGGCTGCTCAGGTACTCCGCCGTGGACTCGGTGCGCTTGCGGCTCATGCAGTAGACAATGCCGGAATGCCCGGTATGGCGCTCGCGGATGAAGGTCAGTAACTGCTCGCGGGCGTTGCCCTTGAGGCCGACCCGGTAATGGATATTGGGGCGGTCAAAGCTGGCGACGTAGGTCTCGCCCCCATCCGGCAGCAGCTGGCGGCCAATCTCCTCGCGGGTGCGCTGGTCCGCGGTGGCTGTGAGGGCGATGCGTGGCACCTGCGGGAAACGCTGGCGCAGCACATCCAGTTTCATGTACTCCGGCCGGAAGTCATGCCCCCACTGGGAGACACAGTGCGCCTCGTCGATGGCGAACAGGCCGATCTCCGAACGCTCCAGCAGCCCCAGCATGTTCTCGGTGAGCAGCCGCTCCGGCGCCACGTAGAGCAGGTCCAGCTCGCCTGCCAGCGCGGACTGCTCAATATCCCGCTGCATCACCGGGTCCAGGCTGGAATTCAGGCAGGCCGCCCGTACACCGTTGTGCTGCAACGCCTCCACTTGGTCCCGCATCAACGCAATCAACGGCGACACAACCACCGCCAGCCCCGGCCGCAACAGCGCCGGAATCTGGTAACACAGCGACTTGCCGCCACCGGTGGGCATCAGCACCAGCGCATTACGCCCCTCAACCAGCGACTGGATGATCTCCAGCTGGCGACCCCGGAACTGCTCGTAACCAAAGACGTCCCGCAGGGTACGGTGCGCGGCCTGTTCGAAATCCGTTTCCGGGGCGGCGCTGTGATCGGGCATGAAGAGGCGACTCCATTCGGTGGGATTGGACGGGCAAAGGGTACTTGGTTCGGGGGTGTGGGGGAAGGTGGTGCGGGTGACGAAAAGACCGTGGGCGGGGTCGCAGAATGAGGCTGATAAGCGGTAATCTGGAGAGCAGGCCGGTGCGGGCTCTGCTAGGGTAGTGAGTGATATTGAGAATTCAGGATATTACAGAATAGCTTGGGGTGCTTTCGTAATAAGTTGAAAGTACGGGGATTAATCGTTCCGGATTATTGGCGCTATACCGAATTCAGGGATATTGATATTGCTACGTTCTATATATTATCTGTTAGAGCAAAATCAGGAGGGATAAGTGGCCAACTTTGTTTATGTAGATAATTCCAATATTTGGATTGAAGGCATGCATGTCGCGGCAGCCGCTCATGGCAAGGCTCCAGATGTTTGGGATGCTGTAACCAAAGGTATTTGTGATTATGATTGGAAGTTCGATTTCGGCAAGCTGTTCAACTTTGTCGCGGGCGAGAAGTCCGATGTTAAACGGGCAGCTCTTTTTGGTTCACGGCCACCTAGAAATGACTCTCTTTGGAACGCTGCTGAGGCGAACGGCTTCGAGGTCATAGTTCACGACCGTAATGTTGCGAATAAGGAAAAAAAGGTCGATGCGGAAATTGTGACTCAGATGATGGCCGACTCATACACACAATGGGAAGAAGGCGACGAGTTCACACTTGTGGCTGGAGACACGGATTACGTTCCCACAGTTGAGCACTTGGTAGAGCGTGGGATTAAGGTAAGCGTGGTGTTTTGGGGGCATGCCTCAAGGGAACTGAGAGCTGCCTGTTCAGAATTTACCTCTTTGGACGAATACTTAGACCACCTCGCTCGCTAGCTCTAACCAGTGCGTCAACGGGACCGGTTTCCGCTGACGCTCCAAACCGGCCCGTTACGCTGGCGTTACGTTTACGAATTAAATAGAGATCGCATAATCTAGAGAAACGAATAATGGCGTCACACATAGTTTTTGACACTAATTACTTGAGGTCTCTTGGATCACAGGACTACCTTGAAGGAAACATCCCTGAAAGGCTACGAGTTCAAATTCAAAGTGCCATTGATAGAGGCGATGCAGTCGCTATTCCTAGAACGGTTCAATTAGAGCTCAATGCATGGGTTAAAGACCTAGCCGACAAGGATTCTGCTAACGTTAGGCAGGCGTGGGAGCTTCTAAGCGAAAAGGGGTTTAATATTTCACCGGAACCGGATAAAGCTGATAATACAATTGATGTATACGACATTGTTAAGCAGCAATTTGCTGATGTTTATTTGCTAGAACCAGAAATGGATAATTACCTAGATGCGGAGCGACGAGCGTCATTTCGACTCCCTCCACTTCCAAAAAATACAGATGGAGAGGAGTTTAGGGACAGGATAATTTGGAGTCAGCTGGTCTCGATTTCTAATAAATCAGATTTGCCGATAGTAATAGTCTCAAATGACAAGATTTTTGAAAATGGTGCCAACACTGAGGAAGGCAAGTCTGCTAGGATAATAAATTTAAAAACTGAGGATGATTTTAATCAGTGGTTGGATAGTCGTCCAGAGCCAATCCAAAAATTAATAAATGATATTTTGGTGTTCCAGGATCAGCTAATCGAAAACAATCTAAGCTTTAGCGATACGAACATTGAGCGAGTAGAAGATTATCGTTCAAAGAAAGAACCGAATGGAAATATCATAAGAAAATTTATATTAGTGACGAATGAAGAACATTCTCTTCCCCTTCGAATCAAAGGAAATATTATATACCACGCTGATGATCCAGTCATACTTGATTTAAAGCTGGATGATAGAGTGGTACAGATTCATAGGGAACTCACTCCCCAAGAAGAAGTCCAAAGTGAAATGAAGCGTCAAATGGAATCCTCTAAACGTCAATTCTTAGAGGCTGAACTCAAAAACTTGATTGGTGAGTGAGATATGGACTTTAGAATTGGATCGGTTAATTTTGATAATGTCAAAATCCCTCTACTTTGGGGAAAGAAAGCTATTTTGTCACATTCGAGCGGAGCTCTTTCGGTAATTGATTTGAGCGGTCAGGTGGCCGAACCTCAAATCGTTGCTGACGAACCGTGGGATGAGATTGAGTACGCGGAGAAAGAGGATGGATTTATCGTATACGAAAACGATATGCAGTCGTATTTTTACTCGCCCGCGAGAAAGATATTTAGGGATTTGACTGGAAGGTTACCTGAGTGCGAGCTTGGAAAAGATTTCACAAGAATAGGAACAAACAAAATAAGCGGTGGAATGGTCTCGGGGTTTGGCGTGGGAATCGGCGTGTCTGAAAGTGGCTTCTTCATGGGCGGCCCAGTACCAGAAGGCCTGGCTAGTTTAAAATTATGAGAAATATAACAAGTCATTGCAGTTCGTTCCGGCCCTTCGGGCCTCCACCGGACGCGCTAAAGCGCGCCGCTGAATAGTGGCGCTAAATTCTGCAAGTACCATGGTTTCTTGATACAAGGAGCGATAAATGTCGGATTATCCATATACAACTGTTCCAGGAAAGTTGACCTCGCTGCTAAAGAAAATGCGTGAAGTTGGAGTCCCTACAAAAGCAGATCAGAAGTGGCTGCAATCGTTAGGATTCAAATCGAGCAATGATCGGACTATGATAGGAATCCTCAAATATATTGGATTTATGGATGAATCAGGTGTTCCAACCTCTCGATGGCGTGAATATAGAGGAGCGAACCACAAGCAGGTTTTAGCTAATGCTGTGAGGGAAGGCTATTCTGGGTTATTCGATGTTTACCCGGATGCTCACGATCGCTCTACACAAGATATTGAGCATGTCGTGAGTACAAGTTCAAGCGCCGGCAAACAAGCTGTGACCAAAACGGTTAAAACTTTTCAGGCCTTATGTGCGGAGGCGGATTTTAGCGCCCTTGGTGGTACGTCGACTGCTTTCTCTCAGGAAGAAACGCCAAACGATAATAGCAACGGCAACGAAAGCCAGTTTGACTCTTCAGCAAAAAGAACGCCCGATAACTCAGGTGGCACCTCCGCTCCATCATTGCATGTCGATATTCAAGTGCATATTTCACCAGAAGCGACGGCAGAGCAGATAGACCAAATATTCGCAAGCATGTCCAAGCACCTATACAGGCATTGAAGAGTTAAAGATGAAAGAAGTGTTTAAGTCTGCGCTCGAAGGTAGTAGGGCCGCTCAGTTTGAAGCTAATTCCTTAGCGGGCAGTGTTCCCGACGAAGGGCTTCCAGCATATAGTCAGCAGGTACTGCCGAGGTCCTTGTTTAGAGGGACGCGAGGCTATATAGAGAAAGTCGCAAATCAGATAAACGGATGCTATGAAAAAGGCTGGTTTGATGCAGCCGCTGTGATGGTAAGAAGGCTCTTAGAAACATTGATAATAGAATGTTTCGAGAATCACGATATATCCCATAATATAAAAAGTTCGAGTGGAGACTTTTATTTTCTTAGAGACCTAATAGGAATTTTTCTACAAGAGAATACATGGAATGTAGGGCGTAATACAAAAAAAACGTTGCCAAAGCTAAAAGATATTGGTGATAAATCAGCCCACAGCCGTCGTTATGTGGCAAAGCGTTGGGATTTGGACAAGATTAGGGTGGAGCTGCGAGACGTAGCCGAAGAGCTTCTATATATATCAGACTTGAAGTGAATGACTCTAACAATGCGCTGAACTGGACGATGGAGTTCCACAAGAAGACACTTTGATGAGGGTTGTCAGATACCTAGCCAAAACCCAAAAATATAAGTTTTCCGGCTTAGTGGGAACTCCGACGGCGTAGAATAAAATAGCCAGGCATCATAAAAACGGCCATCGTAATCAGGCCCCCCAGCCCTCCAAGCCAGGGAGAGGCAGGGAGCCCCAGAGCGCCACTGTTGAGGGCGGTAAACACGAAAAGCGTCGCTATGCCTCCAACCACCATGTATAGGGTTTCCACAAACCCTATCACTAGTTTAAAAACCAACGACTTCATATTCCAGCTCGCGTACTTTTCGGTCGAAGTGGTCCGGATTGGTGTCCTTGAGTCTCAACAGCTCCATGATGTCAGACATGGGCTCCTCGATCATGAAGTAGACCATGTCCAGGTCCCTTTCCCGAAGCTGCCGGTAGATCCGAGGATGCTGCCTTCTCAGTCGTTGAGAGGACTGGGAGGCGTTTTCAAGCATTCCCTGGACGATCAGCGCGCTGATGGAGAAACCGACGCCCATCCTTGTAAGGCCGCGAGCAACCACTTTGGTAGCGATCTCAGAGGTTAATCGTCTGGAGATAATGTTGACCAGGGCGAGTTGGGTGGCAACGCGGGCTGTCATATAGGTTGATGCAACGCCAGCCGTTTTAGCGGCTTCTGTGATCACAGGGTCGGGGATCTCGTCATAGAACTGATTGAGTATGATCCGAACCGCCTGTGCGATGGGGCCGGAGTCGCTTCTGGCAAATCGGATGGCTTTGCTGATCGCATTGTATGCTCGTTTATTCTCAGCGATATTCCGGGAGCGGGTTTCATCTCCCAGGAAGCCGACATCCTCGGCGGTTCTTCTGATTCCATATCCAATGTTCTGGGGAATCGAGATGAACCCATCGAATGCTGCCCAGGCAAGATCCTTCGCGTACATAGGTTTCCTCCTTGAAAAGTTGAATAGGCTCTAGCTCACAGTGGGATCAGTTGACCACGACCGCGCCATACGTGCTGAGGGCAATGATAACCACCCATACGAACCAAAGGACGGGAACGTAGTGTGGTAATCGCTCATGTTTGATGAGTCTGTGGATCCCGGATGGAATGGCGACGAGTATCACCGCAAAAAGGATAGAGCCCAGCCCACGCCCGAATACAAAACTGCTCTTATAGGCACTGCTGGCACTCGGGACTAGTTGGTCAACAACCAGGTAGGCAATAACGGTGCTCAGCACAAGCATGAGCAGTAGGTGGGCGTTCAGGTGCCATTTCCGTTGCATTGGTGTCAGCTCCTCCCTGAAGTCAGCCTCATGAGATTGGTTGCCCAAGGTCGGTTGGCTTGAGCCTCATTCGGATTTTAAGGCTATCAATGGCGTGGCGTTTGGTAAATGCTTCTAAAGGAGCCTCGTATCGCTATTCGAGGACTCACATGAGTAACGCTCCCTCTAAACGGATACTGGCATCGTTTCCGTGAGCGGCGTCGCAAATGATGCTCATAAACGGTAATCTGAGGAGCACTCTGATTCGGGCTCTGGTAGGGTAATGAGTAAGCTTGAGGATTCAGGACAATCAATATCCCTGTGTTCTGCTTCTTATCTATTGGCCCTTACAAGGCGCGTGAGGGTTTCATTGCAACGGAATGCTCACGGGAACTAAATCCGACAACAAGGGGTATTGTATGAAGAAGTTAGTCTTGTTCCTTTTCGCTTCGATGATGATCGTTGGCGTAGCCCATGCTCATTCTGGCGGAACTGATGAGAATGGTTGTCACGCAGGTTCAAAGCCGTACCACTGCCACTGACAAGTAAGTCACTGTACTGAGGAGACTTTTGCTTCCTCGGTGCAGTGTTAATCACGCAATCACTTGGACTCCAAGAACGCCGGGCATTTGGTTCCCTTCGCTTTTTTTCCGAATCGGTTACCGGCCGCGTTAACTTTCCGGCGATCATAGGGAGGTGCGAGATGTTATCCCGAGAGGAAACACATGCAGTTTCGGAAACGGTTCTTGATTCCAAACGCCAGAATTTGGCTCGTAAACAGGACAGAAAGCGCCAGCGGGAAGCATTCTGGGAGGTTCACAGACAAAAAGCGGTGATCGGTCTAGTGGGCTTTGGTCTGGCCGGTACCGTGGGCTACTACGCTGTTGGGGATGTGTTTCCCTGGAATATGTTTGGGCTGGGTGCTGGATTTGCGTTGGCCACGGTCTGCCGAGAGCTCGGTATTCCAATTAACCAGTAGCCCCCGATAAGCCCTCCTGGTATGGGGTGTCGGATGCCTGGCCACAATATGACCGGTTTCCAGGTTAGAAGTTGGTTCGTAGTAGTGAGTAGTGCTCAGCGCATCCTGAACAGTTCCTGATGGAAGTCTTTGGGCCGTAGACCATTGGCCACCAGGTCACGCTTGAGGGCGTGGCCGAATCCCGTCGGGCCACAGAACCAGATGCTCGCATTGTTCCATTCGGGTACTGTGGCGCGGATTCGGTCGCCCGTAAGGAAGCCATCCCTTGGTGTGTAGTAGAGATGGAGTTGCACCTCGGCGGCTCTGGCATCCGCGATGAGTTTCTCGGCAGCTTCCTGGTCGTATTCCTCGGTGCAGAAGAAAAGGTCAATCCGGCTGTGTTCCCCCGGGTTATGGACCAGGTATTTCATCCGGGCCACAAAGGGGGTGATACCGATGCCGCCTGCAACCCAGATCTGGCGGCAGTGGTTGTCCTCAAAATCGAAGCAGCCGTAGGGGCCTTCAACGGTGACCGGCATGCCTTCCTTCAGCACTGCTGGCATTTCTCGAGTGTGGTCACCGAGTTCCTTCACAAAGAACGTCAGGCGGTGCTCTTCCGGTACCCAGTCGGAGGCGATGGTGTAGGGGTGGGCGCCTTCGCGCTTTTCATCGGTGATGAAGGCGAACTGGCCGGGTCTGTGGCCGGGCCATCCCTCGTCCAGGTTAACTGTGCCCTCAAGAACCTCGAGGCGCGGATAGAAAGTGAGGGATTCAATGGTGCCGTTCACCTTGCGGCTGTGGCCGATGCGCCCTGAGAGTACAATCACTGTGGAAACCAGGCCGGCTACTATCAGGGCGGCAACCAGCCAACCGATGGGCTGGGTCCAGTAGTTTGGGGGCATCAGGACCAGGCTGTGGTACACGATGAACACGTAGGCGACGGCCAGAAGCCTGTGGACTTTCTGGAACAGGTGGTAGGGGAACCAGCGCACGAGCGCCAGGAGCAGCAGTACCACAATCGCGTAGAAGGTCCATTCACCAACGGCTTCGGCAATGCCTTCCTGCTGCTGGAGCCAGGCCTGAAGCGCTGCCGGCGCCTCCTCCGCCCATCCCCTGCGGAGCCGCAGATGTTTGCCGGAAGACACCCACCAGTGAACGAGCATGAACCCCAGGCCCGTGATGCCGAGCCATTTGTGCAGGCGGTACATCCTGTCGAGCCCATTCAGGGGGCGTTCGAGCCATTTCGGGCGGGTGGCCAGGACCATGGCGAGACTCATCAGGGCCAGAGCCATGGTGCCTGTGTACTGGGTGACCAGGGGCTGAAGGCTGCGGCCGGTGTCCGGCGCGACTATTCCGGCGGCCAGCCAAAGTGCTGTGAAGCCGGCGAGAACGGATGCAAAGGCCAACCTGACTGGCGTCATAGCCAAACCTGATCTGAAGTGACACTGTCAGTGTAGAGGCAACATCCCTGGCGCATCATGACTTTTATCAGCGGGTACGGGGTATCGGAAAAGTGGTTTCCGGGGGCTGGAAAGCTCCCAGCATGGCTGTGGGGGAAATCCAGTCCTGTAACACCGGGCGTACCAGGGTGTCTTGGTCACAGTCGAACGTGAATTCTGCTCAGGGAGTGATAGGCGATGCGTGGATTCCTCACAGCGGCATCTTTCGCAGCACTTTTATTGCTGGCCGGCTGTTCCGGCGGCAACGAAACCAAACTGGTGATCACTGGCTCCAGCACCATCGCGCCGGTTATGGCGGATATTGCCTCGGATTTTGAAAGCGCCAACCCCGGCATTCAGGTGAACGTCCAGAGTGGCGGCAGCAGCCGTGGTATTGCGGATGTGGAGCGGGGCACGGCGGATATCGGCATGGCCTCGAGAGACCTGCGTGAGGAGGAATCCCACCTGAACCAGCACACCTTCGCGCGGGACGGCATCACCATGATCGTTCACGCGGACAACCCGCTGGACAGCCTGGACACGGAGACAGTGCGCCGGCTCTATCTCGGGGAGATCGACAGCTGGGCTGCGATGACCGATTACGATGAGCCCGTTTCCGTGGTCCACAAGAGCGAGGGGCGGGCGACCCTGGCCGTGTTCCTGGCGTTCATGGAGCTGGATAACGACAGCGTCCGGCCGGACCTGGTAGTGGGCGAGAACCAGCAGGCAATCCAGTCCGTTGCCGGCAACCCGGGCGCTATCGGTTATGTCTCGATTGGGGCTGCAGAGCACGAGGCTGGCCGTGGTGTCAGTATCAAGCCGGTGGCGCTCGATGGCGTATCGCCGGACCCGGAGGCGGTGGCGTCCGGTGAGTTCCCGCTCACCCGTAACCTGAACCTGGTCACTGACGGCGAAGTGGGTGAGGCGGCCCAGCAGTTCCTGGACTATGTCGGCTCCCAGGCCTCGGATGAGCGGATCCGGGATCACTTCTTCATTCCGGTGAATGACGCCGCCTCATGACGGATCGCGTGGTCCGGTTGCTGAGCGGCCTGATGGCGATCTGCGCCGCTGCTGTGCTGCTTCTGATCATGGCGGAGATGGCGCGGGCAGCCTGGCCGGCGCTGACCCGGGTACCCGTGTCCGAGTGGCTGCTGAGCGCGCATTGGTCTCCTTCGGGCGGGGATTTCGGGCTCGCCTCCATGCTGGCGGCCAGCCTGCTGACCAGTGCCGGTGCCCTCCTGATCGCGGGCCCGGCAGGGGTGGTTCTGGGGGCCTGGATGCATCTGGCGGCCCCGGGCTGGCTCCGCGGTGGGCTGCGCACCCTTCAGGGGTTGATGGCGGGGATTCCCTCGGTGGTCTATGGCCTCTGGGGGCTGATTACGCTGGTTCCGCTGGTGAATACCGTGGCGCCGCCCGGTGCTGTAATGCTGACCGCGATCCTCGTTCTGGCCCTGATGATCCTGCCTCTGAGCGTGCTGGTCACGGACGCGGCGCTCAGCCAGATTCCGGACCAGGCGCTGCAGTCGGCGCGGGCTCTGGCGCTGTCGCGCTGGGGCAGCTTCCGGAGCGTGCTCTGGCCCCGGGCCAGAGCGGCCATCGTGAGCGGCATCGTGCTGCAGTTCGGGCGCGCCCTGGGCGAGACCATGGCTGTGCTGATGGTGGCGGGGAACGTGATCCGCTGGCCGGATTCGCTGACGGCGCCCGTCCGTACGATAACCGCGAACATCGCACTGGAGATGGGCTATGCCTCTGGGCTTCACCTGGAAGTACTCTACCTCAGCGGCCTGCTGCTGCTTGTGGCGGTGGCGCTTATGATGGGCCTGATCCAGCGGGGAGCGGGCAACCTATGAGGGGCATGCGCGATCCGATCTTTATGGCCGCCGGCATCTGCCTGGTCCTGCTGATGGTGCTGCCGCTGGGCACCATGCTGTTGGACCTGCTCCAGCTGGGGCTGCCGCACCTGGGGCTGGATTTCCTGCTGGAGGCCCCGCGGGATGCCGGCCGGGCAGGGGGTGTGGCACCGCTGCTGGTCTCCACCGGCTGGATCCTGCTGGTGTGCATGGCGGCGGCCGTGCCGGTGGGGCTTGGCTGTGCCGTTTTCCTGAGTGAGTGGTTGTCCCCGGGATCGGCTGCGTCCCGCTGGATCGGGCTGAGCCTCGACATCCTCAGCGGCGTGCCCTCGATCGTGTTCGGGCTCTTCGGGTACCAGGTCTTCGCGATCACCCTGGGCATGGGGTTCTCGATTCTCTCGGGAGGCCTGGCACTGGCGTGCATGGTGCTGCCGTTGCTGGTACGGACCAGTCAGCAGGCCCTGGCGGCGGTGGACGTGCGGTATCGGGATGCCGGCCGGGCGCTGGCACTGACAAAGACTGGCATGCTGGGGCGCGTGGTCCTGCCCAGTGCCGCGCCGGGGCTGGCGGCGGCGGTGGTGCTGGCGACCGGGCGCGCGCTTGGCGAGACTGCTGTGCTGCTGTTCACGGCCGGCTACGTCATGCGTATGCCGGACGCGGTGACGGACTCAGGCCGGGCGCTGTCGGTCCACATCTATGACCTGGCCGCCAATGTCACCGGCGGCCTCGAACGGGCTTCCGCAACGGCCCTGCTGCTGCTTGCGCTGATCCTGCTCACGACACTGGGGCTGCACTACAGTGCCCGGGTGTGGCAGAAGCGCATGCTGGCACTGGGCGGATGATGGATTGGAAGGAGTGACCACGATGACCCTGGCAGATGCCTCATTACCCCGACAGCCGGCCATTCACATTGATGAGCTGAGTGTCTTCTACGGGGACCAGTGCGCCATCAACCGGGCCGCACTGAAGGTCGAGCCCGGGCAGCTCATGGCGCTGGTCGGCCCCAGCGGCTGTGGCAAGAGCAGCCTGCTGCACAGCATCAACCGCCTGACGGATACGGTGCCCGGCTGCCGGGTTCAGGGCGACATCCGCATCGGCAGCCTGGCCGTTCACGATCCGGAAACGCGCACCGACACCCTGCGGCGCCGGGTGGGCATGCTGTTCCAGCAGCCCAACCCCTTCCCGCTGTCCATCGCCGAGAACATCCGTTTTCCTCTTAGGGAGCACGGCATGCGCCGCAGGCGCGACCTGGATGAACGGGTCGAGGAGAGCCTGCGCTGGGTCGGGCTCTGGGAGGAGGTTCGGGACCGCCTGAACGCTCCGGCGCTCTCGCTCTCCGGCGGACAGCAGCAGCGGCTCTGCCTGGCCCGGATGCTGGCGATGGAGCCGGATGTCCTTCTGCTGGACGAACCCTGCTCCGCGCTGGACCCCATCGCCACCGAGACCATCGAGGACCTGATCCGCACCCTCAAGGGCCGCTACACCATCCTGATGGTGACCCATAATCTGGCCCAGGCACGCCGGATCGCGGATTCGGTGACGGTGTGCTGGGTCGACGAAGGCTGTGGCTGTGTGGTGGAAACCGGCTCCCGCGAGGCCATCTTCGTCAACTCATCCCATCCGGTGACACGTGCTTACTGCGACGGCCAGGCAGGCTAGAGCCGGCGCCGCTACAACACCAGCGTGGAAGCCAGGAACAGCATCAGGCCCATGCCGATGATGTCGGTGAAGGTGGTCAGGAAAATACTGCTGGCGGTGGCCGGATCCGCTCCGAAGCGCTGCAGCAGCAACGGCACGGCGACACCGAAGATACCGCTGCCCATACAGGCGCCGATCATGGCGATGAAGATGACGAAGCCGAGCATGGCCGGATTGGCGGAATCGGTGGAAACCGCATAGGCAAACATGGCAACGCCGGCGATCACGCCCACGGCGGCACCGTTGAGCGCGCCCAGCAGGATCTCCTTACGCAGCAATCGGCTGATGGGATAGTCCTGTATCTTGCCCAGAGTGATGCCGCGCAGGGTGATCGCCAGCGCCTGGCAGCCAGTGTTACCGCTCTGGCCTGCGAGCACCGGCAGGAAGGCAGCCAGGGCAACGATCTGCGCGATGGTGCTCTCAAACATCCCGACCACGAACGCGGCGGCGAAGGCGGTGATCAGGTTCACCTGGAGCCAGGGGTGGCGCATGCGGAAGGCGGCGAACACCGGCGTGTTGATCTGCTCTTCCTTCGCCACACCATACTGGGAGCCAGCCTGGGCGCTGAGCTCCGAGGCGAGGCGCTCATACAGCTTCCAGCCGCGCACCTCGCCCACCACGCGCTGCTGATCGTCCACCACCGGGTAAATGCGGTAGTGGCGTTGTTGCACTTCGTCGATCGCCTCATCGAGCGGCGTGTCCTGTCGGAAGGCGAAGGGCTCGCCGACCATGATGCTGGCCAGGGTTTCGGAGGGCTTGGCCAGGATCAGGTCGCGCATCCCCACAATACCCACCAGGCGATCCGCGTCGGTCACGAACATGTAGCTGATCCCGGAGACATCAGAGCTTTTCACCATGAAGGTCAGCGCTTCGGCGACGGTGTAGTCCGACGGCAGCGTTGCCGTCGGGCCTGTCATCAGTTCCCCGATGGTTTCTTCCATGCCTGAGAGCACAGCACGGGTGGCCGCCTCGCCCGGCGCGGCCGCTTCGCCCATATGGGAGGCTATGGTGACTGCCTGCTCCGAGGGCAGCCCAGAGAGAATGAACTGGATATCATCGGCGGGCAGTCGCACCAGCTCCTCGGCGGCATCCAGCGGGGTCTGGTCACGGATATGCTCAACCCGCTCGTTCAAACTCATACTCTGCGACATGTCTCGCTCCGGCTTGTCAGTCGTTGGACAGACTATAACAATTGAGTGACTTTAATGAGTGGCATCAGTGGTGCCAGTTCGGGTACAAAAGAACTTCTGCAATTGCGGCTTACAACAGCAAGGGTGGGCCACTCGGAAGGGTCGCCCCGATGGTCGTTCATTTTTCTTTGAAGTGGTAGTGCTCCGTGCGTTTTTATTATCGTTCTCTGCCGGCTGAATGGCAGGCGGATTTCCGCGAGTACCAACGATCTCTTGCGCGGCGCTTTTGCGTTCTTGCCTGTGCCGCAGGGCTGCTGATCATTCCCCTGTTCCAGGTGGCCGATCTCTGGCTCTATGATTGGGCGGACCACCACTGGTGGGAACACATGGCCTGGCGGCTGCCCCCAGTGGTTACCGCTGTGGGGGCTCTGTTCCTCAACTGGCGGTTGCCCGAAGGCAACTGGCCACGGCCTATGCTGGTGCTGTACTGCCTTGCGGGGATGCTCATGATGACCGGACTCATGGCTGAGCACCTTGGTGGGGCGGGAGCAGGCGAGGGGTTCATGGCCAAGGGGCTTGTGGTCGTGATCGCGCTGGTCGCTGTGCTGGCCACTGCGGGTGCGAGAGACCTTGTGCTGACCTATGGCATCCCCGCGTTGGCGTTGGGTTGGGTGGTGATGGGTCAGTCCCTGTCCGCTGTTGAATGGTTTAGCGCGCTCATTCATCCAATGCTCATGGCTGTTCTGGGAATTGTGGTTGCGGAAGAATTGTTGCGTGTGCGACTTGCCGCCTTCGCGGCGCGCCAGGAACTGGCGCGTAATGCCAGTACTGATGTACTGACCGGGCTTGCTAACCGGCGGGCCTTTGACGAAAGACTGGAGGCCGAGCATGCCCGCAGCCTTCGGGTCGGTTCCGGGTATGCCCTTGTGATGACGGATCTGGATCACTTTAAGCACGTCAATGACACCTGGGGCCATGAGGTGGGTGATGAGGTTCTCAGGGAATTGGCTCAGCGTCTTGTCAGTGTTCTTCGGACCGAGGATATGCTGGGCCGATGGGGCGGGGAGGAGTTCATGGCACTGCTGCCTGGCGCAGGCGAGCGGGAGGCGATGACCGTGGCGGAAAAGCTGCGTCACGCGGTGGCCGATACGTTATTTGCGACCAGTGCCGGTCCCATTCCGGTGACCACCAGTCTGGGCGTTGCCGTGTTTCGGGGAGAGCAGCTTCCCGGTATGGTGGCGAGACGGGCGGACATCGCACTTTATGCCGCTAAGGAGAATGGTCGAAACCGGTCTGAGACCGCCTAGATGATCCACGGAGGACCGGTCCGGGAGCACGGCTGAAAGGGCTTGAGCCTTCCGTAAAGCCACGCAGTGCCGGAAATGGAGAGCGCCGGTGTCGATTCTCAACCCTGAAACCTGGACGCTGCTGCAGAGTATTGTCGTATTCAGTCTCTGCGCCCTGGTGATTGCCATTGCGGGAACACGCATTACCCGCGTGGTGGACCAGCTTGCCGACCGGACAGGGCTGGGTGAGGCCACTGCCGGCGCCGTGCTTCTGGGGGCTGCAACGTCACTGGCCGGCTCGGTGCTCTCCGTGACGGCCGCTTACCGGGGGCATCCGGAACTGGCGGTGAGCAACGCCCTGGGTGGCATCGCGGTACAGACCTTTTTCCTGGCGATAGCAGACATGGTGTATCGCCGCGCCAACCTGGAACACGCCGCTGCTTCCGCCCCGAATATGATGCAGAACGGACTGCTTATCGGACTTCTGGCGTTGATCCTTCTGGCGCCGACCCTGCCGGATGCCACAGTCTGGCGGATCCATCCCATCACACCGATCCTGATTGGTTTCTACCTCTACGGCACGCGACTGATCCAGGGGGCCTGGGAATCACCCATGTGGCGCCCCTCGATTACCCGGGATACGCGCGAGGACAAGCCCGAGGCCATGAACCGGCTGCCCCCACTGGCCCGGCTATGGACGGAGTTTCTGCTGTTGATGGCAATCCTCGGGGCGGCGGGCCTGGTGCTGGAACCGGCAGCAACCACCATCAGTACCAAGGCGGGACTGAGCCAGACCATCGTCGGGGTCCTGTTGACCGCCGTCAGCACGTCCATCCCGGAACTGGTAACCTCGGTGGCTGCGGTCAGGCGTGGGGCACTGACGCTGGCGGTGGGCGGCATCATCGGTGGCAACGCCTTCGATACGCTCTTCATGGCTGCCTCGGACATTGCCTACCGGGAGGGCTCCATCTACCACACCATGACCACCGATACGGAACGCTGGGTGGCACTCACGCTGGTCATGGCCGCCATCCTGATCATGGGCTTGATCCGGCGGGAGCGCTACGGCCTCGGGCGGATCGGCGCGGAGAGCGTGGCGATCATGGTGCTCTATATTCTGGGGGTCGGCTTGATGTTCGGTGGCTGATCCCCCACACCTGAAAGACAACAGACCCATTACTGATTAAGAGAGAACGCATGGATCATTCACAGCACGAGCCAAGGGGTATGTTCCGTTCCGTGATGTCCCTTGGGCACATCCGGGGTATCCGTATCGAGCTTCACGCGAGCTGGCTGGTCATCTTCGCGCTGTTGCTGTTCACCATGACCACGGGGCTGAGGGATCAGTTCGCGGCCTGGTCGTTCAGCCAGGCCGTGGTCACTGCGCTGCTTACTTCGCTTGCGTTTTTTGCCTCGATCGTCGCCCATGAACTGGGCCACAGCCTGGTGGCCATCCGGCGGGGGGTGCCGGTGAGGGCAATCACGCTGTTCATATTCGGCGGAGTCGCCCAGCTGGATAAGGACAGTGAACGCGCCGAGGATGAGTTCTGGATCGCCATCGCCGGGCCAGCCGTGAGTTTTGTGCTGGCGCTTGCGTTCGGGATACTTTCCGGGCTGGCTGTGTCCGAGTCCTGGGCTGTCGGCCTGGGCTGGCTTGCCGTAATCAACTTGATGGTGGCGGTGTTCAACCTCGTTCCCGGGTTCCCGCTGGACGGTGGTCGTGTGCTGCGGGCGCTCGTGTGGAAGATGACAGGGGATGCCGGCAAGGGCATGCGCGCGGCCGTGGCCGGTGGTCGACTGGTGGCCTATGGGCTGTTCGCCTGGGGGCTCTGGCGCATTCTGGTTGAGGGCAATCTGCTTGGCGGATTCTGGCTCATGCTGCTGGCCTGGTTCCTGCTCAACATGGCGGAAGGGCACGGCCAGCAGTTCAGCCTGCAGAAGCAGCTCCGCGGAATCCGGGCAGGGGCGCTGGCGGCTCCGGATGTGCCGCGTGTGGCGCCCTCAACAACCGTTGAAGAGTGGATCCACAGCCGTGTGCTCCCTGAAGGCCAGCGTTCCTACATGGTGGATGACGGGCACCGTGTCCTGGGGCTGGTCAGCCTCAGTGACACCAGCACCACCGACCGTGAACGCTGGTCTGAGCTCCGGATCGCGGATCTCATGACGCCCATCGAGCAGGTGGTACGCGTTGCCCCCGAGACGGAGGCAACCGAGGTGCTTGCCACCATGACCGAGCACAACCTCAACCAGCTGCCGGTCATGGAGGGTGATCGCGTTGTGGGCTGGATTGACCGGGAGCGCCTGCTCAGGACCGTGAATCTGCACCTGGAGCTCAAGGCCTGATCCACGCTCCTGTAATACGGCGTTACGGGACCAGCAAAACGGGGCAGTGCGCCTTCTGGATGACGCGCTGGCTGACACTGCCAAGCAGCATCTCAGTCATGTGTGAGCGTCCACGCCGGCTCATCACCAGCAGGGCGCCCGAGGTTTCGTTGGCGTGGTCGATGAGCATGTGTGCCGCCATGCCAAAGAGCACCGTTTCCTCAATGATGAGGTTGTTGTTGCCGGCCGCTTCCCGGGCGTGAGTGAAGACGAGTTCCGTTGCTTCTTTCTCAAGGGTTTCAAACGCACCGGGAACAAAGTACTTGCGGGACTCGCGGCTCACACCGCCACCGGGTACGCCTGCCAGGGCTTCCATGTCGGTGGGGAAGACGAAAACGAGCTCCATGGGTACGTCCAGGCGCTTGGCCAGTCCAGCGGCCAAGGATGCTGCCTTGCCTGCGCCCTCGGAACCGTCCACTGCAACCAGCAGTTTCTTGGGAGTGTCCGTCATCTGTTCTCTCCGTTATCACGGGGCCGGAAAACCACCGGCACCCGTGTGCCGGTGGGGGGGCGGGGTCATTCAATCTCTATTTTGCGCGCGTTTTTCTGTGCTTCTTCGGTTTTCGGCATGGTGAGCGTCAGCACACCATTCTCGAACGCGGCTTTCACATCATCGAGCTTGATGGTGTCCGGAATCCGGAAACTGCGGCGCACGGACCCGTAAGACCGTTCGCTCAGGTAGTAGCCCCGGCGCTTATCCTCGCGCTCATCGCTGCGTTCGCCGGCTACCGTGAGAAGGCCGTCCGCCACTTCCACGTGGATGTCCTTCTTCTGGAGGCCGGGCAGGTCGATCTGCAGCTCAAAGCCTTCGTCCGTCTCGCTCAGGTCGGCTCGACCAAGCTCACGTTCGCCCCAGAGTGAGGGCATGTTCATGCTCTCGAAGGGATCTAGTGCCCAGGTGGGTTCCGACATCGGGTCGCTGTGACGACGACGCCCGAAATGGGGCCACTGCGCGTTGCTGAACCGGTCGAAGACCTGGTTCATCTCCTCGCGCAGGCTCTTGAGGCCGCCTGAACCACGAACCGGCACCTCGGTTTTCTGAACGTCCTGTTTCTTCGCTTCCATGATGGGCTCCTTGTGTTATTTCAGGGAAGGTGGGCCCGAATGCCCGGACAGGGGGCTGATCAGGGACCCGTAACCACCAATCTAGGCGTGTTCACCGGCCAGGGTATTGACCGGCGTCAAGGAAAAACGGGTTCGGAAGGCAGGGCGAAGGCCGCGTTAGAGGGAGCGTACCTTGCCCATGAGATCCTCGAGGACGAGGTAGAAACAGGGCACCAGGAACAGGATCAGCGCGGTGGCGAATATGATGCCGAAGCCGAGCGAGACCGCCATTGGGATGAGGTAGGTGGCCTGCAGGGAAGTCTCCAGGATGATGGGCGTGAGGCCACCGAACGTTGTGATGGTGGTCAGCATGATGGGCCGGAAGCGGCGCACACCGGCCTCGTAAATGGCCTCGAAAGCCGTGCGGTTGCCGCGCCGGCGGTTGGCGTAGTCCACCATGATCAGCGAGTCGTTCACCACCACGCCCGACAGCGCGACGATGCCCATCATGCTGACCAGGGAAATATCGAGCCCGAGGATCATGTGGCCGATGATCGCGCCTATGGCGCCGAAGGGGATGGCCAGCATCACGATGATGGGCTGGATGTAGCTGCGGAAGGCGACGGCCAGCAGGGCATAGATCACGCCCATGGCCAGCATGAAGGCGCCGTAGAGGGTGCTGGTGGACTCCCGGAGATCCGCCTGGCTGCCCTCGAAGCTCCAGGTGATGCCGGGGAAGTCCGCCTGCAGCTGGGGCAGCACCTCGGACTGGATGGCGGTCAGCACCCGGGAAATGTCGCTCTTGGGCTCCACATCCATACCCACGGTGATCACGCGCCGGCCGTCACGACGGTCGATGGACCGGAATGCCGAGCCCATCGAGCTGTCCGCCACATCCATCAGGGGCACTTCACCGCCTTCGGGCATCTGGACCACGAATTCCTGCAGGTGGCGCAGATCTTGGCGTTCATGCTCAGGCAGACGAACGCGGATCTCGTTCTCGTTGGTACCGCGCAGCTGGCGCAGGGCCACGGCGCCGTAGAAGGCATCCCGAACCTGGTCCCCCACCTCCGCGGGGCTGAGCCCCAGTGCGCGCCCCTGGGCGTTGAGCGTCATATCCAGCTGTGGCTTGCCGGCGGCGTGGCTGTCCGAGACATCGCGGGTGGAACTGAATTCCTCCATGCGCTCGAGGAAGGTCTCGCTGGCGCGGGCCAACACATCGATGTCCGAGTGGCTGAGGTCCACGGCGATGTCATCCCGCCAGGAACCCGGGCCCTGTTCGGCCTCGAAGGTGATCTGATCGATACCGCGGAAGTCACCGATCTCGCTGCGCCACAGATCCACGATCTCCTTCACGCTCATGCCGCGCTCATGCTCCGGGCGCAGGACAATCTCCACGTCGATGGCCCGTTCGCCGCGCACGTTGGTCTTGATACCTTCGGCGTGCTCATCGAGGTTGTGTTCATCAAACAGGCGCTGGGTGGACTCGGTGATCTGCATGGCGATCTCACCGGCGCGGCGGGTGGTGGTGCCCACGGGGAGGGTGACGCCGGCCTCGATCTCGTCAGCTGGCACCTCCGGCATCATGATCATGCCCATGTGATCGCTGATGGCGTAGGAGCCCACCACGGCCATTACCGCCACCGCCATGCTCAGTGTGGCATAGCGGAAGCGCAGGCTGATATCGAGCAGGGGCCGGTAGAAGCGGTTGATTACGCCCTCAAAGCCCCGCGAGAACACGCGCTGGACACTGTGCAGCGCGTGACCGTAGACGGTGACGGTGCCGCGGCCGCTGTGCCCCAGATGGGCGGGCAGGATGAACAGGGCCTCGAACAGGGAGATGGCGAGCACGACGATCACCACCGCCCCCATGGGCCACCAGAAACTGCCCATCACGCCGGGAATGAACAGCAGCGGCAGGAAGGCCACGATGTTGGTCAGGATGCTGAAGGTGACGGGCCCGGCGATGTCCTTTGTGCCCTGGATGGCGGCACTCATGAAGTCCATGCCCTGTTCCCGGTACTCGTAGATGTTCTCGCCCACCACAATGGCGTCATCCACCACGATCCCGAGCACCACCAGGAAGCCGAACATGGAGATCATGTTGATGCTGACCCCGAGCAGAGGCAGGAACAGCATGCCGCCAACGAAGGAGATGGTCATGCCCATCATGATCCAGAACGCCAGGCGGTATTCCAGGAAGAGGCTGAGAATGACCAGCACGATCACCATGGCCAGGATCCCGTTCTCCAGGAGCATGGTCATGCGGTCCTCGAAGTGTTCCGCGCGGTTGCTGTCGATGCGCAGATTGACACCGTCGGGAAGGGTCTTATCCAGCTCCGCCATAACCTCCTTGCCCGCAGCCGCCACGGTCAGTGGTGACTGGGTGCCGGTGCGGAAGATCTCGATTTCCACCGAGGGAAGGCCATTGAAGCGGGAGTGGAAGCCGGTTTCATCGAAGCCGTCCCTGACCGAGGCGATATCACCCAGGGTGACGGTGCCGCCGGAGGCATCGCTGCGGATGACAATGTCCTCGTAGGCGTCGGCCCAGAGGCGGCGTTCCTCCATGCGCAGCAGGATGTCACCGCCTTCGGTGGCCACCGAGCCCGCCGGGATGTCCTTGGCTGAGGCTTCGATGCGCTGGGCGATCTGTTGCAGGGTAAGGTCGTATTCCCGCAGCCGGTGCCGCGGGACTTCCACTTCCGTCAGGTAGTCCGGCACATCGCTGATGGTGGCCTGGGTGATGCCGTTTTCGGCCAGCAGCCGGTCGCGGACCTGCTCGCCGAGCTGGCGAAGGGTCCAGATGTCCACGTCGCCATAGAGTACCAGCTCCATGACGTCATGGGAGCGATTCTGCAGGCGGACACGGGGCTCTTCCGCCTCATCCGGGAAGGTGCGGATCCGATCCACTTCCTGTTCAATATCCTGGAGCGCCTTCATGCGGTTGGCACCGTTGATCAGCTCCAGGGTGATGGTGCCCGTGCCTTCCCGGGCGGTGGAGGTCATCTCCTTGATGTTCTCCAGCCCCTGTACGGCCTCCTCAACCGGCAACAGGATGCCCTGTTCCACTTCTTCGGGGGCGGCCCCGGGATAGGTCACGGAGACCTGGACGATATCCGGCTCGAATTCCGGGAATACTTCCTTCTGAAGCTCAAAGGCCATCCAGAGGCCGCCGCCCAGAAGCAGGACCATCAGCAGGTTGGCAGCAATGGAATTGCGAGCCATCCAGGCAATGGGGCCGGTCCAGCCTCCGTTGTTGTGGTCGCCGCTCATCCGTCATCCTCTTCGGTACGCAGGTCGGCGCCATCGACCACGGTGGCCAGATCACTGGTGACGATGGCCTCACCGTCTTCAACGCCCTTGCTCACGTAGGCGTATTCGGCATCACGGAAGGCGATAGCCACGTCCCGGATGGAAAGCGCACCGTCCTCCATCACCCAGACCGTGTCATTGCGGCGGATATGGTTACGATCCAGGCGCACCACATCCTGGATCTCCCTTCCCTCAATGGCAGTGTTCAGAAAGGAGCCGATGAGTAGGGGCGGTTTGTCGGGCGAGTCGGCGTCCAGGGCGAGCGGATCCTGAACCGTGATCAGCACACGGGCCAGCCGTGTGTCTTCGTTCAGCTCCCCCACCAGGCGCTGCAGTTGCCCCTCGCGATGCTGGCCCTGGGGCCAGGCACTGTCATTACGGATGGTGGCCGGTGCGCCGGCCTCACCACTGCGTTCCTCGAACCGCAGCCAGGGGAGTTCGCTCTGGGGCACCGTTGCCTCCACCCAGTATTCATCCACACCCACCAGGCGCCCCAACGCCTCGCCGGCATTGACCTGGGTGCCCAGGCTGATGTCACGGCTCAGCACACGGGCATTGAAGGGGGCGGTGACACTCGTGCGGTCAAGATTCAGTTGCGCCTGCCGGAGGGCAGCCTTGGCGGACTCCACCTGTGCCCGGGCCTGCTCCAGCTGGGGCTGGCGCAGGACCAGGGCCTTATTGGTGCCTTCCAGTTCCTCGCCCAGAAGTTCGAATTCCTGTTCCGCCACATTCTGGCGGCCCTGTTCGATGTCCAGATCCGCACGGGCCTGGCGCAGCTCGCTGCGCCGCTGCTGGAGGGTGGCCTCATAGTCGGCGGGATCAATCCGCACCAGCATGTCGCCTTCATCGACCATGCCACCGGGGGTGAACGCCGAGGCGCGCTCGACAATCTGGCCGCTGACCCGGGGCCTGAGTGTGAGTTCCCGGGCGGCGCGGACCTGGCCCATGGCGGTGATGGTCGGGTGGTAGTCCCCCTTTTCGGCCGTGGTGACGTCCACCAGCATCGCGGTTTCCCGTGCAGTGTCCGGCCCACGTGTGGCAGTGGGTTCAGTGCGGAATACCAGCCATACCAGGGCGGCCCCCAGTACCAGTATCACCAGGGAGATGAACGCGGTCTTGATGCGGCCGGCGCGGCCGGTTTCCGGGCGTGCTGCGCTGTCGTTGATCGGTTCGTTCATCCTGTTTCTCTCGCAGAGTCTTCTCGGAGGTCAAGGCCGCCGGCCAGCGCCCGGTAGAGGGCGATGCGGTATTCCAGCAGCTGGCGCCGGGCGCTGATCAGGCTGCGCTCCAGGTCCTGGCGGTCGGTCAGGGCGGTCAGTACATCAATGTAGCCGACCTGCCCGTTGAAATACTGTTGCCGGAGTTGCCCGTAAGTGGTCTCGGCAAGCTCCAGCTGGCGCTTGATGCGCTCTATCGCCTGGCGCTGCTTGCGTTCCTGGACCAGCGCGTTTTCCACCTCCTGGAAGGCGGTAAGGACGGTCTGCCCGTAATCGTACAGACGCTGGCGGCGTACCGCCCGGGCCTGGCGCACCTGGGCATCGCGCTGGCCGGCATCAATCAGTGGTGCAACCAGGTTGGCGGCCAGGGTTGTGGCCCAGTTGTCAAACAGGTCCTGGACGCTGTTGTCCTGCGTTGAAGCGGAAGCCGAGAGCGTCAGGCGCGGGAACTGGTTGCTGATGGCGGCGGCCAGGTCCGAGTCGGCGGCCTGCAGCTGGTTGTAGGCCTGGCGCACGTCCGGGCGGCGCTGGACCAGTTCGGCCGGTACGCCGGTGTCCGGCAGGGGCGGCAGCTCAGAGGGCAGGCCGCGCCCTGCCGGCAGGTCCGTGTTCCGGGGTGCCCGGCCCAGAAGGACGGCCAGCTGGTTCTCCAGCACCCGGAGCTCCGATTCTGTGCCCAGGCGCTGTTCCTCGGTGGATTCCAGCAGCTGGCGCTGGCGCAGCACATCCGCGCTGCCGGCCTGCCCACTGGCGAACTGGGTCTCCAGCAGTTTCATCACGCTGCGGTTGGTCTCGATTTGGGACTCGGCCAGATCAAGCTGGGCCCGCTGGGCGCGCAGCTGGTACCAGGTGCGGGTGACCTCGGCGGCAAGCGAGAGTGCCGCCGTCTGATAGTCCGCCTGGGTGGCCCGGGCGCGGAACTGCTCTGCTTCGACCTGTGAATTGATCCGGCCCCAGAGGTCCACTTCGTATTCGGAACCCAGCCCCAGTCGCAGGCTCTCTTCGGAATCGCTGCTGTCGCTGTTGCTGATCTCTCCGTCAGCGGTGGCGTTCAGGTCCGGGTAGAGATCCGCGGACTGCTGGTTGACGGCGGCACGGGCTTCGCGCAGGCGCTGCCAGGCGCTGAGCACGTCCAGATTGGCATCCAGCCCGTCCGCCACCAGCTGGTTGAGGCTGTCATCCTCAAAACTCCGCCACCAGCGCTCAGGCGCCGGTTCATCGCCGGAGGCCGAGAAGGTCTCGGGGACGGTAACCGGTGGTTCCGCCACGTCTTGCGGCTGGGAGGCGCAACTGGCCATGAGACCAGCCAGCAGCAGTACCATCAGGCGTTCAGGCATGGATCCCAACATTGGTTTCAGGGGCGATTCGACCCGGGCAAGCCTATCAGCCTGCCGGGGGGATGACTATTCCCGCTCTGGCTATCGGTACTATTTGAATTCCTTACTGATCACGTCCCTGTAGTTCCGGATCCGCTGAACGTAGTGTACGGGCTCGTAACCCCGGGCGTAGCCGTAGCGGGTGCTGGGGTAGTAGCGCTTATCCGCCTTAAGGGGCAGCACCTGGCGCATCTGCTCCCAGGAGTCGGGATTCCGGTCCAGGTCCCGTGCCAGCTGGCGGGCGTCCAGCAGGTGACCGCGCCCGATGTTGTAACTGGCCAGGGCCAGGAAGGTGCGGTCGGGTTCCGGGATGGTCTCGGGAAGGCGGGCGTGACGATCCGCCAGGTAGCGGGCGCCGCCATCAATGGCCTGGACCGGATCAAGCCGATTCTCAACCCCCAGTGAACCGGCCGTACGCCGCGTCAGCATCATGATGCCCCGTACCCCGGTGGGCGAGACCGCGTCCGGATCCCAGTGGGATTCCTGGTAGGCGAGGGCGGCCAGCAGTTCGGCGGGCATGCCGGTTTTCTCTTCCGCCTGGATGAAGTACTCGCGGTATTGTGGCAGGCGTTTTTCAATCCGCCGGTTCAGGGCCCGCAGATCCACAAAGTCGAATTCCCCGATGTAGGAATAGTATTTGTTCTCCATGGCCGTGATGGCTTCGTCGCCGGCGCGGCTGTTCATCCATTCGCGCGCGCTGCCGGCCAGCTCGTCCGCGCCTGCAGGAAGATACCAGCCGAGGTTCTGCCCCTGGGTCAGGTTCATGGCAACCTCGAGGTGGGGCCAGTGCCGGCGGGTGAGCTGGACGATATTGGAGTCCGCGACAGTGCAGTCGAACTGCTGTTCGGCGACCTGTGACAGCAGTACCTCCGTGGTTCGATCACTGGTGCTGAAGGTGATGCCCTCATGTTCCGCGGCCAGTTCATTGAGGGTTTCCACATAGCTGGAGCTGGCCGTCACCCGGATTTCAAACCCGGCGATGTCCTCGGGAAGCCGTGGCAGTGGGCGGCCCTCCCGGTGGCACACCAGCTGTTCAGTGACTTCGCTGTGCGCGGGTCCCTGCGTAAAGCGCTCATTCCGGGAGGGGCGATGGGTCAGCCCGGATGCGGCCAGGTGAGCGGTGCCTTTCTCCAGCGCCTCAATCACGGCGGCAGTGGATTCGTGCATGGTCCACTCCACGTCCCAGCCCTGTGCCTCAGCGAATTCATGGACCAGATCGTATTCCGGGCCAGAGGGCTGCTCGTGGCGGTTCAGGTAATAGGTGGTGGCACCGTTACGGGTCGCCACCCTGAGAACGCCGTCCTCCTCCACGGACTCCATCGAAACGGGTTCGTGGGGGCTGTCGCCGCAGGCTGCAAGCAGTGCGGCTGCAACCGGCAGCATCAGGGCGGAAAGGAAACGCATCCGGAACTCCTTGATCATGGAATCGACGTTATTGTAGCTCATCGCTGAGTACGACCAGCTCCCGGTTCCGGATTGCAACAGGGGGTGTCTGGCGCCTGCGGGGGCGCTAGTATGGGTTGACCCCGCAAGGAGTAATCGCGGGTTGGTCTAGGCAAGTCGGTGGCATCATGCTGGAGTACCTGGATTACGAGGAGGGCAGGGCACTGCGCCTGACCCCCAACCGATCCCTGAGTTGGCAGGGGAACATCATCTTCTTTGGGTTGATCGCCGTGGTCACTCTGATGGTGGCTGTTGGCTGGTCCCTGGCGGGCGCCTGGATGATCCTGCCGTTCGCGGGCCTGGAGTTGGCGGTGGTGGCCTATGGGCTGTACTACACCTCGCGCCAGTGTTATCGGCAGGAGGTCCTGGTACTGACGCCGGACACTGTGAGGCTCGAAAAGGGGATCAACCAGAAGGATTCCGAATGGATCATGCCTCGGCACTGGGTCCGGGTGATCATGGAGATGCCCCGTCATGGTTTTGCGGTGCCCAGGCTGATGCTGGCCTATCACGACACGCGCGTGCCTCTTGCCCGTTTTCTCAACCCCGAGGATCTGGAGGCGTTCATTGACTTTCTGGAAAACGCTGGTATCCGGGTTGAGCGGCATCATCCAGCCGGGGTCTGGTGGTTTTGACATAAAAAAGGCCGCCCCTTTCGGAGCGGCCGTGGCAGCAGCCTGAATCTTTCAGGTGCGCCGGCGACGCATGCCCAAGCCGAGCAGGCCAGCGCCAAGCAGTGCCAGTGTGCCCGGTTCGGGGACCGTAGCGTAGGCGTGGTTGTCGCTTTCGAACGCGTACTGCGTGCTGCTGAAACTGACCGTGTCGAAGAACTCGGAGCCGAAGTGGAAGTTCACATAACGGTTGTCGTCGAACGATTCCTGGTCACCGCCTGATGGCGGCAGAACGTCGTTACCGCTATAACTGCTCCCCACCTGTAAACCATCGCGGAAGAAGCTGATGCTGTTGTAACCGTCAATGGAGCCCCAGTACAGGCCAAAATAGTTGGCGGTTGTTCCCAGCTCCAGATCTGCCGAGCCATTGCTCTGCTCATAGGGCACGGTCAGGTACTGGTTGTCCTCGGGGAAATCATGGGGCTGGGCGTGCTGTCCGCCGGCGGTTCCCTGAACAACGTTATAGTCGCCGGAGCAGGTCGCTGAGCCGCAGTCACCGCTCTCAAAGTCGATTTCGGTAGCGCCGTTGACCTGGGTGTTATAGACACCGGCAGCTTCAATTGAAATGGAAACAGCGGAGGCCGAGCTTGCAGCGCCTGCCGCGATGATACCCAATGCGATGGCTGATTGTTTGATGGTCATTTCTTCGATTCCCTTGCCAGTAGTGAGATGGGGTCGGTCCGTCGGTGAGACCACTTAAGCTTCAGCAAATGGTGTTCCAGTGCGTTAAAAAATCTTCAGATTTATAGCTTTGCGACAGGCTCGCGGGGAGAGTGGGACTGGCGGGCAGTGGAAAGTGTAAAACTGTTCGACGCCGTTTGGCCCCGGTACGCGAAAACATGGCACACTCGGTCTGCTGCGAGGCCGGTGGGCTGTCACCGCTTAATTTGAGTCATAGGTCATTCACAGGAGTGGGCTGGTATGGACGTGGTCCGTCTTATTCTTTCCATACTGCTGCCGCCGCTGGGGGTCTTCTTCCAGGTCGGACTTGGGCTGCAGTTCTGGATCAACATCGTGTTGACGCTATTCGGTTATCTACCGGGCGTTATCCACGCGGTCTATATCATCGCGCGTCGTTAGCTTACGGGGCTGGGATCGTGCATCACCGAATTGAACAAAAAAGGATCTGACCCATGACACTACTTCTGCTCGGCTTGGTACTATTTCTGGGCATTCACTCGTTGTCGATTGTGGCCCCGGCTCAACGTGACGCTATGGCGCGGAGTATGGGGGAATGGCCCTTCAAGGGCATTTACTCGGTCATAGCGATCATCGGCCTTGTGCTCATCGTCAAGGGATACGGTATCGCGCGCATGGACCCGGTGGTGCTCTATACAACGCCGGCCTGGACATCCCACATCACCATGCTTTTGATGCTGGTTGCGTTCCCGATGTTCATCGCGACCTACCTTCCGGGGAAGATCAGCAGCACGCTGAAACACCCCATGCTGGTGGCGGTGAAAGCGTGGGCACTCGGGCACCTTCTGGCCAACGGCATGCTTGCGGACGTGCTTCTGTTCGGTGGTTTTCTGGCGTGGGCTGTAGCCGACCGCATATCGCTGAAGCGCCGCACACCAAGGGCCATTCCGCGCTTGCCGGCATCGCGCTTCAACGACGCGATAGCGGTCGTGCTGGGGCTTGCAATCTATGTGGTCTTCACAATCTGGCTGCACCCGGCCTGGATTGGCGTTTCCGTTATCGGCTGATGCGCGAGCGATGCAGGTGGTCCCTGCATCGCTCACATCAGCTTGATGCAGGTTCGAACTGCTTCCTCAGCCAGGCGTTGATGTCATCGGATTCATACAGCCACTGCTGTTCGCCGTTGTCGTGCTCAATCAACAGACAGGGCACTTTGACCCGCCCGCCGCCGGCTTCGAGAGCAGCCCTGTGATCCGGGTCGTTCTGGGCATCGCGGGTTTCAATGGGAAGCCCCAGGCGTGACATTTCCTTGCGGACCTTGATGCAGAACGGGCAGGCCTTGAACTGGTAGAGCGCCAGCTTGCTTGCGGCCTGTTCAACGCGTGCCTGATCTTCAGAGCTTCGGGATACGGCTCTGGGGCTGGTCAACTTTTCGTTGATCAGGACGATGGGGGTAAGGATCAGGCGCAGTGAGCGGAAGAAATAACGGATAATGACGCGCATAAAAAGCCTTGTTCCTTGAGAAATGATGGCCTCTGAAATGGTGTACCAGCGTAGCATTTCTGAGACCCTGCGTAAGAGTCGGGTCTGGTAGACTCTGGCCTGCTATCAGCATTGTTGGGAGAGTTAGCGTTGCGTCGTGCTGCTCAGGTGCCGGTTTGGCTGAGTATTCTGTTGTTTGCCGGAGGGTCATCCCTTGTCGGGGCGGATGAAATCCGGGTCGCTGTCGCCAGTAATGTTGTTGGAGCAGCCAGAGTTCTGGTTGATCGGTTCGAAGCAGCTACTGAGCACAGCGTGGTCCTCGCCTCCGGCTCAACCGGAAAGCACTACGCCCAGATTCTGCACGGCGCTCCTTTCCAGGTCTTCCTTGCCGCGGATGAGCGCCGGCCCCGGCTTCTGGCTGAGTCCGGCAGGGCCGTTGAGGGAAGCCGGGTGAGCTATGCCCGTGGCCGGCTCGTCCTCTGGAGCCCCGGCGAATCGCTCGTGGATGCGGAAGGCGGGGTCCTGGCTACCGGGGATTTCGCCTATCTGGCGCTGGCCAACCCGCGTCTGGCGCCCTACGGCAGGGCGGCAAAGCAGGTGCTGGAGAACCGGGGGCTCTGGGAGGCCCTGGAAGGTCGGCGGGTGATGGGCGAGAACATCGCCCAGACGTTCCAGTTCGTGCGCACGGGCAATGCAGCGCTGGGATTTGTGGCGCTGTCCCAGCTTGAGGCGCCGGAGCGCAGCATGGGGGGCTCACGCTGGCTGGTTCCGGAGACCCTGCATGAGCCCATTGAGCAGCAGGCGGTGCTGTTGGCGGATGAACCAGCGCCCAGGGCCTTCCTCGAGTTCGTGACAGGGGAACAGGGGCAGGCGATTCTCCGTGACCATGGCTATGAGGTGCCCTGATGCCGGGCTCCGATGATCTCACGGCACTGTGGATTACGCTGCAGCTGGCGGCTGTGAGCACCCTGATCCTGCTGGTGGTGGGCACGCCCCTGGCCTGGTGGTTGGCGCGCACACAATGGCGCTTCCGCTTCGTGGTCGAGGCGATGGTGGCGCTGCCGCTGGTCCTGCCGCCCACGGTTCTGGGGTTCTATCTTCTGATCGCGCTCGGACCGTCGGGGCCCATTGGCGGTTTGATGCAAGCCCTGGGCGGCCAGCCGCTGGCGTTCACCTTTACCGGGCTGGTGATCGGCTCAGTGATCTACTCGCTGCCGTTCGTGGTTCAACCCCTGCAGAACGCGTTTTCCGCCGTAGGCCGCAGGCCGATGGAGGTGGCCGCTACGCTGCGTGCCTCGCCAATGGACCGGTTCTTCACCGTGGCGGTGCCCCTGGCCGCGCCGGGGTTCCTGACGGCGGCTGTGCTCGGTTTTGCCCACACCCTGGGCGAGTTCGGTGTGGTGCTGATGATCGGCGGCAACATTCCGGGCAGCACCCAGGTGGTGTCCATTGCGGTCTATGACCATGTGGAGGCGCTGGATTACACCAGCGCGCATTGGCTCTCCGGTGGTCTGTTGGCGATGTCCATGCTGATGCTGATGGCGGTCTATGCGCTCAACCGGCGTTTCCTGGTGGTGCGGCTATGAGTATTGAGCTGGCGTTCCGGCTCGACCGGGGGGATTTCAGCCTGGATCTGGCATTGGCGTTGCCAGGTGCAGGCGTGAGCGCGGTTTTCGGGCCCTCGGGCTGCGGCAAGACAACCCTTCTGCGGATCATGGCGGGGCTGGAGCGCTCGGCCGTGGGCCACCTCCGGGTAGGGGGCCGGAGGTGGCAGGACGTCAACCAGTTCGTGCCGCCCCATCGGCGCGCCGTGGGCTATGTGTTCCAGGAGCCCAGCCTGTTTCCCCACCGCAGTGTGGAAGGCAACCTGCGTTATGGGCTGCGCCGGAGCCAGGGCACCGGGGATAACTCACGCCTGGAGCAGTCCATTGAGCTGCTGGGAATCCGCCATCTCCTCGCACGCAGGCCGCATCAGCTCTCCGGCGGAGAACAGCAGCGCGTGGCCATCGCACGGGCCCTGGCCATGGAACCTGCCCTGTTGCTTCTCGATGAGCCCCTTGCCGGTCTGGATGAGGCGCGGCGCCATGAAATCCTGCCATACCTTGAGCGGCTGCACCGGGAGCTGGTTCTGCCGATGATCTATGTAAGCCACTCCAGGGAGGAGGTGGCCCGGCTGGCGGACCACCTGGTGGTTATGGATAACGGCAGGGTACAGGCGGAAGGTTCCCTCACTGACGTGTTCGCACGCCTGGACCTCGCTATCGCGGGGCAGCCGGGGGCGGAGACGGTTATCGAGGGCGTGGTGGACGATTACGACCCACGCGACGGCGTGGTGCGGGTGAACTCGGACGCAGGACCGCTCCATGCGGTACTGGGGCAGCTGGAAACCGGGCAGCCCGTGCGGCTCCAGGTCCAGGCCCGTGACGTGAGCGTGGCCCTGACGGCACCGCAGGACAGCAGTATCCTGAACGTGATGCCGGCCCGCATTGAGGACCTGGCGGAGCAGGGGGCCGGGCACGTGATGCTGCGGTTGCGGGTGGGGGATGCGGTACTGCTGGCGCGGGTGAGCCGCCGCTCTGCCCGCGAACTGTCTCTGGAGCCGGGTCTGGAGGTCCACGCCCAGGTCAAGAGCGTGGCGCTGCTGGGGTAAGCCCATGAACGCATCGCGCAGCCTCTATGAAACGCTCCCCGCCCCGGGGCTTCTGGCGGACCTGGTGCTGTTGCTGCATGGCCTGATCGTGGCCTTCGTGGTTGTCGGTCTGGTGCTGTTCATTATCGGTGGCATGCGTGGCTGGTTCTGGGTCCGCAATCCCTGGGTCCGCTGGGTGCACCTGGTGACGATTGGTTTCGTGGTGATTCAGACCTGGCTGGGGCGACTGTGTCCGCTGACTGTCTGGGAGCACGAGCTGCGCCTTGCGGCCGGTCAGCCCGTGCACGATCAGGGGTTCATCGAATACTGGGTGAGTGCTCTCATCTTCCATGACCTGCCGGGCTGGGTGTTCCTGTTCGGGTACACGGTTTTCGGGGCCCTGGTGGCCGCCACCTGGTGGTGGCTGCCGCCGCGTCAGCGCTCATCCTCGCCGAAGGACTCGGTGCGGTAGCGCTTGATGGTCAGTGAAGGGGACCAGTAATCCGATGGCAGGCCCGCCTTGCGCTTGAGCTGGCGGACAAAGTCCACGGGCTCCGGCAGCGATTCCCAGACTGCGGGGAGAAAGGTTCCCCGGTGGACGCCGTCCTCAAGAATGAGCCCATCCTCGCCGGGTTGGAGAGCCGCGAGCAGTTCCGCTTCCGAGGCCACAGGCAGCGGTTCGGGCCGGGACAGGATCGAGAGTTCCAGGTGCACCTCCTCCAGTTCATGGGCCGCCAATGGCTGGAAGCGCGGGTCGCGGAAGGCGGCGGCATGGGCATGCTCCGCCACATCCGTCACCAGTGGCTGGCGGGCCTCAAGGGTGCCGATACAGCCGCGCAGGCTGTCATCCGGGCGCTTGAGTGTGACAAAGCTGGCGCCGTTACGCTGCAGAACCTCCGGCCACTGCGCCGGCTCAACGGTCAGGGCACGACCGGTCTCAAAGCCCTCCCGGATGCTGTCCCGGGCGAGGGTCAGCAGCATCCCGCGGTGCTCGTGTGTTATCGGGGTGTCAGTGGAATACATAGGCGCCATACCCTACAACGCTGTCCCTGGTAGCTCCGGCATCCCCCGAGTTGCGCAGATCCAGGATGCGGCCTTCCAGGCCCTTCTGACGGGCCAGCCACAGAAGCCCGTTGATGGGGTGGCGGCCACAGGCATCGCCATCCCGGACCTTCTCCCACGCCAGGTTCTCAATAGCCTCGGACGTGGCCCTGTCCCGGCGTACCGCGCTGTCGTAATCCATGAAGTGGCTCAGATCCGAGCTGATGGCGATCAGTGTCTCGGGCCCACCCCAGAGTGAATCCAGCAGTGTTCCGACTTCCTCCGGCGTAGCGTCGCCCACGACCAGCGGGACAACACTGAAGTCATCCATCAGCGCCTGAAGGAAGGGGAGATGTACTTCAAGACCGTGTTCGCGCTCATGGGCGTCTTCCCGATAGACCACGTCGGAGCGCTTGGCCACCAGGTCCGCCTGAGTGGCCTGGTCAACGCGCACATTCCCCATGGGCGTGGCGAAATAGTCCGCGCTGCTGGCGGCGATCCCCCGGAAGGGAATGCGGTGACTTGGCCCGAGCAGGATGACGCGCTCAATGCGATCCGCCATGGCGCGGACGGTTGCATAAGACTCCCCGGCGACCGCACCCGAGAACGGGTAACCGGCATGGGGGGCTATCAGTGCCTTGGGCGGGGCCACGTCATCGGTGCCCGCCTTTTCCAGGAAACCGGTAACCTGCTGCAGCAGCACGCGGCGCTCAGCGGGATAGAAGAGCCCTGAAACCGCCGGTGGCCGAACCGTCTGTTCCATGGTGCACCTCCCTTGGGGCTGGCTTCTTTTGCCCTTATATGGGGGCGATCGACGCCATCAACAAGGCTGGGCAAGAGCCCGGGTCGCGCCCTATACTCGGAGTATAACGCCAGCACCGGGAGGTGAGACCATGGGCGTCACAATCTCCAGCGACCGTTTCCCAACCGTCTACTGGCATGAGCTGGAAGACGGTCGGATCCAGTGCGATCTGTGTCCGAGGGCCTGTAAGCTGAAAGAGGGTCAACAGGGCCTGTGCTTTGTGCGTGCCCGGCATGACGACCAGATCGTGTTGACCACCTACGGGCGCTCCAGCGGGTTCTGCGTGGACCCGATTGAGAAGAAACCCCTGAACCATTACCTGCCCGGCACCTCGGTCCTGTCTTTTGGTACTGCCGGCTGCAACCTGTTCTGCAAGTTCTGCCAGAACTGGGATATGAGCAAGTCCCGGGAGATGGATACGCTGGCGGACCAGGCGGAGCCGGAGACCATCGCGCGCGCCGCCGAGGATCTGGGCTGCCGCAGTATTGCTTTCACCTACAACGACCCGGTCATCTTCCATGAATACGCCATCGACGTGGCCCAGGCCTGCCATGAGCGGGGCATCAAGGCGGTGGCCGTGACCGCCGGTTACATCTGCGAGGAGCCGCGGAAGGAGTTCTTCCGTTACATGGACGCGGTCAACTTCGACCTGAAGGCCTTCACTGAGCGCTTCTACCGCAAGATTACCGGCAGCGAGCTGCAGCCGGTGCTGGATACGATCGAGTACGTGCACAACGAGACGGATGTGTGGTTCGAACTGACGACGCTGCTGATCCCGGGCGAGAATGATTCCAGCGAGGAGATCGAGCGCATGAGCCAGTGGGTGGTGGAGCATCTGGGGCCGGACATTCCCATGCATTTCACCGCCTTCCATCCGGATTTCAAGATGATGGATCATTCGCGCACGCCAGCGGAGACGCTGACCAATGCGCGTGAAGTAGCCATGAAGAACGGCATCCGGTACGCCTACACGGGGAACGTGCACGATGAGGCCGGAGGCAGCACCTACTGCCATCACTGTGGCCAGAAGCTGATCGGGCGGGATTGGTTTGTGCTCAGTGACTGGAACCTGACCCACGATGGGCATTGCACCAATTGCGGGACGCGGTGTGCCGGGGTCTTTGATGGGGATCCCGGGCGTTGGGGCGCCCGGCGTGTGCCTGTGCGGCTGGCGGAGTGGCGTTAGCGGTTGTCCCAAGACTGAGGTGCTTCTGCAGGAGGGGAGGCGGGTAACGCTCTCCGGGAATCGCCACAAGTACATCCATGTAGGCTGCGCGGTGGCCATCCATGGCCACCGAGCTTCCCTCCGAGCGTTCCCCGCCTCATTCCCCTCAGACCAAGAAGGTTTACGAAACTCCCCTGAAAGCGTTATTCGGTCAGTTCGTCGTGCATGCGGATCTCGTTCTTGAGGGTCTGGTGCACCGGGCAGCGGCCGGCGATCTGGAGCATGCGCTGGCGCTGCTCGTCGGTGAGGTCGCCTTCGATGGTAATGTGGCGGACGAGTTCATCCACCTTCCCGGACTTTGTCTCGCACTCCTCGCAGTCTTCCGCGTGGACCTTGCGGTGGGTGACCTCGCAGGTGACGCGCTCCACCGGGAGTTCCTTGTGGCGGGCGTACATGTTGATGGTCATGACGGTGCAGGCGCCCAGTGAGGAGGCCAGGAGGCCGTATGGGTCCGGGCCACGGTTGGTGCCGCCGTTGTTCTTGGGTTCGTCGGCAACCATCTCATGCGGGCCGGCCTGGACACGGCAGAGGAAGCCGTCCTCGGTACGGCCGGTAACGCGGGCGCCCTCCGGGGCCGGGGCCGTTTCGGGTTCCAGGAAGCGGGCGGCCCAGGCGGAGACCACCTGGGCGGCGTACTGGGCGTCGGAGCGGCGCGAGAGCAGGTGATCGGCGTCGTCCAGGCTGATGAAGCTCTTGGGGTGCAGGGCGGCGGTGTAGATCTGCTCGGCGTTGTCGATGCCCACCGTGCGGTCATGCGGCGCGTGCATGACCAGCAGGGCACGCCGGAGTTTGTGCAGGCGCTCGGTCAGGTCGTGGCTGCGGGCGTCGTCGATGAAGTCTTTGCGGATGCGGAAGGGGCGGCCGGCGAGATCAACCTCGGCGCTGCCGCTTTCCTCGATCCGCTCCAGGTCCGTGCCGAACTGCTTGAGAATGTGGTCCGGGCTCGCCGGGGCGCCTATGGTGGCGACGGCGCGCACGCTGTCCAACCGCTCGGCGACGGCGAGAGCCGCAGAGCCGCCCAGGGAGTGGCCAAGCAGCAGTTGGGGTGCGGCGTAATGTTCGGTGAGCCAGCCGGCGGCATCTTCCAGGTCATCAAGGTTGCTGGAGAAATTGGTATCCGCGAACTCGCCCTCGCTTTCACCCAGACCGGTGAAATCAAAGCGCAGCACAGCGAAGCCGGTGCCGGCCAGGGCCGAGGTGATGGTGCGGGCGGCGCGGACCTGGCTGCCGCAGGTGAAGCAGTGGGCGAAGATGGCCGTAGCCCGCCAGATCCCGCCGGGGGGCAGTTCAATGGTGCCCTTGAGGGTGAGGCCATTACGGGACTGGAATTCAATGGCGGGCATGGCGGATCTCCTTGCGGGTCAGCTTGGCTGCGGGATGTATTTGCGCCCGTACAAGGTTAACAGAAAGCCGAAGAAGAACATCAGCACGCCGTAGACCGCCGAGGGCACGGACATGGCCTCGGATTCCAGAAGGTTGAGGGTTACCAGCAGGCCGATGGTGCCGTTTTTAATGCCGAGTTCCACGGCCACTGCCATGGATTCCCGCTGGGTGAGGCCAGTCAGACGGCTGAGACCCAGTGCGATGCCGATGCCCGCAAGGTTCAGGGCGATGGCCGCGGGGCCGGCCTGACTGAGCAGTTCACCCAGCTGATCGCGCACGTTGTACACCAGCGCCACCACCAGCATGGCCAGTACAACACCGCCGAAGACGCTGACCGCGCTTTCCGCTTTCTGGGCCTTCTCCGGGAATCGGCTCTTGAGCATCATGCCGATGGCGATGGGCAGCAGCACGATCAGCCCCAGCGTCATGATGGTGCGCTCCACGGGCAGCCGTATGGCTTCGTTCTCCCCCATGTAGAGATCCAGCGCCAGATTGGTGAAAAGCGGCAGCGACACGATGGTGATCAGGTTGGCCAGGACGGTCAGCACGATGGACAGCGCCACGTTCCCCCGCGCCATGAGCGCGAACAGGTTGGAGGTGGTGCCGCCCGGGCAGGCAGCGATGATCACCAGTCCCACGGCGATCATGGGCGACAGGTTGAAAATCGCGATGATCAGGAACGCCAGTGCTGGCATCACCAGGATCTGGGCAATGGTGCCGACGATGATCCCACGGGGGTACACCGCGACCTGGCGGAAGTCCCTGGGCGTCAGGGTCATGCCGATGCCGATCATGATAATGAACAGGGAAAGGGGCAGTCCGATGGAAATCAGCGGGCTGGCTTGCATGGGGTGCGTCCTTTTTGACTTTTGTTATTGTGAATCCGGGTTCAATAATGCCGGACCCATTGGGAAAAGCCAATCAGGGCGAACTGGAATCTGGAAACGGAATGTAGCAGCTGAAGGAAGGATGGAAACTGAGGGCGTCCATGCCCTCATGTTCCTGTGGGTCAGTCTTTTTTCTCTTCGCCTTCAGGCTTGTCGGAACCCTGGTGGCCAAGGGGAGAGGCCGTATCCAGCCGCGGGTGGTTGTCCATGAACTCACGGTGCGGATCGTCCAGCGCATCCAGCTTCTGCAGCGTGCCCTTGATGGCGTGAATGGCTGCCAGAACGTCCTGGGTATTCCCGGACTCGGAAATGGTGTGCATGTTCCGGATCGGGAAGCCGATGGAGGTGGCTGCGCAGTCCACGCTTGCCAGCACGCCGGCCATGCCGTCAGTGCCGGTGTCCGGGCCCACCACGTCGCGCTGGAAGGGGATTTCCTGCTCGCGTGCCGTGGTCTCAAAGAAGCGGTTGAGCTGTTCGCTGGCGATGGCGCCCACGGACATGGTGAAGCCCTTGCCCATCTCCTGCGGGTTCATGCGCCGGTCCCCGATGCCCGGAGCGGCCTTGTAGTCGTGGTTCACGTCCACGCCGACCAGCGCATCCGGCTTGAGTTCACCGGCCAGGACGCGGCTGCCGAAGCGCCCGATTTCCTCGTAGGTGGCCATGGCGTAGAGCACCCGGATCTTCTCGGTGCCGCCGGCTTCTGCCATCAGGCGCGCCACTTCCGCAGTGGCGAAGCAGCCCAGGCCGTTGTCCAGGTAGGCGCCATAGAAGGTGTTGGGGCTGAAGCCCTTGCGGATGGGGCGGTCGAGCAGGATGGAGTCACCGGGGCGCACACCCAGGTTCTCGACCTGCTGCTTCTTGTTCTCGCCATGGATCTGCAGCTCCAGGTAGAGCTGTTCCTTCTTGATGCCCTTGTCGCCACTGCGCACATTCGGGTCCGCGAAGTGGATGGCGCCGAGGGCTTCCACTGTGCCGCCCTCGATCACGCGATAACTGCCCGGGTTCTCGGGGTCCTCGCTGAACAGCTTCACCTCGTGGCCGATCAGCGTGGTGGGCAGGAAGGAGTCGCTGTTGATCCAGATCTTGCCGTCATCGCCGATGCTGCGCACCTGCATGCGGATCTTGTCCGCATGGCCGATGATCATGACCTTGAACATGTCCTCCCGCCCCGGGTGGGTGTCCAGCACAATGCCCGCATGGCCTTTGAACTGGTGGATGTGCCAGTCCTTGGGCGATACACGCTCAAGGTAGGGCTTGAGCACACCATAGGTCATGGCCGCCTCGATGCCGATCGGACTGGGCGCGGCCAGGATGTCGCGCATCAGCTCGAACTGGTCATCGGGCATGGGAGTATTCCAGGGCTGGGTCGATTCGGTCATCGCGTTGTCTCTGCCTTCTTTTTCAGGGGTTTCCGGTTCTGGAGTGAGTCTACCAGCCTGAAAGGATACCCCCTAATCCCCGAGACTGGCCAACCGTAAATTAAGATGCGCAATGCAAATAATATGGTGGAAAATGATGGCTCGGTGTAGAGTAAAAGTGCCATTCCATGTTCAGTGAATTCTGATGATGAAACCGCCAGTGCTGGTCATTCTGGGCCTGTTTTTGCTGCCCCGCCTCGTTTTTCCGGAAGACCGGCCGGAGATAGTGATTGCCGCGGATCAGTGGTGCCCCATCAATTGCCTGCCGGATAGTGATCGCCCGGGGTTCATGATTGAGATTGCGGGTGAGATCTTCAATGAAGCGGGCTACCGGGTCGTCTATCGGCTTATGCCCTGGTCCCGGGCTATTGTTTCCGGGCGTGAAGGGACGATTAATGCCATTGTCGGCGCTTACCGGGGCGATGCGCCGGGGTTCGTGTTTCCGCGTAACGAGCAGGGGCGGATCGGGTCTGCGGCACTGTTTACCCGTGCCGGGAGTGACTGGGTCTACCAGGATCTGTCGTCACTGGAGCAGGTCCGGCTCGGGACGATCCTGGACTACGACTATGGCGAATCGCTCAACGGCTATATTGAGGCGCATTCCCAGAGTTACCGGGTCCAGGTGATGACTGGCAATGACCCCCTTGCCAAGAACATTGAGAAGCTTCTGAGGGGCCGCATTGATGTGGTTGTGGAGGCGAAGCCCGTGTTCCGGTATCTCAGCCGTGAAATGGGCGTGGAGGGTGAGGTTCGCCATGCGGGTGAGGCCGCGCCTTCCGAGGACGCCTACATCGCTTTTTCCCCAGGGCTTGAGTCATCGCCTGAGTACGCCCGGATCCTCTCCGAAGGCATGGAACGTCTGCGGGCCAGTGGGGAACTGGCTCGGATCCTGGCACGCTATAATCTTGACGACTGGAAAACCGGAGAGTGACCAGGGGCTTTTGGGGGGGCGGTGTGGAGTGGATTGAGAGCGGAGCTCTCTAGGGATAATCGAGATCGGTAAGAACACCGGCGTCCTCGACCGTCAGAAACCAGCATTGGGCTGGGTACTTCTGGATGAGCTGTCGGGCCCCCTGGTCGCCCGAGAGGCTGCACAGCTGTGACCAGTAGGCGCGTCCGAAGATGACCGGGTGGCCGGGCTGCCCCTGGTGGATCGGGCGGGTGATGCCGTCCTCCGTCGCCTGCTCACAAAGGGCGTTCAGGGTTTCGAGCTGGACCCAGGGCATGTCCCCGAGACAGATGGCTGCTGCTCCGATCCCGGACAGTGACGGGTCGGCACTCAGGGCCCGGAAAGCATCGGCGATGCTGCTGCCCATGCCGTCGCCGGCATTGGGAGCCCTGATGGTGGGAACATCCGGTGGCAGGTTGAGGTTGGCCGGGACGTCAGTGGCGCCAATCACCACGCGTACATCCCGGAACCCCATGCGGAGGTTTTCAAGCGAAGCCGCCAGCAGCGTGCGTCCGTCCGGCAGGGCAGCCACACGCTTATCCGCATCGCCGAAGCGCCGTGAGGCGCCCGCCGCAAGGACGAGCGCGACCACGTCATTGCTCATCAGCCCGCAAGCTGATCATTAACGGGCAACTGGCGGATACGCTTGCCGGTGGCGGCGTAGATGGCGTTACAGACCGCCGGCGCCACCGGTGGCAGCCCCGGTTCACCCACACCGCCCATGGGCAGCTCCGGATCGTTATTGACCAGGTGTGTGCGGACCTGCTTAGGGGCATGTTCCATGCGGGGCACGTTGTACTGGTGGAAGTTGTTCTCCTGCACACGGCCCTCCCGGAAGGTTATCTCGCTGTGCAGGGCAATGCCGATGCCCATGACGCAGGCGCCTTCGAGCTGGGAGCGGATGCGCTCCGGGTTCACCTGGAAGCCGCAGTCGAAGGCGATGTCCGCGTTGTGGATGGTCACGCTGCCGTCATCGCCGACTTCCGCATCGATCACGATGGCCGTGTAGGACTGGAAGCTGTGGTGGAAAGCAAGCCCCAGGCCACGGCCCTTGGGCATGTCACGCCCCCAGTCCGCCTTTGCGGTCACCGTCTCGATGACATTGCGCATACGCCCGGTGTCAATCACGTAGACCGATGGATCCTCGCCGTAATTCCAGCTGTCGCCGAAATCGCGGGGATCGATCCTGCGTACTGGACCCAGCAGTTCCAGCAGGTAGTCCCGGTGGTCCTTGCCGGCCGCCTCGGCCATCTCGGCGGCAAAGCTCTGGATGGCGAAGGCATGGGGCAGGTTGTAGACCGAACGGAACCATCCGATACGGGCGTGGGACTCGGCTTCCGGGTTCTCGAGCTGGATGGCGGGTACATCGAACGGCATGGTGTTGAAGCCCATCCCGAGCTCAAAGCCTCCCTTGTGCTCCGGGTCCTCCTGGAACAGTGAGGTGATGGTCGGAGACAGCGTGCGGTGACGCCAGCCTTTGGCCTTGCCGTCCGCGTCCAGGGCACCTTCCAGCCGGTCCACGGACAGGGCATGGAAATAGGCGTGATGAACGTCGTCTTCGCGGCTCCACTGAACCTTGACCGGGCGCCCGCCGGTTTCCTTTGCCAGAAGACCGGCTTCCAGAACATAGTCGGGCTTGGACTTGCGGCCGAAACCGCCACCCAGGAGCGTCACATTCAGCGTGACGTCCTCCTTGTCCAGGCCCAGCACGCCGGCCAGCCCCTCGCGGCCGGCGCGGGGGTTCTGGATCGGTGCCCAGGCTTGGGCCTTGCCGTCCCGGAGCCGCACTACCGCGACCGGGGGCTCCATGGGCGCCTGAGCCATGTGGGGCATGTAGTAGGTGGCTTCGATGGTCTGGTCGGCACCGTCGAGAGTCTTCTGGATGTCGCCACTGCTGCGGATGACCTTGCCAGGGGACTGGGCGGCCTTTTCCAGAGCCTGGCGGTAGTCATCCGTGTTATAGCGCGCGTTGTCGCCCGCTGCCTCCATGTCCCATTCGATCTTCAGCGCATCCCGCCCCTGCATGGCGGACCAGGTGTTGCTGGCGATCACCGCCACACCACCCATTGGCTTGAAGCCGGCGGGCTCGCTGTTGGTGTCCAGGGTAACAACCTTCTCTACACCTGTGACTTTCAGCGCCTCGCTGTCATCGACACTGGCAACTTTGGCACCGAGTACCGGCGGCCGGGCGATCACGGCATGGACCATGTCGTCGAACTGGATATCGGCGCCAAAGGTAGCGCTGCCCTCGACGATCTCCTCGCCGTCGATGGCCATGGGGCGTTCAATGCTGCCGCTACCCCGCTGCCGGACCGGATCGGCCTCCTGACCGATGTAGCGGTGGGCCTCGATGGGCTTGAGCTCGATGGCACTGCGCTCCGGTACCGCCAGTTCCCGGGCGGCTTCCGCGAGCTCCCCAAAGCCAAGGGTGCGACCGGAGGCTTTGTGGGCCACTTCATGGATGCCCGCCTCGCATTCAGAGGCCGGAACACCCCATTCATTCGCTGCGGCCTGTTCCAGCATCATGCGGGCGGAGGCGGCCGCGCGGCGCATGGGGTCGTACCAGTGGCGCATGCTGCGGGAACCGTCGGTGTTCTGGTTGCCGTAGCGGTCCTGGTCGGCCCGGGCCTGCTGAACAGCAACCCGGTCCCAGTCGGCACCCAGTTCGTCGGCGGCCACCATCACCAGACTGGTACGGATACCCTGGCCCATTTCGGAGCGGTGGTTGATGATGGTGACTGACCCATCGGGGTCGATCTGGATGAAGACGTTGGGATCATCCACCCAGCCACCCGGCATGCCGGCAGCGCCGTATTGCTTCTCCTCGTCGCTGGCCAGGGCCATGTCCCAGCGGGCCGCCAGTACCAGTGCGGAGGCTCCTGCCATACCGCCAAGAAAGCGCCGGCGGCTGACGTTCGCGATCATCAGTGAGTCGTTTGATTCCGTCATGATCAGGAGTCCTCCTGCATCGCGTCGGCGGCGTAGTGGATGGCGTGCCGGATGCGGTTGTAGGTGCCGCAACGGCAGATGTTGCCGGTCATCGCGTCTTCGATCTCGGCGTCGGAGGGGGTCGCGTTCTGCTTGAGCAGCGCGGTGGCGCTCATGATCTGGCCCGCCTGGCAATAGCCGCACTGGGCCACGCCCAGGTCAAGCCAGGCATTCTGTACCTGCTGGCCCACCGGGTCTTCCTTCATGGCCTCGATGGTGGTGATCTTGCCGCCGGCGGCATTGCCCACCGTTGTGGTGCAGGAGCGGATGGGCTCGCCATCAAGGTGGACAGTGCAGGCCCCGCAGAGGGCCATGCCGCAGCCGAACTTGGTGCCCGTGAGCTGGACGATGTCGCGGATGGCCCAGAGCAGTGGCATGTCGTCCGGGACATCCAGCTCGTGGGTGGTTCCGTTGATGGTCAAGGTGGTCATGGCATTGTCTCCGCCGGTCGAATGGGTGTCTTTACGGCGTGAAAGGGCTTCCGGATTGTCGCATCAGTATAGTCATGAAAACCAGCCAGAGCCCAGAAGCAGCTGTATCAGGGTGGCATTGGCGATATCGATCAGGAACGCCCCCAGCAGGGGAATGACCAGGTATGCCTTGGGGCTGGCGCCAAAGCGTGAGGTGAGGGTGTTGATATTGGCAATGCCAACCGGGGTGGCGCCCAGGCCCATGCCGATGAAGCCGCCGCTGATACAGGCGGCGTCGTAGTCCCTGCCCAGCAGCGGGTAGACCACGAACACCGTCAGGAGGGTGATAACGATGGCCTGAATAACCAGTACAAGGCCGATCAGGCCGATGGCGTCCTGGAGCGAGAGCAGCGGCAGGCTGATCAGGCTCATGCCCAGAAACAGCTGGAGGCTGAGGTCGCTGGCGAGCTGGATAGGGGCCGGGTCGATGGGGCGGCGGAGCAGTGCCAGCCCGTTGGAAAGCGCAATCCCCAGCAGCATGGCGGTGAGGAAGGCCGGCACACGGATGCCCATTTCCCCGAGCCCTTCATACATCCAGGAGCCGAGCGCGAAGCACAGGGCAATCAGAAGCACAGCCTGCAGCAGGCTGTTCATGTCGATCAGGTAAGACGGCGCAGTGCCGGGTGCCAGGCTGGCGACGCGCGGCTCCGTTCCACCGGGTGCGAGTCCGTGGCGGCGGATGAGCCAGGCTCCGACTGGGGCGCCCACCAGACCACCCAGTATCAGCCCGAAGGTGGCGAAGGTCATCCCCAGCGTGCGCGCATCAGAAAGGCCGAAATGATCCTCGAAAAGCTGGCCCCAGGTGAGCGCTGTGCCATGGCCGCCGGCCAGTGAGATGCTCCCGCCCACGAGCCCGTAAAGCGGGCTCTGGCCGCTCAGCCAGGCCATGAGGGTGCCGGCCAGGTTCTGGAAAACCAGCAGGACAACGGCCAGGCCAAACAGGAGCGCGAGCGCGCGTCCCCCCTCGATCAACTGCCGGAGCTGCGCGGACAACCCGATGGTGGAGAAGAAAACGATCAACAGGAGGTCGCGCAGCTGGAGATCGAAACGGATGTCCAGCTGCGTCAGCACTTCGGTCAGGGCAACCAGGCCACTGACGGCGAGCCCGCCACTGACACCCGGCGGCACATTGTAGCGGTGCAGCACCCCGGTCCAGAGGTTGAGGCGAACACCAAGCCACAGGGCCACGATCGCCAGTGCCAGGGTGACGGGGGTGCTGAGAGTCAGGAGTGTGGGGTCGGTGGCTGTATCCATGGGATCCAAGAATACGCCAGTTATGGGTAGGGGAAACAGTCCGACGTTCACAGTGACGGCCCGGTGCTGACGCGCGGGTCTGGCCTCGCGGGCGTGGATTGGCTAGGGTCTGGCGTCTTCATTCACGGACAGAAAAGGTATTTCCATGGCTGATCTGATACTGCATCACTACCCCATGTCCCCGTTTTCAGAAAAGATCCGAGCCATGCTCGGGTATGCCGGCCTCGGCTGGGAATCCGTAACGGTGCGCGAGATGCCGCCGCGCCCGAACCTGGAAACGCTTACCGGCGGTTATCGAAAGATTCCGGTGGCCCAGGACGGCGCGGACGTGTTCTGCGATACCCGCGCCATTGCCAGGGAGATCGCCGCCCGGGCCAACCGGCCGGAACTGGTGCTGGAGGACAGCAGCGAGGCGGTGCAGGCATTCGTCCGGGAAGCGGATCTGGAGATCTTTCTGGCCTGTGTCATCGGGGCGAGTGGGCCGGGGATGATGGTCAAGCTGGCGAAGAGTACATCCACGCTCAACGCGCTGCGTTTCCTGAAGGACCGGATATCAATCGGGCGCACCGCCAGGGTATCAGCCATGAAACCGAAGCAGGCCCGCGCGAAGCTTCGCGAGCACCTGGACCGGATGGAAGGCATGCTGGATACGGCGTTCCTGTTCGGCGACACGCCCTGCATTGCGGATTTTTCCGCCTACCATGGCCTCTGGTACGTGCGCGATCTTGCTGAACATTCGGTGATGAAAGGGTATCCGAAGGTGAATGCCTGGATGGACAGGATCCAGGCGTTCGGCCACGGTACGGCACGTGAACTCAGCCAGAAAGGTGCCCTGGAGAAGGCCCGCGCGACCCAACCGCGGCCAATCGAGACGGAAGGGGACGACCCAATGCTGGGCAAACAGGTCGCCATCGCCCCGGATGACTACGCCCGGGATCCGGTAGAGGGCACCCTTGTGGTGTCCAGCGCGCATGAGAGCGTCCTCAGGCTGGAGAATGAGGGGACGGGTGTGCTGCACCTGCATTTCCCGAAGGAAGGCTTCCGGATAGAGTGTTGATATCATCGGTTGCACGATGATCGCGGATCATGAAGGGTAGGGCGAACAACGGTCACCCATGAGAGGAGGAGCGACATGATCAAGGATAACCCTGAACGCTATGGGACGATCTCCCGGGCGCTTCACTGGCTGTTTGCCGTGCTGGTGCTCTGGCAGTTCATGAAGTTCTTTGACCGTATTGGGGAAGGGGAGCACTGGGTCGGTGAGACACTGGTCCCCTGGCACGTCTCGATCGGTACCCTGCTGCTGGTGCTGATTGTGGTGCGCGTTGTCTGGGCTCTGTCGCAGGCTTCCCATAGGCCCACGCACGAGCCCCCAATCAGGTACCTGGCACGGGGTGGGCATATCCTGCTCTATGCGGCACTGGTGATCATGCCCATTACGGGCATGCTGTACATGGTCGGTGAAGGGTATGGCGTTGAGGCTTTCGGCATCACCCTGATTGCCGAAGGTGAGGAAATCGCCTGGATGCATACCGTTGGCGGCCTTCACTCGATCACTGCCTGGGTGCTTCTGGGCCTGACGCTCGCCCACATTGCGATGGCTTTCTACCATCAGTTTGTGCGGCGTGACGGCACCCTCAGGCGCATGAGCTAGCCGCCATCGGCAGGCCGGGAGGCTCATAAAAAGAACCTATTGAAATGGTCAACAAATGCAACTGATGATAATGGGGCAAGAGCCCCGGTGAATGTCGTATAGTGTTCACGTCGATGACGTCGCACCGGGTTCAAACAGGCCCGTGGGCGGTCGTTTTGAGTGGACCTGCTTCATTCAACACTATAGTTACGATCGGAGAGATCTATGAGCGGAAACGAAAGCGGCGGTAAGTGCCCCGTTGTCCACGGTGGCAATACCCATGTGAATGACGATGTCATGGAGTGGTGGCCGAACAGCCTGAACCTGGACATCCTTCATCAGCACGACACCAAGACCAACCCGATGGGCGAGGACTTCGACTATCGCGAAGAAGTCCGCAAGCTCGATTTCGATCAGGTCAAGCAGGACGTTATGGACCTGATGACCGACAGCCAGGACTGGTGGCCCGCAGACTGGGGTCACTATGGCGGCCTGATGATCCGCATGACCTGGCACGCTGCAGGCAGCTACCGTGTATTCGATGGTCGTGGCGGCGCAGGCACCGGTAACCAGCGTTTCGCGCCCATCAACAGCTGGCCCGACAACGGTAACCTGGATAAGGCACGCCGCCTGCTGTGGCCGATCAAGAAGAAGTACGGTAACCGCCTGAGCTGGGCCGACCTGATCACCCTGGCGGGCAACGTTGCCTACGAATCCATGGGCTTCAAGACCTTTGGTTTCTCCTTCGGCCGCGAAGACATCTGGCACCCTGAAAAGGAAACCTACTGGGGTAGCGAGAAGGAATGGCTCGCCACCAGTGACAATGAGAACAGCCGCTACGACGAAGACCGGAACCCGGACTCCCTCGAGAACCCGCTCGCGGCGGTGATGATGGGGCTGATCTACGTCAACCCGGAAGGCCCGGATGGCACGCCGGACCCGGCGCAGACGGCGCAGGACGTGCGCGTTACGTTCCAGCGAATGGCCATGAGCGATGAGGAAACCGTTGCCCTGACCATTGGCGGACACACTATTGGTAAATGCCATGGCAATGGCGATCCGGATAACGTTGGTCCGGCACCCGAAGGCGCAGACGTAGAGGAACAGGGTCTCGGCTTCAACAACCATGTCACGCGGAGCGTTGGGCGCGACGCAGTGACCAGTGGCCTTGAAGGCGCCTGGACCACCAACCCGACCCAGTGGGACCATGGCTACCTCGAAATGCTCCTCGACCATGAGTGGCAGGTTGTCCAGAGCCCGGCAGGCGCTAACCAGTGGGAGCCGGTGGACATCAAGGAAGAGGACATGCCGGTGGACGTGGAGGATCCGTCGATCCGCCGCAAGCCGATGATGACCGACGCCGACATGGCCCTGAAGGTCGATCCGGAATTCCGCAAGGTCTGCGAGAAGTTCCGTCAGAACCCGGACCAGCTGGACGACGCCTTCGCCCGCGCTTGGTTCAAGCTGATCCACCGTGATCTGGGCCCGAAAGACCGCTACATCGGCCCGGAAGCACCCACCGAGGACCTCATCTGGCAGGACCCGGTACCCGAGGGCAGCTGGAACTACAACGTTGAGGCGGTGAAGAAGCAGATCGCCGAAAGCGGCCTCAGCATCAGCGACATGGTAGCCACGGCCTGGGACAGTGCCCGTACCTTCCGCCAGTCCGACAAGCGCGGTGGTGCCAACGGTGCCCGTATCCGCCTGGCCCCGCAGAAGGATTGGGTCGCCAACGAGCCGGAGCGTCTGCAGCGTGTGCTCAAGGTACTTGAGCCGATCGCGAAGCAGAATGGCGCCAGCGTGGCGGACGTGATCGTTCTGGCCGGTAACGTGGGCATCGAAAAGGCCGCGAAAGCCGCTGGGCATGATATTGCCGTGCCGTTCCGGCCCGGTCGTGGCGATGCCACCGAGGAAATGACCGATGTGGATTCCTTCCAGTGGCTCGAGCCGCTGTCGGACGCCTATCGCAACTTCCTGAAGAAGGACTACAGCGTTCAGCCGGAAGACCTGATGCTCGACCGCACCCAGCTCATGGGGCTGACCGCGCCTGAGATGACGGTGCTGATCGGCGGCATGCGGGTACTCGGTACCAACCACGGTGGCAGCAAGCATGGTGTATTCACGGATCGTGAAGGTCAGCTGACCAACGATTTCTTCGTGAATCTCACCGACATGTCCTACAGCTGGGTACCGACAGGCGACAACCTGTATGAGATCCGCGACCGCAAGACGGACAAGGCGAAGTGGACCGCGACCCGGGTAGACCTGGTGTTCGGCTCCAACTCGATCCTGCGTTCGTACGCGGAGGTCTATGCTCAGGACGACAATCAGGAGAAGTTCGTTCAGGACTTCGTGAAGGCCTGGAACAAGATGATGAACGCGGATCGCTTCGATCTGGAATGATCATCCCAGCCTGAGTTGAGACGACAAAAAGCCGGGTGTGGCATGAGCCGCACCCGGCTTTTCTGTTTCAGGGCCCCCGGTCAGGGCGCTTCGGCGCCTACATCCTCCGGACCAAACCGCTTGTGGGTGCCATCGCAGTAGGGCGCGTTGCTGGTGTGCTTGCAGCAGCACAGCGCCGCATCACCACTTTCCTCAGGGGTGAATTTCTCGGGTGTAATGCCTGTGCCTTTGTGGGAACCATCGCAGAATGGCTGGCTTTCAGACCGGCCACAGGCGCAGAACATGTAGCTCTCGCCAGCCGTAAGGCTGACCTTCATTGGCTTGTTATCCGCAACAACGGGTTGGGTCATGGTAATCCTCTCTTCTTCTCTGGGTTTCAGGGCAGCTCCGTGCACCTTCTGTGTAACGCGTACGAACGCATGCCGTCCAGAGGTCATCACGGCGTCGTCTGCTGGTGGTAGAGAATGGTCAGAAGGAAGGGACGAGGAGGAGGGAGCAGGAACGGGAGCCGGCTGGGCCGGCTCCCGGGGGTCATCCAGGGATGCGGTGGAAACGCCGCTTACTGCTGGACTTCCCGGCTGGCTTCCAGAACGGATTCCACACGGCGATTCCTGGCACGGCCTTCAGCGGTGTCGTTGTCAGCAACCGGCTGCGATTCACCGTAGCCTTCAGCACTCACCCGCTCCGCGTCGATGCCCATTTCCTCCACGAGGATCTGCTTGACGGCTTCCGCGCGGCGCTGGGAAAGGGCCCGGTTGGCCTCTGCGTTGCCAACACTGTCTGTGTGGCCTTCCAGTACCAGGGTACTTTCAGGGAACTCACGCATGGCTTCGGCCACGTCGCGGATCTCCGGCAGGGAACCCTCAGTGACGTTGGCGCTGGCGGTCTCAAAGCGCACATTGAGAGTTTCGCGCACACTTTCCTTAAGCGTTTCGTGGCAGCCCTGATCATTGACCTTCGCGCCTTCCGGCGTGTCCGGGCACTGATCGTTACGGTTGGTTACGCCGTCATTGTCGGAGTCGCGCTCAATGGCGCAGCCCGCGTCATTCACCGGGGTGCCGGCGGGTGTGTCAGGGCAGTCGTCACGGCTGTCGGGGACGCCGTCATTGTCCGAGTCCTGCGGCTTGGCGGGTTCCTGCTGCGGGGTCGGAGCCGGTTCGTCACCGCCGGTGCCAAAGGCGTAGTTCACACCCAGATAGACCTGCGTATCCTGGCGGCTGTTATCAAGGATGAAGTCGTGGCGCGCGCCCACATCGATGAAAACATTGCTTGCGACCGCACGCTGAACGCCCACACCGATGCCGGTCAGGGTTTCAGTGTCGTCGCTGCCATTGGCGGAAAACTCATGGTGCCCGACGGCAATCCCGGCATAGGGCTCGAACCCGGCCAGGTCAAAGCTGCCAAAATGGCGGCGGCCCTCGATCACTGCGGTGTCGAGATCTGTCTCACCGCTGCCCTGTTCCGCGTCCAGCTCGCCAGTCTCATACAGTGCCTGTACGGACCAGTCGGACTGGAAGCGGTAGCCGATCTGGAGACCGGGCAGCAGGGCACTGTCGAGATCCGCGCTGTCCTGGCGCTGGCCGTTGGTGTCATGGAAGAACTGGGTGCCATGGATGCCCAGGTAGGCGTATTCTTCTGGCAACTCTGGAGCCGCTGTAACGGCGCCAGTGGCGGTCATCAGCATGATGCCGGCAATGGCTTTTTTCATCGGTATCTTTGTCCTGTGGTTGATAGATGCCAAGGCACTCTATCAACCGTTAAGTGGATCACAAAATGTAACTGACACTACCAGATCCGGCTACCGCCCTCACCGCCGGAACTGATGGAAAGCAGCACCTGGTAATCATCCAGGGAACCGCCGCGATTGAGGCGGGATTCGTACCGGTCAGCGCTGAAGCTGAGGTTAACATCCAGGCCCGTACGGTTGTGGGTGGGGGCGAGCGCCTGCCACTGCAGTTCACCGCCCAGGTACTGCCGACGCCTGTCCCGGATCTGCAGGGAGTCCACCGGTTCACGGGTGCGGCTCAGCTTGAACGTGTTGCGGTACACGAGTTCGTCCGGGATCAGCCAGGCGTCCGCAGTGAGGCGGAACAGACTCTGTTGGCCCGTCATATCCAGACTCCCGTATTCCCGGTGCTCGAACTCACCGTAAGGCTGCAGGCTGAGCCAGCCCCAGGGGGAAAGGGTGAGACCCGCAAAGAGTTCGTTGCCATGGCTGGTGACCCTGTGCGGGCCATAGCTCTCCTTGAGCTGACGGTAGCTGTAGCCCAGGGAACCGTTGTCAAAGGGGGTCAGGTTGAGAAATACCCGCCGGGAGGAGCGGGCGCCTGTCATGGACAGGTTACCAGGCGTATGGAAAGCGTCGCCCACGTGCTTTGCCTCCGCACCGAACTCCCAGCCAAGGAACGGCAGGTGCGTTTCCGGACGGTACCGGAGGGCTACCGTGTGTGCGGTATCCGAGACCTTGCGGTCCGGGCGCTGGTCAAGAGCGGAGCGCCGGCTGATGGCCTGTTCCAGTGTCAGGCGCAGCCGGTTGTCGTCCCAGCCACTCTGAATACCGACCGAGTACCCCTGCTGGTACGCCGCCCGGGAACTCCGGGAGCCGGCCACATAGCCCGCCCAGAAGGTTGTATCGGAGCCGGCGATGGGCAGTGTCGCTTCCCAGACACCCCCGGTATACCAGGGAGTATCGCCGGAAAGCTGCATCTCACGGACGGTATCGGGTGCTTCGCCAGCGCTGACAGCAAAAACCGAAAGATTGCTGTTCAGCGGCTCCAGTTCGCTTGTGGCGGAGAGCCCCCAGTCCGTATCCCCGTCAAAGAGAAGTCCCTGTCTGGCCGCCTGGTGGTGACCAAACTGGATACTCAGGTTGTCCATGCGGCTTGAGAAAAGGAAACGATCAAGGTTCAGCTTTGTTCTGGATTCTGTCTGGGCGTGGCCCTTCTCCGGCGCATCTGCCGGGTCCAGCGCCCCATCCATCGTCAAGCTGAAGTTCCATTGCTTGAGGCCGCCCAGCCCCAGATCGCCGTGCGAGGCATTGAGGTTCAGCTCTCTTGGCTCCCCGGCCCACGCAAACGCCGTGGCCACCATCAGGAGCGCGATCAGGGTTGTGGCTGTGGTTTTCCGTATCATTAACAGCGCGCAGCGACCGGGAAGTGGGCTGGCATCGAGCCAACAAAGTTAGAGAGAGTATAAACTATATCCCGGAGATCGTTGATTACGAAATACAATTCGCTACAGACGGTAAGATTGTGAAGGGAATGGATACTTAATCAGAGAAATAGTCCTGCATCCAGTCAAATAATGTATCCGCGCCCACTTCGGTCAGGGGGATACTCCGGAAGGGACCGCCGGGCTCCTCGTCCAGTCCAATGAACTCAAACAGCAGGGTGCCGGGCTGCTCATCGTGAAGGATCAGCACAATCCGCCGGCGTGTGCGCAGGCAGTCAATGGTCATCACGTCCGCAGGGATGCCGCTGTTGCGCATGCCCTGGCGGACTTCCACAACAGGGTTGATGTGCTCATGCGCCTGCTGGATGCGGGCATGGGCCTCGCTGGCCAGGTCGGACAGGGCTTTCAGGGGATCTTCAGACATGGAGGTGCCTTAAATAACGGAAACTTCGGTTAGCGTAGCAGATGCATGTAGCCTGATGCGCAAGGCGAAACCCTTGCAGTAACGTAGATCAATATCCGAACAGGAGGTGTGCCGTGTTTGACAGTGAAATCCCGCCGCTTGAGATGCTGGTCCGGCTCACGGCAGCCGTTGGCCTGGCGTTACTGCTGGGGCTTGAACGTGAACTCAGGGGCAAGGCAGCGGGCCTGCGCTCGCACATGCTGGTGTCACTCGGCGCCGCCGCCTTCATCATGATGGGGTTGCACATCCTGTTCGCCACCGGCGAGGGAGACCCTTCAGCGCGCATTGATCCCACCCGCATCGTGGAAGGCGTGATCGGTGGGATCGGCTTTCTGGGCGCGGGCAGTATCATCCAGAGCCGCGGCAATATCCAGGGCATCACCACCGGCGCCTCCATCTGGACAGCGGGTGCGGTTGGCGTGGCCTGCGGCATCGGCAACCTTGCGCTGGCGGGCATGGTGACCCTCATGGCACTGATCATCATGGCGGTGCTCGGGCATTTTGAGCGCGAGGTCATCAAGGGAGGCTGATCGTCAGGTCCTCCCCTCGAGCCTCGATCCGGAATAGTCCCGCACATTCCCAAGGATCCATGAATCGCGGGCCGGGGCAGTTCCGTGGCCCCGCAGGACATGGACCGTCCCGGTGCCCTCCATGATCACCGCCTCCACCTCGGCGGGATCAATCACATTGGCCTTGCGCAGCTGGCAGCGCAGGTCGTCCTCCGTCACACGGGCCACTTGCATATTTTCGTGTAGAAGCTCTCCGCCAGGGCCCATCAGCAGGATCGGGTCATTATCGAAGGTCCTGCGGGTTGCCTCGTTACGGCGGCGCAGCCGTGACACGACCAGTTGCAGGCCGTAGAGCGTGGCTGCCGCCGTCATTCCCTGCAGCAGGGGCGGATCGGTGGAGACGACAGATGTTGCGAGCAATGAGCCGATGGCGATGGTGACCGCCACGTCGAAGGCGGACATCTGGGCAAAGCTGCGCACGCCGGACCAGCGGGCGAGGAGCAGGATGGTGACGTACATCCCGGTTGAACTGAGTACGACGCCCAGCAGGGGCACAGGCGTACTTGCGAACCACTCATTCATGAGGTGTCATCCTTATTCGGCTGTGTCGGTCAGATGGACCATCATAAATCGGGCGCGGTCATTTTCTCGATGATTGAGCCAGCTCAACATTTGCCGCCATCAACAGGCCTATAATCGAAGCCAGGGAGCCGGTGAAGCGCATCGGTTACAGCGCAGCGGGAGCGTTGGTGATGGGTGAAGCACGGGAACAGATGACGGCGGTTGATACGGCCTGGTGGCACATGGAGAGTGAAGATAACCCCATGATGATCACGGGGGTACTGGTTCTGGATCGCCAGGTGGACATCCAGGCGTTCCGGGAACTGCTGGAACAGCGGCTGCTGCGCTACAGCCGGTTTTCCCAGCGTGTTACTGAGGATGACGGCAGGGCTTTCTGGGAAGAGGATCCGCATTTTTCCCTGGATAACCATCTCCATCATATAGCGCTCGCGGAGCCGTGTGATCAGCAGGCACTCCAGGATCTCGTGGGGGACCTCGCCAGCACCCCACTGGACGTCCGGCATCCCCTCTGGCAGTTCCATCTTGTGGACCATTACGAGGATGGCGCGGCCATTGTGGCACGTCTGCACCACTGCATCGCGGACGGGCTCGCGCTGGTCCAGGTGCTCATGTCCCTGGCCAGTGAAGGAAGGCTTCCTGAAGCAGAACATGTGGACCAGCTGCCCGCTGGTGGTCTGGTCAGATCCCTGACCGGATCCATGCGACGAATAGCTCAGCAGGGCGTTCACCTGGGTCATGAACTGTTCGAGGAGGGTATGGAGCTCGCTCGCCATCCTGAGCATGTCACGCACTGGTTCGAGGAAGGCCGGGCGATTGTCGGGGAAGTGGCTCATCTGGGACTGATGCCGCGGGACCCGAGCACTCACCTGCATGCCGAACTGTCGGGGCGTAAGCGCGTAGCCTGGGCTGATCCCCTGCCGCTGGCGCGGGTCAAGGAGCTTGCGCATCAGCTGGAGGGCACGGTCAACGATGTTCTGGTGGCTGCTGTTACCGGTGCGCTCAGGCGGTATCTGAGCGAGGCGGACCGATACATCAAAGGGAATATCCATGTCACTATTCCCTTCAACCTGCGCCCGAAAGATCAGCCCGTTAAGTCTCTGGGCAACCACTTTGGTCTTGTGCTGGTTGAGTTACCCCTTGATGAGCCGGATGCCATAAAGCGTTTCAAAAAGGTGAAAAAGGCACTGTCGGAGATCAAGAATTCCCAGCAGCCACGGGCAACTTTTGGCCTGCTGGAACTGTTTGGCTACGGTCCCGCGGCTCTGGAGCAATTCGCTCTCAACACGCTCAGCGACAAATCGTCACTGGTTTTGACCAATGTGCCGGGCCCGCGGTCGCCTCTCAGCATTGCCGGGGCTCGAATCCTGCAACCGCTTGTCTGGGTGCCCCAGTCCGGCCACCTCGGGGTGGGGCTCAGTATCCTCAGCTACGCTGGAACCGTGCAGTTCGGCCTCATCTCGGATGACAACATGGTGCATGCACCGAATCGGGTCGTGCGGTACTTCGTTGAAAGCTTTCAAGAGCTCTATGAACAGAGTTTCGGCAACATGGGGCAGAGCCATGCCACCCCGAATCTCAAGTGATACCGCTCCGTTGGCTCTGGCGACGGAGTGGGCCCCGGACGGGCGTCAGGCGGTGGCCTTCACGTAAATGTGGGTGATCGGGGAGTCCGGCTGTGGCTTCCTCTCATCCACGGTAATATAGTCCAGTGACTTCATGAGCTGCCCCAGCTTTTCATACCCGTAATTGCGTGAGTCGAACGAGGGGTACTTCTTGTTGAGGTAGGAGCCCACCCCGGAAAGCGGTGCCCAGCCATCGTCCTTTGAAACGGTGTTTACCGCCGGAATGAGAATGTTCCGGAGATCACTGGTCTGTTCCGCATCGACGGGCTGCGGCTCGTCAGCGCTGTTGCGGCTTTTCAGTATCTCGGTGTAGATGAACTTGTCGCAGGCGGAGACGAAGGGTTCCGGCGTCTTGCGTTCACCAAAGCCGTACACCGTGAGCCCTGACTCCCGGATCCGTGTTGCCAGCCTTGTGAAATCACTGTCCGATGAGATCAGGCAGAACCCGTCGAGCTTGCCTTCATGCAGCAGGTCCATGGCGTCGATGATCAGTGCGGAGTCCGTCGCATTCTTACCTACCGTGTAACTGAACTGCTGGACCGGCTGGATGGCATGCTTGTGCAGATGCTCCTTCCAGCCCTTGAGGTTGGTTGTGGTCCAGTCGCCGTAGGCGCGCTTAACGCTGGCAACGCCGAAACGTGCGACTTCCGCGAGCAGTTCGGCGCAAAGGGAGGCCTGGGCGTTGTCTGCGTCGATCATGACAGCGAGGCGCTGGTTTTCGGTATCAGCCATTGGGGGTCTGGGTAAGATGTGTCCATTGGAACGAAGGATAGTTGCGCGGATCATAGCATCCGGCAGGGAGTGCTGATCTACTGTTGTCGCAACTTTGCCTGAAGTCGCGCTATGCAGTCGGTGAATATCCGGCTGACCCGGGTCTGGTCGCGGATCATCGGGATGCGTGGCCAGGTGGCGCGCTCGCCCATCCGGATGTACAGGGCCAGATCCTGTTCATCCGGGTTGGACAACACCTTGCGGTAAAGGCCGGGCTGAGCGGGGAACTGGATATTGATATCGCCCAGGTAGGGCTGAGTGGCCACCGAGTGGGCCTGATCCAGCAACGGCCGCAACAGTGAACGGGACCATACATTGCGGCTGACCTGAAGGGATGTGGCCAGTTGTGCCTTCAGCACGGACGTGGTCGCCTGCTTGAGCGAGGCCCTGGCGCCACTGTTCTCATGATGGTTGATGAAAGGCAGTACATGGGGATTGGCCTGGCTGACAATGGTGCGATTGACGTTGTTCAGCCGCGCCATGCGCATCAGCGGCAGGTCCCCGTGAACACTGCCGTCAATCCAGCGCTCGGTGCCCATGTAGGGCTTTTCCGCGCTGCGCTCGCCGTTGGGATCCCGCGCCCGGAGTGTTACCGGCGGATAGATCCCCGGCACCGCACAGGAGGCCAGAGCGGCGGAGGAAACCAGTACGTCCGGAGCCGCCAGTGCATTGAGAAGTCGTGGCTTCTGCCGGGTGCGGGTAGGTGAGACGGAAATATTCAGAGTGCGCCCGCTGTGTTCGGCCGCTTCCCGGAAACTCATGTCGCCGACATTGCTCCGGATGTGGCGCAGCAGCTGCTGCGGGTCCATGAGATGGCGGTGTCGCCAGATCTGACCGGGTTCCAGCCACCGGAAGGCCTCAAGGTGGATGTAGTCGGGCTCATAGAACAGCCGTTCCAGCTCCTGATTGTTCCGGGAGCACACGCCACCGGCAACAATCGCGCCCATGCTCGAGCCCGCAATAACTCCAGGGAGAAGGCCCTGTTCCCAGAGGGCACGTGCAACGCCGATGTGATAGATGCCGAAAGCAGCACCGCCACTGAGCAGCAGCGCCGGCCGCCCGAATACCCGCTCGGCCTCCTGGAAAAGCTGCAGCTTGTGCGCCTCGGAAACGCCCGGCATGGGGTGGTCGCAGATGAAGTTCATGGCGTTTTCCACTTCATCCAGGAATTCCGTGGCCAGTTTTGTGGTGCCCGTGCGGGCCACGCTATAGAGCTCGGGGTTGGACAGTTCCCCCAGATGCCGGTAAAGACTTTCCTGGAGAACCCGGTTCAGCGCCGCCACATCGCCTTTTTTACGGTGAACGCGCATGGCGTAGAGGTGCTCGCGGATCAGCTTTTCATGCAGAAGATCCGAGCCCGGCCCTTCACGCCAGTCCAGCAGGCCCTCGGCTTCGTCCAGGGCCTCCGCGGCGGCGAACCATTGGTCGTAGGTTTCAGCGCGGGCCAGTTGTTTCTGCAGGTGTCTGTGATGGGTACTGGTTCTGGGCATCTTTGCTTACAATGAACGGCGTTGTGGCAACCACTGATGACGGTTGTCTGAATGGGTGGTGCTTCCAGTCAACGCATTATGCCACAAGCTCCTGGATTTCCTCGTAGATGGCCACGGCCGGACGCCGGTCAGCGCCCGCGGCAGATGATGTTGTTATGCTCAGAATATCGAACACCGTTGAAGTTGCTGACTGGGAGATCGAATTCACCCAGATCCGTGCCCAGGGGGCGGGTGGCCAGAACGTCAACAAGGTTGCCTCGGCGGTGCACCTGCGTTTTGACATCCCCAACTCCAGCCTGCCGCCGTTCTATAAGGAACGGCTGATGGCGCTCTCCGACCAGCGCATCAGTAAGGAGGGCGTGGTGATCATCAAGGCACAGTCCCACCGCACCCTTGAGCTGAATAAAGAGGACGCGATGCAGCGCCTGAAGACGCTGATCCAGGGCGCCGTGAAGCAACAGAAGGTGCGCCGGCCGACCAGACCGACCAGGTCAGCGCGGCGACGCCGCGTTGACAGTAAGACGCGGAAAGGCAAAACCAAGGCTCTGAGGGGCAAAGTCGACCCTTGATGGTGGGGGGGGCGCTGGCCGATCCCGTCGCCATGGCGATCTCCTGGCGCGTTGGGGGGAGGAATTCATACTGTTGTTGCCGGAAACAACGGAGGCGGAAACCCGGACGAAGTCCAGGGGCGCAACCAGGTCTCCGTGGGTCGCACGTCGGACGGGCTGCAACTTTCCTCCTCACCGCGTACCGCCTGAAGATGGGCGTAGCGTCAGGCGGTGGCCTTCACGAAGATGTGGGTGATCGGGGAGTCCGGCTGGGGCCTTCGCTCATCCACCGAAATGTAGTCGAGTGACTTCATCAGTTGCCCGAGCTTCTGGTACCCATAGTTGCGCGAGTCGAACGATGGGTATTTCTTGTTGAGGTAATCGCCCACCCCGGAAAGCGGCGCCCAGCCATCGTCCTTCGAGACCGTGTTCACGGCCGGAATCAGGATATCCCGCAGGTCGCTGGTCTGCTCGGCATCGACTGGTTGCGGCTCATCCACATCGGTCCGGTTTTTCAGGATCTCCGTGTAGATGAACTTGTCGCAGGCCGAGACGAAAGGCTCCGGCGTTTTGCGCTCACCGAACCCGTACACGGTCAGCCCCGATTCGCGGATCCGTGTGGCGAGGCGCGTGAAATCGCTGTCCGATGAGACCAGGCAGAAGCCATCCAGCTTGCCTTCGTGGAGCAGGTCCATGGCATCAATGATCAGCGCGGAGTCCGTGGCGTTCTTGCCCGTGGTGTAACTGAACTGCTGAACCGGCTGGATCGCGTGCTTGTGCAGGTGTTCCTTCCAGCCCTTGAGGTTGGTGGTGGTCCAGTCGCCGTAGGCGCGCTTCACGCTGGCAACGCCGAACCGCGCCACTTCCGCCAGCAGTTCGGGGCAGAGCGAGGCTTGGGCGTTGTCCGCATCAATCATCACGGCGAGGCGGTCGTTGTCGTTTTCAGCCAAGGGGGTTCCTCTGGAATTGGGGGAAGATGGGGAAACTATATCTGATATGGCCGGGAACCTCAGTAAATGGCTGTTTTTCGACCGTCCCCTTCGACGCTCCAGCCGCGATACATGCCCTCGCAGTTGAAGGGCGTCGTGATGGCACCGTTGCGGTCCAGCGCGATGATGCCTCCGGTTCCGTTCAGGGCTGTGAGCTCGGTCATGATGACGTCCTCGGCGGCGCGTTCCAGTGACACGCTGGTGAGCCGCATGCGGGCGTCGATCTCATGGGCGGCACACAGGCGTAAAAAGGCTTCGCCATCGCCGGTTGCGGATACCGCACAGGTGGCGTCGTCGGCATAGGTGCCGGCGCCGATGACCGGGCTGTCGCCGACACGACCGGATCGCTTCGCCGTCATGCCGCCGGTGGAGGTCGCCGCTGCAAGATGGCCGTTCCGGTCGCGTGCGACAGCGCCGACAGTACCGTGACGGCGGGAGGGGTCATCGTCGAGCGTCCCTTCCGCTTCCATCTTCAGCGTTTCCTGCAATGCGTCCCACCGTTCCTGCGTGAAGAAATAGTCCTGCTCTTCGAAATCGAGCCCGGCGGTGCGTGCGACGGCAAGTGCGCCCTCGCCAATCATGAGAACGTGATCGGTGTGTTCGAGAACGCTACGGGCAGCCAATACTGGGTTCTTCGGCCCGAAGATTCCGGCGACGGCACCCGCCTGGCGATTGCGGCCGTCCATCAGGGCCGCATCCATTTCCTGCTGCTCATTGCGCGTGAAGACGGCGCCGCGACCCGCATTGAAAAGCGGTTCGTTTTCAAGGGCGCACACCGCCTGCGTCACGGCGTCGAGCGCGGAGCCATCGGCGTCGAGAACGGCTTCACCCGCGCTCAACACCCGCTCCAGGGCGGCGTGATAGTCGGCCTCACGCTCTGGCGTCATTTGATCGCGATGCAAAACGCCCGCGCCGCCGTGAACTGCGAGACTGAAGCCGCCCATCATGTCGATTCTCCAGAAGGTTCAGGTTACCTGTTGCGCACTCGACACACGGAAGCCCCGGGATTGGATGATTTCCAGTCTGTGTCTGCGCTGCAGCGACAATGAGATTCAAGCACCGCCGGCAACCAGTGTGCTATACATAGAGATGTATGATTCGGCGGACATCGTCATTTTGGGGTTTGGAGTGCAGTCAATGAGTACACCCGCCAAGAGTACCCCTGGAGGGCCGCTTGTCGCAATTGGCGGCGCGGAGGATAAGACCTCCGAGGCGGAGATACTGCGCCGTGTCCTGTCGTTGTCGAAAAAGGATGCGCCTGTGGTTGGCGTCATCACGACGGCGAGCAGCGTTCCCGACGATGTATTCGGTGAGTATCACGAGGTGTTTTCGGGCCTGGGGGCGTCGGAGGTTCTGGACATCCGGATCCGCGAGCGCAGCGACGCGGCGTCGGAACAATTCGTTGAAATGATCCGGAACTCGGACATTGTTTTCATCTCAGGCGGCGACCAGATGCGGCTGACGAATATTCTCGGCGGTTCTCCGGTTTTGGAGACGATCCGTGCGCAGCGTCAATCGGGCACCGTGATCGCGGGGACGAGTGCGGGGGCGGCCTGTCAGTCCCAGACGATGGTCTATGGCGGACCGGCCACCGATTCCCTGCGCAAGGGTGCGGTACAGATGGCCGCCGGCTTCGGTCTGGTTGATGGCATCATCATTGATACCCACTTCCTTGAGCGTGGACGCTTTTCGAGATTGATGGAAGTCGGCGCCACCAACCCCGAATACCTGGGCGTCGGCCTGGGCGAGGATGCGGCCGTCCTGTTCGAGGGCGATGTCATGCGGGCTTTCGGGCCCGGCCATGTCATCATCGTAGACAGTTCCCAGATATCAGGCTCGAATGTGTTCGAGCTTTCGGATGGTGAAGCGGTCACCGTACACAACGTCATCATGCACGCGCTGGTCGATGGTTATGGGTTTAACCTGAAAGACCGGCGGGTCCTGGGCCCTGACGAGCTCAGGGCGGCAGGTCTGGAGCACTGGATTGCGAATTCTTGAACACCGCGCTCTGCGCGGGCCGAATTACTACAGCCGCTATAAAACCATCTATATGCGGCTCGCTATCGACGAACTGGAAGAGCGGCCGAGCGACAAGGTTCCAGGGATAGCTGACAAGCTTGAGAGGCTGATTCCCAGCATCCACGATCATCGTTGCTCGGTCGGGGAACCAGGGGGCTTCCTGAAGCGGCTCAGGGATGGTACCTGGGCTGGGCATCTGGTCGAGCATCTGGCGATCGAGTTGCAGAATCTGGTCGGCTTTTCGGTCGGCTACGGAAAAACCATCGATAGCTATGACCCCGGAATCTACAACGTAGTCTATCGCTACCGGGACGAAGCCACAGGCCTCGCCGCGGGCGAGGCTGCGGTCGAGATCGCCCAGAAGCTCTACGACGGCGAGGACGTGGACCTCGATCCCACTATCGATCGTCTGAAAGAGGTTCGCGATGCCAATGCCCTCGGCCCCTCCACCGGATCGATCGTCAATGCCGCCAGGGCTCGAAGCATTCCGGCCTATAACCTTACCGAAGGCACCAGCTACACGCAGCTAGGCCATGGCGTCAAACAGCGGCGGTTCCAGGCGACGGTGACGGATTCATCCGGAATCATCGGCCACTCGATCGCGGATGACAAGCAGTGGGCCAAGCAGATACTGGACAACGCCGGAGTCCCGGTGCCGCGCGGGCAAGCCTGTTATTCCTTCGAGGAGGCGCGAAGCGCGGCGGACTGGATCGGGTGGCCGGTCGTCACCAAACCACTGTCGGGCAATCATGGACGTGGCGTGACGACCGACATCACCTCCATCGGAGACCTGAAAGCCGGATATGAAGCGGCCTATGCGCATCATGAAACCGTGCTTGTGGAACGCTACATCAAGGGCGAGGACCACCGGATTCTGGTGATCGGCGGCAAACTCGTGGCCGCGGCCCGCCGTCGGCCCGCTCATGTGACGGGCGATGGAACGAACACCATCCAGCAACTCATCGATACAGAGAACGCTGATCCGCGCCGTGGCGTGGGCCATGAAAACCTGCTGACCCAGATTCATGTGGACGAACAGACCCACCGGATGCTCGAGCAGGCGGGCTATACACTGGATACCGTGCTGCCGGAAGGCGGGATTGCGTATCTGAAATCGACCGCCAATCTCTCAACGGGCGGTACTGCGACGGATCTGACCGACGACGTACACCCGGAAGTGCGGTTCACGATGGAACGGGTGGCCCGGCTTGTCGGGCTCGACGTGATCGGCATCGATCTTCTGGCCGAAAACCTGGTCTTGCCGCTGGACCAGCAGTCGGCCGGCGTCGTCGAAGTCAATGCCGGACCGGGTTTCCGCATGCACATGGCGCCGACCCATGGCACGCCCCGTCCCGTGGGCGTGCATGTGGTGGATATGCTCTTCCCCGACCCGACGAATAACGGCCGGATTCCGATAACCGCGATCACCGGCACCAACGGCAAGACAACGACGACGCGCCTGACCACGCATATTCTCCGCCAGGCAGGGCATTCCGTTGGCATGGGGTGTACCGGTACGGTCGAGATCGACAACCATGTCATCCTGCGTGGTGACTATTCCGGCCCCGGGGCAGCACAGGCCGTGCTTCAGGAGCCGACCGTCGAGCATGCCGTGCTCGAAGTCGCGCGTGGCGGCATCATGCGGCGCGGGCTGGGCTTTGACGAGAGCGATGTCGGCGTCCTGTTGAATATCGCCTCCGACCACCTGGGCGAGCGCGATATCCATACCCTGGATGAACTCGCCCGCTGCAAGACCGTCGTCGTCGATTCGGTGAAGAAGGAGGGCGGGTACTGCGTTCTCAACGCCGACGATCCACTGGTGATGGAGCACGGCACCTATTGGGCGCGCGGTGAAATCATATACTTCACCATGGATCCCGATCATCCGGAGTTGGGCGAGCACCTCAGTGACCACCGCATGGTGCTGTCCGTGAAGAACGGGAAGATCGTTCTGCTTAAAGGCAAGGTCACGGTCGACATCGTCGACGTCAACGATGTGCCGATCGCCTTCGAGGGCCATGCCCTATTCAACGTACAGAACGCGATGGCCGCGGCCGGGGCCGCCATCGGCCACGGGGTAGAGATCGATGACGTTCGTGCGGGGCTTCTGACCTTCCATCCGACACCGGCGCAGATGCCGGGCCGCACGAATTATTTCGAGGCGGATGGTGTGAAATGCCTGATCGACTACGGTCACAACGTCCCGGCACTGGAGGCGCTTGAATCCCTGGTCAGGGGGCTGGCCACCAAGCGCCGGATCGGTGTCGCCACGGCACCGGGCAACCGGCGGGACGACGATCTACGGGCCCTGGGTGGGCAGCTCGCCAGTATGTGCGATCTTCTCTATGTCTATGAGACGGACGCCCGTGGGCGCGAGACCGGCGAGACGGCGAAGCTCATTCACAGTGGTGCCACGGATGCCGATTCGTCCGTTCAGGTGGAAACGATCCTGAGTGAACAGGAGGCAGTGGCAAAGGCCATTGCCGAGGCGGAGGAGGGGGATTTCCTGCTGCTTCTTGTCGATGACATCGAAGGCACGACGGAACGTCTCAAGGGTCGAAGCTTCCCGACACAGGCCGAGATCGCCTCTGGCTCAAGGCGTGAGCGCACGATCTGAGCTTCGAATGGAAAGCTGTAGCTTGCAATCGTCACAAGCATCGGCCCCTACCTTCTATGGTCATATCAACGGGATGCCCTGAAACCCTCCGGGCGCCTTAGGGCTGCATACAGCACAAGGACAAAGCAGGCCAGGACAAAGACCTTATTGACGAACCAGTTGGTCCGCCAGATTGACCACTCCGGGTCGGCCAGGAAACGCGGGCCATTCAACGCCCCTTCTCGAGCAACCAGGTTTTACATCAGATCCAGCGCCTTACCCGGGCGGCGTACTCGTCAAAGGGCTGGCCGAACAGCGCCCGCATGTGGCGTTCCTCCGGCAGGATCTGGAACCGGTTGATGTAGACGATGAATCCCGGGATAAGAAGCAGCGACAGGGCATTGGTCAGGTACAGGGCCCAGGCCAGCAGCACCACAGCAAGCCCCAGGTACATCGGGTTGCGGCTGAAGCGGTAGATCCCGTGCTCCACCAGCTGGGCGGATTTCTGGGGCGTATGCGGATTGATCGTGGTACTGGCAAGCCAGAACTGCAGGACACCAATCAGGGCAATGCCGAAACCAACCGCTGCCACCACAATCGCCAGCGTCGCTGAACGCGGGAATGGCAGGGCAGCGCCGGGCACCAGTCGCGCGACACCCCACATCAGCACAGCGACGGTCAGAGCAATCAGGGGTGGGGGGATTGTCAGTTCAAGTCCTTTCTTCATGAAGCCTCCTTCGCCTGAGCCTATCGTAAACCTGAATCTCCTCCAAGCGTATAACTGAAGAGGGTTTGCAGGGGGATGTCCGCAAAACGCTCAGCGCACAGCCCGACGAAGTAAGCGTTGTTCTGATCGGCAAGGATGGCGGGATTAAGCAGCGGAGCCAGGGTCTGGATGTTGCCGGGATCTTTGCGTTGATCGACACAATGCCAATGCGCAAACGGGAAAAGCGCTGAACCGGCTCAGCCATCGCTCCGGGGCGTACTGATACGCGATACCAGGCGCTGTCTCAGTGCCGTATGTCGATGACGAGCCGCGGTAACCGTCAATCCCTTAAGCTCAGGGCTGCGCTCATGTGATGCGAATTGAGTACAAAGCCCTTGTTCAGATACAACCGATGGGCGTCATGGCGCTGGTGGCCCGTGTCCAGGTGAGCGGCTCCACATCCAAGCCGCCGGCCCTCCTCAAGCAACCAATCCAGAAGCGCGCTACCGAACCCAGACCGCTTGTTCTGTGGATGGGTAATGAAGTCATCAATGTACAGGACCCGCCCCCAGGCCAGGAAGGTAGCGACGCGGAAGCCGGCGGCCGCCACGATTTCTGCGTTCTGCTCAATGAACACAATCCGATAGCCTTCCTCCGTCTGGGCACGTACCTGATCAATAAAACCGGTCTTGCTGAGATGCGGTCGTAGAAACGAAAAGACCTCGTAGGCTGCTTCAATAGCCTGAGGGTCTTCCGTGTCCAGCTCCTGGATCGCGTGGTCCATCATCGTCTCCGTGGATCCTTGTAAATTACCCGTATTATTAACGTGACGGGCATTCTTGGTTCGCCATTTCATTCCTCTGTGCATTTTTCCCAGAGTCGATCGTAATGTGCGCAAGCATGCTCAAAACCTCGAGACCGGTAGAGCATGAATGCTCCTAGGGAAAAACAGTCCTGCAAGAGCGATCAGATCACTGAGCAAAGAGGTTTCGTTCTTCTGATTACCCATTACTCCGTCACCTCATAGATTCCGATGGCAATGTTCCGGACAATGCCACTGGTACCACTGCCTGCAAAGGAAAAATTTGCGCCTGCAGCCTCTTTGATCTGCAGCAATGTGGTTTTCTTTACCTGCTCGCTTGTTAAGCGCTTTGGGTATTTCCCGGCACGTCGCAGGACCTTGATCATGGCATTCGAGGCGGTTGGGTGGTTAGAACGTGCCATTCTTTGTCTTCGTTTTCGGGTGAGGACTTCTCGTCCACGATTCTTCTTGAGATCTTGCTTAACGTGAGGCTTCGTTCGCCAGCAGATCCACATACGCGCCAGCGACTAAATCTGACGCCTGGATGCCCAGCTCTGACATCAACCTGTCCGCAATTGCCCGCCCCTCCGTCTCGCTCTGGTCTGGTCCGAGCACGACCTCAAGCTCGACGAACCAGCCAAGCCCTTCTACCTCGTCCAGGTGAATTCGTGTCTGGTCTGTAAGAAACAGCATACGCCTCTTCTTGAGCACCGCACGGACGCCAAGGGCGGCCGCCAATGCCGCCTTGAGGGAATGGGGCTCGTATACGGGGGAACGGATATAAGTTGATTGTTTAGCCTCTGGTGAATCTACCCGCTCGTACTCAATCAGCTCGCCTGTACCGTCGCCGAACGCCCGGAGCTTTAGCCGTCCCCGCGGTACATGGAAGAACGTATCCTCCTGTTCGAGCAGCACCGGTGCGCTATCCGCAAGGCGGGAGGCAATGCGCTGCTGGGAGGCAACGTCGCTTGAGCGCGCCTTTATCTCTATATTACGTGCCACTGCCCATTCCTGAATTCAGATAAAAACCGCTGGTATATTGTTGACGGTACCATCTGTACTGGCAGTGCCACCTTGTGAGGGTAGGCCGGCGGTGCTCACAAATGGGCTGGATGCGCGCCACGAGCTCATTGATCGGCACCAGGAGGCGTAGAAAGGCTGCGAGGACGCCGGAACCGAGGGATTCCGGCGTTACCGATACGGCGTTGTTACGGGGTGTGGGGGTGGGTTTCATTCGATGTTAGAACCAACCGGAATTCCCCGAAATCCTTACCGAGGATCATCTTCATCGGAATGATCGAGATCAGTAGCCCGATTACGCCGCCTATGGGTGCGGTAATCAGTTGAATGGTGTCAGGGCCTACGCCCGCGGCACCAAGAACAAGCCCGATCACGAACCCAACGATCGCTCCCATTATCATGGCGGCAACCATAGCGAGGAGACTCCTCCACAGATAGGCCCACCAAACTTTCACGGTTCGTTGCCAGGTTACATCCAACTCCATTAAGTAGCCTCCTTTCTACTGGCTTGTTGATCCTAGGTTGGCTCTGGCGGCCTGCCTCGTTTAGCCGAATGGCCACCAGAGCATTCATTATGATGGTTGGGTATGTGCAGCGACAAGATCCTACTCACCCAGTCGATGCCATCAGCGAGAGCGGAAGGCCAGCGGGAACAGGTATTTGATGAACACTCTCCAGGCGGTGAGCAGAAACAGCATTTACCGATCACTTGAACTCAGGGGGGTCAGCCAGTAACTTTCTGAAGTCCTGAGTTCAGATAATAACTGCAGCACTTTGGAATAGCCGGGTAGAGGTAGGAGGGCCGGCGCCGGTACCCTCATCGCCTTTACCGACCAAAGTGAAGAGCAGATGGGATATCGACAACTGACCCAGCGACGACGATACCAGATCGAGGCCGGTTTGCAGCACCAGTGCAGCCTTGGTTCGATAGCCCAGACCATTGGGTGCAGCAGTAGCACGGTCTCGCGGGAAATTCGGCGCAACAGCGGTGCCAGTGGCTACTGCCCAGAAGTGGCATCAGTACCGATTCACGCAGGCCCCCGTTGGCGAGGGCCAGCACGGGGATGACAAACCAGATGGCGAGCGCCTCGAGCGAGATGACCGTAAGCATGTCTTCCCTCAGTGCTTGATGTCGATGACGAGCCTCGGCGGAGCACTCAGTTCACGGATCCGATAGCGGTTTGGCGATTCGACGCCGAAGACCCATTTCACGACGGCCTCGAAGTCACACGTCAGCTCCAGTTCGGAGAGCACGGGCAGGTTCAGATTGCGTTCCCGCTCGGCAATCGTGGGCTGGCCTTCGCTGGTGTGCGCGTTCGCCGGGTACATCCGGATCTCGAGCCAGCCATCACCGGCGATCGGGGCGACCTTGCCGGAACCGCACTTTCTTACCGGCTGGTCGATGTACTCCAGGTGGTAGCCCGGAACCCGCTCGTCGAACTCGAAAACAACCCGGTCTAATTCTTCATGGGTGGCGGTGCGGACGGCGACAAGCGTGGAGGCGGGGGCGTCGGATTTCGACTGGTCGATGATGCCAGCCGTCCACGCAGTCTCGTGGGTGGTATCCGGCTCGGCTTTGGCCTGCGGTGAGTCGTGCTGCTCATTCATAGCCCCGGCGCCGCATCCGGCCAGGACCGCAGAGGCGATTACAGCAATTGCCGCAGCGAGATTTCGGGCCTTCGTCATCCTGTTTCCTCGTTTGTGCGATCAGGGGGAAACCGTAATCCTTGCAAGCAAAGTTTCGAGTTCACACTTCTCCCGGAGACCCTGCTTAACCGCGAAGCGAACCGGTACCCTTCAGTGCGTTCGGGTAGCATGACTGGTTATGCTCTGTGATCCACGGTGGAACCGGAATTCCAGGGGCGAATATTGTTCAACTGCTCGGCCAGAGCATCTTCGGCCAGTTCAGTGTCATAAGCGGCCTGTGCCCGCAACCAGTAACCATTGGAAAGCCCGAAGAAACGACAGAGTCGCAGGTCGGTATCGGCCGTTATAGAGCGCTTCCCGGCAATGATCTGTCCGATACGCTGAGCAGGGACTCCAATCTCTTTAGCGAGGCGATACTGCGAGATCCCCATGGGCTCAAGAAATTCCTCCTTCAGCAGCTCGCCAGGTGTTACAGGATCAATATCGCGCATGACTCACCCCCTAATGGTAATCAACGATTTCAACATCTTCCGCGCCAGCTTTCGTCCAACGGAAACACAGCCGGAACTGTTGGTTGATCCGGATGCTGTACTGGCCTTTGCGATCACCACTCAATGCTTCCAGCCTGTTGCCGGGTGGTACTTTAAGATCGTCCAGTTGGCTTGCTGATTGAAGTTGCCGAAGCTTCCTCAGTGCGACCCGCTCGAAATTCACAAAGCGTTTGACGCGGTGACCGCTGGCCAGCTTCTCGGTATCCCTACACTTGAACGATGTGATCATGGGGTTGATGATGACGCGTCGCGTTATTAACGTCAAGCGTCATTATGGTGTGGGGGGCAGTTTCGACAGGCATAATGATTCGCTAACCGGGTGTTCAGAAAGTCCCTATGAGCGTAGGTTGAGGATCATTCAATGCGAGTGAACAACAGGAGTTCGTTACATGCAAACTATTGTGATGGAGCGCCGGAACTGAGCCTATGGATTACCCACAGCGCATTGTCTGCCTGACCGAGGAAACCACTGAAACGCTCTACGCCATTGGTGCCGAGGATCGCATTGTTGGTATATCCGGCTTTACCGTGCGCCCCGAACGGGCGCGGCAGGAGAAACCAAAAGTCTCCGCTTTCACTTCCGCCAAGATTGGGCGGATTCTTGAGCTGGAGCCGGATCTGGTGCTGGGATTTTCGGACATGCAGGCTGATATCGCCGCCGAACTGGTACGCGCCGGGGTCGCCGTACACATCTTCAACCACCGCACTGTCGCCGGCATTTTCTCCATGATCCGCACCCTCGGCGGCATGCTCGGCCTGCATGACCACACCGAACCCTACGCGGATGAACTGGCGTCACGAGTGGAGGCGATACGGGCGAAGCAGGCTCAGGGGCCACGGCCGCGTGTTTACTTCGAGGAGTGGGGCGACCCGATGATTACGGGCATTGGCTGGGTCTCGGAGCTCATCCATATCGCCGGTGGCGAAGACGTCTTTCCCGAGCGGGCCGCGGAGCCCGGTGCCAGGGAGCGTATTATCGAAGACCCCAATGAGGTTGTGGCGCGCCAGCCGGACCTCATTATCGGCTCCTGGTGTGGCCGCAAATTCCGCCCGGAACAGGTGGCGGAACGACCGGGCTGGGATGCTATCCCCGCCGTTGCCAACAACGCGCTTTACGAAGTGAAGTCACCATTGATTCTGCAGCCGGGGCCTGCGGCGCTCACGGATGGCCTGGATGCGCTCTGTGAGCTCATTGATCGGCACCGGGAGGTGTAGGAATGCTGCCAGGCACGCCGGAACCGAGAAGCTCCGGCGTTTGAAGGAACTTCCGGAGGAGATACAGTCGCGGCCAAAACCGCAGTTACTTTGCGGCTCGCTGTACCGCGACGTAATGGGTGACTTTTCCTCCATCCAGTACCGGCGTCACGATCCACTCGATGGTGAATGGCGAACCGTCCTTACGGTAGTTGATCGTACTGCCGTGGAAGGTCCGGTGGTTCTTCAGGTCATCGGCCAGGCGATCCGTAACCGCCTTTTCCGTTTCCGAACCCTGCAGCAGGCCCGGCGTCTTCCCCAGAACCTCCTCGGCCGAATAGCCCGTCAGTTCCGTGAACGCCTCGTTGACATACACCACCACTGAATCCTTATGGTCATTGGCGGCTTCCGTTACCATCACCGAATCAAAACTGATGTCGGCAAGGGCTCTGAAAAGAGGGAATTGCAGGGCTTCTTTGGGATCACTCATACAGTACCTTAGGCTCTTTGAGCCATTTTGGTTAATCTAAGGAAATGTACGAATGCGGATTGGTGCTGTATCACCAGCAACTATGCTAGCGAACACTCTCTCGTAATAACGTTTTGGCTTTGCGGCGTACCGGAGCGCAGCGTAGGTGCGGCTGCCAACAGCCAGTGGTTATGGGAGTAGAGTGCCAGACCGAAGCTGGCGTCAGGGGAGGGCAGCGACGGCAATGAGGCTGGAAGATACCGGCCCTGCTGGTAACCGTCATCAAAGTCAGAAAGAAACCTCGACATGGCCGCCACCACAACCGAGTATTCGACGGTTCAGGTCGTCTTCCGATAATCCGAACATCGCCCGGTACTCATAAAAGACTGGCCCCATGAGACTACATTGGCCAATTCCAAGTCGGACTCTCCCTGGACTGTAGCGTGTGGGGCTTGCTTCCCCAGACCTGTACAAGGGTAAATGTGAACTGAACACGGTCCGGATCATTCACCGCCTGCTCGACGCCGCTGATCAAGCGATCAAGCTCCCGCGCCGTTGTGAGTCCCGCGTCGAGCATTCTCTCGCGCATTGCCCTGGCGCCAATCAGGGGCATGCGCATATACGGGTGCCGGTCCTGCACCGCCTGGACAGATGTCCGGATCTGCACATCCTCCAGGCCACACGCCCTGAACATATGGACCGTCCGGCGACCGATGTTGATGTCGCCACGCAAAGCGAATGTTTGCTCCAGAAGATCCGGATCGGAGTCAAAGCCCAGGACCGATCCGGAGTTACCCGCACGGCGCGACATTGGGCCCAGGATACCGGCACCGCCACAGCCCATGTCGGCACAGGCCCATTCTGAACCAACGTAATCGTTCGCTGGACAGCGCTCTGTTGCTCTGGGTAGCATTCTGCCCAAGAGAAGGAGTTTGAAGCCACCTCTAGGGAGAGAGTATTCATGCCGGAAATCAGATTTGCCCGTTCAACCCGCCGTCCCAGTGACATCGTTGGCGATGACCCCGATACGCTGAAACAGTTCTGTGTTGCCAATGGGTTGGGGGAGCACGCATTCCTTGCTGAAGGGCGCGCTTATTCGTTGGATGCCGGGGATGCGAAGACACGGTCCATTGTGCGAAGCATCAACAGTCTGTCGCTCGCCGAGCGCAAAAACGCCGCCAATGCCACCGCCTCTATGGGCGATGGCGTCCATACGCTATCGGCCTTTGCCGAGGAACATCTTTCCTTTTTCGACCTGAAGGTCATCAACAGCGCTGTTAATGGAGGCTCCGGTGCCGCCTATGCGCGGTTGAGCGGTTTCCAGAAAGCAGTTGCTGCGTATTCCAGACCAAGGTTGCCACTGATTCCAGACGAAGCCTGCCACCCATTCCACGCGAAAGCTGCCACTGATT
>ENA-ORDC01000163-ORDC01000163.1-marine-metagenome-genome-assembly--contig:-NODE-163-length-72317-cov-6.807101_pt1 | contig 72317 bp, 66 predicted proteins | sample MGYA00237783_ERZ508515 | MGnify/ENA primary metagenome ERZ508515 (study PRJEB26186, sample SAMN06268792) | marine metagenome | isolation source: Eden Landing Ponds, San Francisco, CA, USA | place...
CTCTGGTTGTTCCACCCGCCACAGTCCTGCTGTTCCAGTCCGGTCAACATGCACATCCGCGACGGCGTACACAGCGGCACCTGGCAGTACGTCTGATCGAAGGCCGCCGACGACTCGGCTAGACTGTCCAGCGTCGGCGTCTGTACCGGTTCGCCGCGCCCCTCCGGGTCGAGGTGGCTGAAACACCGGAAACTGTGTTCGTCGCTCGTGATCAAGAGTACGTTCGGTCTGTCGTCCGGCATCGTTCGCCGGTTGTTCGCCGGGTAAAATAACAGTGGTGCCGCACCGGGAACGCGGTCGCCCTGGACCCTGCCCCCACCGGACGGACCGTCGGAGAGTGGCGAACGGACTCGTACCGGTTCCGGAGACGGAGTCCGGCGGCGTCACCAGTAGGGTTGCCAGTCGGTCAGTGCCCGGACCAGTCCCTCGAGGTAGAAGTAGTCGCCGTAGATCAGCGACCGGCCGACGCCTTTGTCGTCTGGTTTGTTATCGACGCCGTGAGCGAGGATACCCGTCGCGTCTTCCCCCTCGGTCGTGTACTCGTCGGTGAGCGTCGACAGGGTGTCGAGTGCGAGGTTCTCGTACCGGCTCCTGTCGGGGTCGCCGTGGGGCAGTGCCGACGAGAGTTCGAACAGCCCGCAGGTCGCTATCGCGGCGGCCGACGTGTCCCGGTGGTCGTCGGGCGCGTCGAAGTCCCACCTCGGGATCCCGTCTTCCGGGAGGTGCTCGGCGTACCAGTCGGCGGCCGCTCGCGCGGTCTCCCGGTGGCTCTCGTCTCGCGTGTACCGGTAACTCAGCGCGAAGCCGTATATCGCCCCCCCCTGTCCGCGCGCCCACGTCGAATCGTCGGCGAATCCCTGGTGGGTCTCGACGCCGAGCGGGTCGCCCGTCTCGACGTCTATCTGAAACGTGTGCGCCGTCGACCCGTCGTCCCGGACCAGGTATTCGGCGGTGCAGTCGGCGTGCGTGGCCGCGATATCCCGATACCGGTCGTACCCGGTCTGTTCGGCCGCCCAGTAGAGCAACGGGAGGTTCATCATACAGTCGACGATGAACCTCCCGCTGGCCCACTCCTCGGACCAGTCCGGATGGTGGTACCCTTCCCAGGCCTGTAGGACTCCCGCCTCGGGGCGGTACCGGTCGGCGAGGTAGTCGGCGGCTTCGAGTCCGTCTTGACGGGCGGCCTCGTCACCGGTGAGTCGCCATCCGGCGACCGACGAGAGGGTGTAGAGGAATCCAAGGTCGTGCGTGTTCACCTCGCCGCCGGCGAGGCGGGTTCGAAACGCCTCGAGGTGGTCCGTCGCGACGTTCCGATAGCGGTCCGAATCGCTGTACTCGTATGCGAGCCAGCAGATCCCGGTCCAGAAGGACGATGTCCACCCCTCGACGCCGCTTTGCTCGTAGTGAAGCGGCTCGTCACCGAGGGTCGGGAACGCTCCGTCCATTTCCGCGGCGATATCGTCCACCCGGCCCAGGGCGAAGGCCACCGCGTCCTCGAAGTCCGCTCGGTCGCCCGCCCGCTCGTTCGCATCCTGTTTCGTGTCGGACATTGCCCTCGATATAATTCCTCTCCTATATCAAAGTGCGTGATAGCGCTCTCCCACTCGCCGGTCGGGAAACCTTCGGTTCGGTCGTCACGACGGCCGTGGGCTCACTCGACGAGTTCCGCGATGGCGATTCCGCGTTCACCAGCGACGGTGTACAGGAGATACGTCCGGCCGTCCTCGTGGTAGACCGCGGGATCGCGCAGTTCGTGGACGGGTTCCAGCGCGCTCCCGGAACGGGACGGTTTCACCGGTTCCGCTGCACCTTCCCACTCGCGTTCGGGTTCGAGAACCGTTTCCGGTTCTTCCGCTTCCCACGCGGTCCACGGCCCAGTGAGGTCGAGCGTCGTGTGCAGGATACGCTCCGGAGCGTCTCCGATACGGGAGTAGTAGACGTCGAGGGTTTCGCCCCGGCGGCGGACCGCGGTGTGACGCGACCCGTCGGCGAGCAGAAGTGGCCCCGGTTCGAACCCGGAGAGAGCGTCAGTCGACCGGTAGAGCCGCTGCCCGCTCGCCCCCTGATCCTCGCCCCTGTTCTCCTTGGCGAGCGCGTAGTAGTACCCGTCGTACTCGAACACCCTGAAGTAGAACCGGCCGAGCGGTTCCGGGTGGGCGGTGAACGAACGGCCGTCCCTGCTGGTCGCGACGCGAGTGAACTGGTTTGCCTCGCCCGTGTCATCCTCGTAGTGAGCGCAGCACCCGTGGTAGTACAGCCGAACGCGTTGCTCGTCCTCGTCGACGTGGACGTCGGGCGACGCGATGTGGTCGTCGAACCCCGGACCCGCTGTGTCGACTTCGAGTGGATGAGACGCCTGGAGACGCCACTCTCCCGTGAGTTCGTCGGCAAAAGCGAGCCGGATCGAGTCCCCTGCGTGGTCCGCGAAGTAGAGGTAGTACTTTCCCGGGGGATCGTCGATCCAACTCGGTGCACGTACGAGCGACGGCCCGTTGACGTTCTCATCGAGCGCTTCGTCGAGGTTTCCGGTCACGATCGGGTTCCCCTCCAGTCGTTTGACGTCCATGTGAGCCGACTATCGAGGCCGGATGAAGTCTCTTGTGGTCCGATCGAAGCGGTCAGCCGGTCACCGCACCGGCTGTCGAGACGTGCCAGCATCGTCGCTCGAATGACGGCTCTCGATACTGATCTCGGAGCGGGCGCACTCCGACTGCTCGGTCGGTGAGGTGGCCCGGATCGACTCGGTGTCGACACGTCTATCGGAGTATCACTGGCGGTGATGTCTGCTCGCCGACCGGGGCCGTGTGAACAGGCGACACGCTTATCAGATACTCGTTGCTACCATGGCTATGGATCCGACGCGGTACGAATCGGACGGACTCGACCGGCGGGCGTTTCTCAAAGCCGCCTTGGCGATAGGCGGTGCAGGTGCCCTGTCGGCGTGTACGGACAGAGAGGAGATGCCGGACGTGCCGCGGGGCCCCGAAGACCCGTCGACGCTCCCGGACAGGCAGTTCGCGTGGAACGAGTATCTCGCGAGGGACGTACACGGGAACACGAAAGCGCCGGAGCACCAGTTGCTGGTGTTTCTCGACTACACCGGCGACGGAGAGCCGACGCGGTCCGAACGTCGGGAGGTCGAACGGACGTTCCGTGACCTGGAACGGTCGTATCAGCGAGGGACGGGCCCCGGGAGTGATGCGGTCCGTACCGAAGGTCTGCTCTTCATGGTCGGCTATTCCCGGCGCTACTTCGACAGGTTCGACCGGTCGTTCCCCGACGACATCGACCTGCCGGAGATGACGCACCTCGCCATCCGGCGGTCCGACCACGCCCACGCGCGCATCGTCGACGTCGACACCAGCGACGCGGAAGCGATGGACGACGTCGTCGCCGTGTTCACGGGCCAGGACGTCGAGGACAGCGGGATTCCGAACGCCATCCCGACGGCGTGGGGGATCTGGTCGGCGATGGTGATGTTCAGCGGCGCGACGCGCAGGTCCGCGAGCGCCTCGTTGCCGACCTCGTGACCCATCCAGTACAGCAGGTACTCGGGGATCAGGTCCCGGGCGGCGACCGCGCCGTGCTCGCGGTACTGGTAGACGATCCAGTCGGTCTCGCGGAGGGCGTACGTCGAGCCGACCTGCGCGGCCTCCTGGCCCGCGCCCGGCGCGTACGTGCCCATGCGACCCTGGCGCTGGAGGCTCACCGCCCGCGTGTCGAAGTGCCGGGTCAGGCGCATGTCGCGGTACATGTCGACGAGGGTCTCGTCCGCGAGGTCCGGGACCGCGCCGACGACGGCGCCGTCCGGGTCCAGCACCCGGTACAGGTCGTCGCCCGCCTCGTAGTCGTCGGTCACGTCTCCCCCGTCTCGCCGCGGGGGCTTAATCCCTGTCCGGCCCGTGGCGGGGTGACGCAGCGTCGTCGCGGGCGGCACGGGTCTTCGGAACCGTCGCGGAGGACGAGGGGGCCTCAGAGCAGTCGCCGGAAGCGCCCGAGCGGCGGGAACGCGAGCGCGTCGCCCGCGTCGGGGTCGAACACCACGGGGCGCAGGGCGTCGGCGTCGTCGACCAGCGGGGACTGGAAGTCGGCGGCGCCCATCCGGTTGACCGTCGCCCCGCCGGCGATCCGGGTGAACGCCGGACACATCAGCAGGTCGGCGTCCCGGTAGGCGCCCTCGCCGTACAGGAAGCAGGGCCGTTTGCGGCCCTCGATGTCGATGGCCGGGTGGTCGTGGCCGATCACGTACAGACCGACCCCCTCGCAGTCCGCCGCGGCGGGTTCCTCGTGGCCGTGACAGACCAGCACGTCGCCGGCGCGGTGGCTGTCTCGGACCTCGGCGACGGCGCCGTCGCCAGGTCTGTCGCCCGCGGCGCCCTGGCCGGGCGCGTCGTCCGCGGCGAGGGCGCTCTGACCGGCCGCGTCGTCCCCGGCCCCGCCGCTCCGGCGTGCCCCGCTCCACGCCCCGGCGAGGCCGGCGTCGTGGTTGCCGGCGAGGGGGACGACGCGGGCGCCCCGCGCCCGGCAGGTCTCGGCCAGCGACGCCAGCGCCTCGGACGCCCGGCGGGAGGCCGGCCCGAACTCGTGGAGCACGTCGCCCGCGAGGACCACCTCCGCGGGACCCAGGTCGTCGACGAGGGCCCCGAGGCGGTCGACCAGGTCGCGCCGCTCGCCGAGCGGGAAGTCGACCGTCGAGGCCGCCGCCCGCCCCACGTGGAGGTCGGCGACGACGAGCGCGTCGACGTCCGGCAGGTACGCCGCCCGGTCGCGGAACTCGACCTCGTGCACGGACGCGGGGAGGGAGGCGGTGCGCAAAACGCTGGCGGCCCGCGGTCGGAGGCGGTTCCGCCGATCGGCGGTCGCGGTCGGGACGGTTCCGCCGAACGGCGGGGCCGGCGCGGCGCCGGTGGGGTGGCTTTTTCAGGGTCCGCCCCCTGCCACCGGCCATGAGCGACGCCCTGGCGGACAAGCGAACCGCGACGCGGTTCCGGGTGCTGGTCGAGATCGCGGATCGACAGCCCGCCGTGAGCCAGGGCGAGATCGCGGAGGCCGTCGGCGTCACCAGCCAGGCGGTCAGCGAGTACATCCGCGACCTCGTCGCCGACGGGTTCGTCGAGAAGGAGGGCCGCTCGCGCTACCGGGTGACGAAGGAGGGCGTCGACTGGCTGTTCCGGGAGGCCCGGTCGATCCGGCGGTACGTCGACCACGTCACCGAGGACGTCCTCGACAGCGTCGAGGAGGACGCCGCGATCGCCACGGCAGAGGTCGCGGCCGGCGACCGGGTGACCCTCTCCCTGCGCGACGGCCTCCTCCACGCGGCGCCCGGCGACGACGGGCCGGCGACGGGCGTCGCCACGACGGACGCCGACGCCGGCGAGGACGTCTCGGTGACGGGGTTCCAGGGCGTCATCGAGGTCGACTCCGGCGAGGTGACCGTGATCCAGGTGCCGCCGGCCAGAAGCGGCGGGAGCCGCGCCGTCGACGCCGACGCGCTGGCGGCGGCCGCCGCCGAGGTCGACCTGCTTGTCGCGGCGGGCGTCGAGGCCGTGGTCTCGCTCCGCCGTATCGACCGCGAACCCGCGGTGACCGTCGCCGCGGGCGCGGTCGCCGCCGACGCCGCCCCCCGGGGGATGGACGTACTGGTCGTCGCCAACACCGACGCGGTCGGTCGGGTGACCGACGCGCTGCGCGACGCCGACGTGGTGTACGAACTCCGCGACGGGACGGAGAGCGTCGACGTCGAAAACTAGGGAGCGTCGACGTCGAAGACCGGGGATCGGGGACGTCGAACACTGGGCAGCGGCGACGTCGAAGACCGGGACCCGCGTCGTCAGTCCGCCTTCGCCTGCCAGTCGCGGACCGACGCGGCGGAGACGCCCTCGACCTGCTCGGCGAGTTCGTCGGGGTCGACGTCCTTCAGCGTGCCCACGTCGTCGACGTCGGCGGCCTTGAGTTTCTCCGCGGTCTTCTCGCCGATCCCCTCGATGGTCTCCAGTTCGGCGCCGGCCTGCCGGGCCTGGTACTCGCGGTAGTTACAGATCGGACAGCCGAGTTCCCACGGCTCGCGGTCGTCGTCCTCGTAGACCACCCGAAGTTCGGGCAGGTCGTGCTCCTCGCAGCGGCCGTCGGTGATCTCGATGTCGCCCCGCCGCGGGAGCGGGAGGGAGTACTCGCAGTCCGGATACCGGGTACAGCCGACCAGCCGCGACCCCGAGCGGAGGCGCTTGATCGCCAGTTCGCCGCCGTGCTCTTCGCCACAGTCCGGGCACTCGCCGATCACCCTGTCTTCCTGCTCGTCGGCCTCGTCGGCCTTGCACTGCGGGCAGCCGTGGACGAACGTCTTGCGGCCGGCGAGCATCTTCACGTGGTGCAGGCCGTGCTCCTCGCAGGTCTCGTCCAGGATGAGCGGCCGGCCGGTCGACGGGAGCGGGAGGGTGTACGTGCAGTCGGGGTAGCCGTTACAGCCGACGAAGTAGGAGCCGTACCGCGACTTGCGCACGAGGAGGTCGTCGCCGCACTCGGGGCAGGGGCCGAGGGTCTTGTCGGCCTTCAGCGATTTCTTCAGGTGGTCGCCGAGTTCCTCGCTGTGCTCCATCAGTCCCTCGAACACCTGTCGGAGGATCTCCCGGGACTCCTCGGTGACCTCGTCGTACCCCTTCTCGCCGCGGGCGATGGCCTGCATGTCCCGCTCCAGCTGGGCGGTCATCTCCTCGCTGACGATGCGGTCGGCGAACTCCTCGGAGGCCTCGACCACGGCGCGAGCGAGCCGGGTCGGCCGCGGCGGGTCGCTCTCGATGTACCCCCGGTCGTAGAGCTTCTGGATCACGTCGTGGCGGGTCGCCTTCGTGCCGATCCCCATGTCCTCCATCGTCTCGATGAGCCGGGACTGGCCGTACCGGCGCGGCGGCTGGGTCTGCTTCGCTTCGATCCGGGTGTCGGTCACCGCGAGGTCGGCACCCTCCTCGACGTCGGGGACGAAGCTCTCGCTGGCGTTGTAGTACGGGTAGACGTCGTGGTAGCCGGGGTCGAGCAGGCGCTTTCCGTTGGCCTTCAGGTCGAGGCCGTCGTCGCCGCCGACGCGGGCGACCACGCGCAGGTGCTCCCACTCGGCGGGGTCGGCCACCGTCGCGAGGAACCGCCGGACGACGAGTTCGTACACCTCCCACTCGTCCTCCGAGAGGTCCGAAGGCGAGGGGAGTTCGCCGGTCGGGTGGATCGGCGGGTGGTCGGTCGTCTCGTTGTCGCCGGCAGTCGGCTCGATCTCCTCCTTGGCAGCGAGCTCCCCCGCGTCCTCGCCGAACGACCGGCCGGCCGCGAGCGCCTCCAGCAGTTCCCGCGGGTCGAGGTCGTCGGGGTAGACCGTGTTGTCGGTGCGGGGATAGGTGACGTAACCGGCGGTGTACAGGTCCTCCGCGATGGACATCGCGCGCTGGGCGGAGTAGCCGATCGAACTGGCCGCGCGGATGAACTGCGTGGTGTTGAACGGGGCCGGGGGATCGTCGGTGCGGCGGCGCCGCGAGACCGACGTGACGGTGGCGGTTTCCGCGGCTTCGAGCGTCTCGTAGGCCCGTTCTGCCGCGTCCCCGTCCCAGACGCGCTCGGCCTCCGTGCCGTCGTCGTCGAGGTAGAAGTACTGCGCCTCGAAGGCCGCCGCGGCGTCGTCGTCGGTCGCCGGCTTCTCCAGGTCGGCGAACAGCTCCCAGTAGTCCTCGGGGTCGAACGCCTCGATCTCGCGCTCGCGGTCGACGATCAGCTTGAGCGTGGGGCCCTGGACCCGCCCCACCGAGATGAAGTCGTCGCCGAGCTGGCGCGCCGAGAGGGAGAGAAACCGCGTCAGCGCGGCGCCCCACACGAGGTCGATCACCTGGCGGGCCTCGCCGGCCGCCGCGAGGTCGAAGTCGAGTTCGTCGGGGTTCTCGAAGGCCTCCGTGACCTCCCGCTTGGTGATCGAGGAGAACCGGACGCGGTCGATCGGGACGTCCTCGTTGACTTCGCGGACGAGTTCGTAGGCCTCCTTGCCGATGAGTTCGCCCTCGCGGTCGTAGTCGGTGGCGATCACGACCCGCCGCGCCCGGCGGGCGAGGCGGCGCAGCGCCGCGACGATGTTCTCCTGGGTCGGCCGCTTCTCGACGCCCGCGTCGATCAGCTCGACCGGCTCGACGTCCCGCCAGTCGTTGTACTCCGGCGGGAAGTCGACGCCGACGACGTGGCCCGACAGGCCGATGCAGCGCTTCCCGCCCCACTTGTAGACGTTGACGCCGTTGACCCGATCGGTCTCCGCGGACTCCCCGCTCAGGATGTCGGCGATCCGCCTGGCGGCGTTGTCCTTCTCCGTGACGATCAACTCCGGGCCGTCTGGCATTGACCGCCGATTGGCAAAGCGAACGCGTAAACCTTTCGTGGCACGGTGTCGCGCGGTGTCGCCGTCCGGGGGGCGAACGCGCCCCTGTCGTACGGCACTCGCCGCCTCCGTCGATGCGGCACTCGCTGCCCCCGTCGGTTCGGCGTCGGCTGCCGCGGCCACCGGACCTTTGCCCCGCCGGGCTGAAAACGGGTCGATGCGTGCCGCTGTGTTCACCGACCTGATCGGCCCCGACGGCGTGAGTATCGTCGACCACCCCGACCCGGACCCCGATCCGGGGGAGGTCGTCCTCGACGTGGAGGCGGCCTCGATCAACCGTCACGACCTCTCGGTGCTCCAGGGCGAGTCGGGCTTCGTCGACGAGTCCGCGACCCCTTTCCTGAGCGGCCTCGACCTCGCGGGCACCGTCCGCCAGGTCGGCGCGGACGTCGAGGGGGTCGCACCCGGCGACCGGGCCGTCGTCTGCCCGAACCAGACCTGCGGGACCTGCCGGTACTGCCGGGAGGGCCCCGAGAACCGCTGCGAGGAGTTCTCGCTGTTCCACGGCGGGTTCGCGGAGGCCGCGGCCGTTCCCGCCGACCGGCTCGTCCCCCTCCCCGACGGCGTCGACGCCACGGTCGCGGCGGCGCTCCCCACCGCCTACGTCACCGCCTACCACATGCTCCGGCAGGCCGAGGTCGGCGCCGGCGACCTCGTGTTCGTCCCCGGCGCGACCGGCGGCGTCGGCGTCGCCGGCGTCCAACTCGCGGACGTCCTCGGCGCCCGCTCGATCGGCACCTCCTCGTCGGCGGAAAAGCTCGACCGCCTCGACGCCCTCGGCGCCGACCACACGATCCGGGGGACCGACCCCGACGACCTCCGCGAGGCGGTCCTCGACGTCGAGCGGCCGGACGCCGTCCTCAACCACCTGAGCGGCGAGTACACCCAGCTCGGCCTCGACGTCCTGTGCCGGGGCGGCCGGATGGTGGCCTGCGGCAGCACCGCCGGTCGCCGCTCGGAGATCCGGATGGGCGGTCTCTTCCTCCACCACCAGCGCCTCATCGGCAGTTCGATGGGCACCCAGGGCGACCTGGAGACCCTCGTGGACCTCGTCGCCGCCGGCGACCTGGCGCCGGAGATCGACGAGACCTACCCCCTCGACGGGGCCGCCGACGCCTTCGAGGCGATGCGGGACCGCGAGTCGATCGGCAAGCTCGTGCTCACCCCCTGAGTCGACCGCCGCTCGCCCCTCCTCGGGTGGGTCGAGGCGCCCCGAACTGTGTCGGTCGAAGTGTCCCCCATTGAGCCGGTCGAGGGGCGCGGAAGCCATGGCGCGACACACCTAACCCCGCCGGTCGCGTTGGCCAGGTATGGCGAACGCCGGACCAGCTGACGGAGTCGAGTCGACCGGCGGAGACTGGAGCCTCCCCGAATCGAGTCGGACCGGGCGGGTCTGCCTCCGCGTGACCGATCTCGATCGCCTGACGGCCTTCTACCGCGACGTGGTGGGGCTGTCGGTGCTGTCGACGGCCGACGCGGACGACGGGCGCGCGACGCTCGGCGTCGACGGGCGTCCCCTGCTCGAACTCCGGGGCGATCCGGGTGCGCCCGAGCGGGGGCCGACCGAGGCCGGCCTGTTCCACACCGCGTTCCGCGTCCCGACGCGGGGGGCGCTCGCGGACGCCCTCGCGCGGGTCCAGGATGGCTGGCGGCTCACCGGCGCCTCCGACCACCACGTCAGCGAGGCGCTGTACCTGCGCGACCCCGAGGGCAACGGCGTCGAGATCTACCGCGACCGCCCACGGGACGAGTGGCCGGTCGGGCCCGACGGGCGGGTGCAGATGGACTCGCTGCCGCTCAACCTAGACGACCTCGCCGCGAAAGCGACCGGCGGCGACGCCGCGGCGGACGACGACGCGCCGACGGGGCCAGCCACCGTACCGCCCGGCACCGACGTCGGCCACGTTCACCTGGAGGTGACGGACCTCGACGCGGCCCGCGCGTTCTACGTCGACGCGCTCGGGCTGAACCTCCGCCAGCGCAGGGAGGATTCGGCGCTGTTCCTCGCTGCCGGCGACTACCACCACCACGTCGGCCTGAACGTCTGGAACGGCCGCTCTGCGCCCAGGTCCGGTCGGGGGCTGACGTGGTTCGAACTGCTGGTGCCGGCCGGGACGCTCGGCGACCTCCGGGAGCGCCTCGCCGACGCGACGGCGGTCGAAACGCGACCGGACGGCACGCTCGCGGTCGAGGCTCCCGACGGGATAGAACTCCGCGTCGCGGCGGAGCCGACGTAACCCGACGCCGTCGGCTCTGCCGCGGCGCCGAGGCCCCCGCAAGTTCTCTCTGCTGATAATTGCGGCCCCACGTTTATTACGGAGTACCTGACACGTTGACCGATGCGATCCGGGCTGACACGACGGGACGCGATGCTGGCCGCCGGCGGCGTCGTGGCGGGGACGACACTGTTCGGGACAGGAGCGGCCACGGCCCAGTCGACGACGTCGTGGACGCAGTTCCAGCACGACGCGGGGAACTCGGGGGCCGTCCCCGGCGCGAGCGGGCCGGCCGCGGGCGTCACCGAACGGTGGACCTACTCGACCTTCGCCCGTGTCAACACCGACAACGCGCCGGTGGTCGCGGACGGGACGGTGTACCTCGCCGGCAGGGACTTCTACCTCCACGCCGTCGACGCCGAGACGGGTACCGAGCGGTGGAGCGTCGACACGGGTGCCGAAATGCGGTCGACGCCCGTCGCGGTCGACGGGTCGGTGTACGTCCCCGTCGACGGCGGCGAACTCCACGCGTACGACGCGGCGACCGGCGACCGTCGGTGGCGGTACGACTACCCGGGCGACGAGAATCCGAACATGCTGCTCACCTACGCCGACGGGACGCTCTACCTCCCGAAGGTGGCCGCGATCGACGCCGCCGACGGGACCGAGCGCTGGCGCGTCGAGGTCGGATCGAACCGGGGCGTGGCCGTCGCCGGCGGGACGGTGTACACCGTCGAGGGCGACACCGACCGCGTGCACGCCCTCGATGCGGCCACGGGCGAGCGCGTCTGGCGGAAACGGGTGGGAGCGCGCCTGTCCTACCACGTCGCCCCGACCGTCGCCGGCGGCCTCGTCTACGTCCTCACGTCGGCGGGGACGGTCCTCGCCCTGGACGCCGGCAACGGCGCGATCCAGTGGCGGTACGACCTCGGCGAGGGGCGACCGCGGGGATCGCCCGCCGTCGCGGGGAACACCCTCGTCGTCGGGCAGGCACCCACGGGTGATGACGGCGGGCCCTCGAACGCGGAGGGCGCGATCCACGCCGTCGACACGCGCACCGGCGAGAACCGCTGGACGGTCTCGACGGCCGGCGCCGTCGTCGACTCCCCCTCGATCCTGGACGGCGTGGCGTACGTGGGGAGCCACGGCAACGGCGAGGGGACCATGTACGCAATCGCGGTCGACGACGGGACCGTGCGCTGGCGGGAGTCGGTTCGCGACGACGTCAAGAACCACGCCGTCGTCGACGGGAGCCTGTACGTCGTCACCGAGGACGGGTACGTCAGCGCCTACGCGGAGCGGTCGACGACGACCACGACGACGCCCGGCGACGGGGAGTCGCCGCGGGCCGCGTTCGAGTACGCGCCCGAACGCCCGACGGTCGGCGAGGAAGTCACCTTCGACGCGTCGTACGCCGCCGACCCCGACGGGGAGGTCGTCGAGTACCAGTGGCAGTTCAGTCACGGCGGCGCCCAGACGTCCGCGAGCGGTCGACGCGTGCGACACCGGTTCGACACCGACGGCGAGGCCACCGTCCGCCTCCGGGTCACCGACGACGACGGCAACGAGGGCCGCACCGAGCGGACGGTCACCGTTCGGCAGTCGGCCGGGGGCGGCGGGGGCAGTAGCGGTGGCGGCAGCGGCGGCGGTGGCAGCAGCGGCGGTGGCGGCGGCGACGAGGGCGATGGCGACGCCGGCGACCGGCAGCGCGGGTTCCTGACGAACGGCGGCGACGAACCGTCCGTCCTCGCGGACGCGCTGAACCTCACGATGCTCGGCTTCCTGCTGTCGGTCGGCGGCATCGTCCACCAGATGATCAAGGGTCGATAACCATGGCACGAGGACTACCAGCGATCTGGAGCGCGCTGCTCGGCGTACCGTTCGTAATCGCGGGGGCGTACGTCCACCTCGGGGAGACGAGCGTCCCCGGGGTCGTCGGCCTCCCGTTCGTCGCGTTCGGCGGGTTCGTCGTCGCGCTCGGCGTGTACATCCACGTCGTCGCGGCGCCGGACCCGCCCACGATGCGCGAGGGTGAGGAGATAATCGAGGTGCGCCGCCCGGCCCAGCGCGCCGCGGCCGCCAAGACGGTAGTCGGCTTCCTCCTCCTCGTGGTCGCCTTCTACCTGCTCGTGTTCACGTTCGAGCCGTACGTGTACCCGACCAGCGCGCTGCTGGCGGGGCTGTACCTGTTCTCGACCGGGCTCCACGCCTACTGGACGAACACGCTGACCACCTACTACGCCACCAATCAACGCATCATCAAGGAGTACCGGTTCATCTCCCTGGTCCGCCAGGAACTCCCCTTCGACAAGGTTCGGGGGGTCGAGGAGCGCAAGTCCGTCTGGGAGTCGCTGGTCGGCCTGGGGAACGTCCGGGTCTCCTCCGGCGGCGGCGGGTCGCTCCAGATCATCGTCCGGAACGTCTACTCGCCGACGGCGTTCGCCGACGAGATCAGGAGCCTCGTCTGAGGCGACCGGTTCGGCGGGCGTTACACGTCCCGGCCGGTCGGCGCGTCGCCGACGGATCGCTCGGACGCGTCGAGGCCGAGTTGCTCGATGGCCGCCTCCATGTGCTCGCTCTCGACGAAGTCGGCGCCGTCGGCCATCCGGAGGTGCTGGGCGAGCGCGAGCACCTCCCCGCGACGGTCGTCGGGGACGGCGAACTTGTCGGCGACGAGTTCGATCCCGAGGCCGTTGTTGTCGGCGGTGTACAGCGAGTGGAACGCGCCGCGGTCGAACTCGGACACCGGGTAGCCCGCGTCGTCGAGGGCCGCGGCGATCTCGTCGATCCGCCCCCCGTCGATCCGGAAGGCGAGGTGGTGGACCTCGCCCGGATCGCGCTCCCCGATGTCTCTCGACTCGCGTTCCTCGTCGACGAAGAAGGTGAGCATCCGGCCGTCGCCGGTGTCGAAAAAGAGGTGGGTGAGGTGGGCCCGGTCGAGGTTCGGCTGGCGGAGCACGAGCGGCATCCCCAGCAGGTCCCGGTAGAACTCGATGGTGTCCGCCGTGTTCGTCCCCTCGACGGTGATGTGGTCGGTCCCCATCGTGTGAAACGGACTGTCCGGACGCGACGCGTCGACGGCTGGTGGCTCTGAGTCGCTCATGGTGGTGGTGCCGCGCCCGGGGTGTCCCGAGTCGCGGCGGCGGCGGTGTGTGGTCGGCCGTGGCGAGCCACGGCCCGCTGTCGGGTCGCTCTCGGCGTTCCCCCGAGAGTCTGTCGGTCGACGCCCGCGCGGCGCCGACGTCGGCTCACAGCAGGTCTTCGACGTCGACGAACTCGCCGCTCTCGGCGGGTCGACCGTCCTCGTCGTACTCGTTCCACAGCACGCCCTCGAACACCGGCGGGGCGCCGACGATCAGCCAGACGACCGGCTCGTCGGTGTCGTTGCGGAGCGAGCGGGGGGTCCTGACGCCCGGCTTGATGAACCCGCCCTGGGGGATCTCGACGAGTTCCTCGTCCTCGCCGATCAGCATCTGGCCGGTCCCCTCGACCACGTAGAACAGCTCCTCCTGTTCCTCGTGGTAGTGGTAGCTCAACTTCTCGCCCGGTTCGACCCGCCACAGGCGCGGGCGCATCTCCTCCATCCCCAACTGCTCGATGAGGTCGATGTTGACCCCCTCCTCGAACTCGATGTCGAAGGCGTAGGCGTCGTCCCAGTTCGGCACGTACAGCTCGTAGTCGTCGGTGAGTTCCGTCTCTGACATGCGTCACCTGGTCGCACGGCACAGGCGAACTTATCGTTCAGGTAACATACACGATAGTAGGTGACAGTAGCGTCACCGGGACCGACGATCGGTCTCGGGGCTCGACGGCGGAGGAAACGACGAGGGTGTCGTCAGCGGCGGCGAAGAGATCGAAGGGCGTGACGCCGCCGGCGCTCAGGTCCGCGTGATCCCCAGGATCTCCCGCGCCTGGTCGGGCGTGGCGATCTCGCGGCCGAGCACCTCGCACATCTTCACGACCTTCCGCACGCAGTCGATGTTGTGCTGGATCACCTCGTCGCGGTGGGGGTACATCCAGTAGTAGTCCTCGATCCCCACGCGGACGTAGTCGACGCCGCGGACGATGGCCTCCATCGTGATCGGGAGCCAGTTCCGGCCGCCCGAACAGACGCCGATCACGGTGTCGTCGGGGAACCGCTGTTTGGTCCCCTCCAGCGAACTGATCATCTCGATCGGCATCCAGGGATCCTGGTCGAGCGGCCAGCCGAAGGGGTGGCCCATGTCGTGGAACACGCAGAGCGGGTCCTCGTCCAGGAGGCCGGTTCGCTCCAGTTCCCGACGCAGTTTGCGGGTGTTGTACTGGCTCCTGACCTTGTGGATCGGCTTGATGTCGTGCTCGCGGTAGAACTCGACGCCCTCGGCCATCCGCTCGGTGTAGTTCTCGGGGTAGTAGTCGAACGGCGGCCAGAGGACGATGCTCGCCTGGATGTAGTCGTTGCTCCCGTCGGCGGCCGCGAGTTTCTCCTCGGCCATCGACACGTAGTCGATGCTGTTGTCGTCGGTGAGCTGCCAGGAGTGCTGGACCGTCACGGGGTCGACCGCCTCGAACACCCGGTCGTAGATCTCGGCCAGCAGGCCGACGTCGTCGGTCCCGAGGCAGTCCTCCGGGTCGCGGGGGTGGACGTGCGTGGTCGCACACCCGGCCTCGACCGCCTCGATCAGCGTCTCCGCCTGGTCCTCGATAGAGCAGGGGACCGCCGGGTAGCGGACGTCCCCCGCCTCGGTGTAGTTCGGCGGCAGTTCGCCCTCGGGGTACGCGTCCTCCGGTGGCCAGACGTCGGGCTGCCACCCCGGACTCGCGCACTCGATGACGATCGGCTTGTCCAGGGTGTCGATCCGTTCTTCGAGTTCGATCGGGTGGCGCCGGGCGATCGTCGAGACGATCTGCTCCTTGGGCCGGGGATCGTCCTCGGCTTTCAGGACGCCGTACTCCTCGTTGCCCTCGGGCCCGCCCGTGTCACTATGACTCATGCAAAGACAGTTGCATGACTGTCACTTAATCCCTCACACGGGGCAAGTGGAGCCGTGATTGGACGATGCTGGACGGATACGGAACGATCAGCGACGCCGAAAAATCTGCGACTCGTCGCGAACGTTACTGGAACGTCCGACCCATGTCGGCGTCCTCGCGCTCGACGTCGCTCTGCTTGAACCGCTGCTCGATGGTCTCGTAGCGCTCGCGGGTCTCCTGGGTCACCGAGGGCTGGACCTCGTCGAGGGCCGTCTCGAAGTGGTCCATGGTGACGCGGACGTTGCCGACCGACTCGGCGACCTCCTCGCGGGAGACGGAGTTGACGAACTCCCGGGAGGCGGCCATCGAGGCCTCGCGGCACACCGCCTCGATGTCGGCGCCGACGTAGCCCTCGGTCTTCCGCGCCAGGCGGTCGAGGTCGACGTCGTCGGCCAGCGGCTTGTTCCGCGTGTGGACGTCGAAGATCATCCGGCGGCCGTCCTCGTCGGGCACCGGGACGTGGACGTGGCGGTCCAGTCGCCCGGGCCGCAGCAGCGCCGAGTCGATGAGATCGGGTCGGTTCGTGGTGGCGATGACCACCACGTCCTCCAGGGCCTCCAGCCCGTCGAGTTCGGTCAGGAGCTGCGAGACCACGCGCTCGGAGACGCCCGAGTCGCCGGTGTTCCGGCCGCGCTCGGTGGCGATGGAGTCGATCTCGTCGAAGAACACCACGGTCGGGGCGTTCTCCCGGGCCTTCTTGAACACCTCGCGGACGCCCTTCTCGGACTCACCCACGAACTTGTTCAGGAGTTCCGGGCCCTTGATCGAGATGAAGTTCGACTCGGACTCGTTGGCGACGGCCTTCGCCAGGAGCGTCTTCCCGGTCCCCGGCGGGCCGTACATCAGGACGCCCTTGGCGGCGTCCATGTCGAGTTGATCGAACACCTCGGGGTACTCGAGGGGCCACTGGATGGTCTCCCGGAGGCGCTCTTTGGTGCCCTCCAGGCCGCCGACGTCCTCCCAGGTGACGTCCGGCACCTCGACGAACACCTCGCGCAGCGCGGAGGGCTCGATGCCCTTCAGCGCCGTCTTGAAGTCCTCCTCGGTGACCTGCAGGCGTTCGAGCACCTCGGCGTCGATCTCGTCGCTCTCCAGGTCGAGTTCGGGCCGGATGCGCCGCAGGGCGGTCATCGCGGACTCCTTGGCCAGCGATTCGAGGTCGGCGCCGACGAACCCGTGGGTGTTGTCGGCGAACTCCTCCAGGTCGATGTCGTCGGTCAGCGGCATGTTCCGCGTGTGGACCTGCAGGATCTCCTTGCGGCCGTCGCGGTCGGGGACGCCGATCTCGATCTCCCGGTCGAAGCGCCCGCCGCGGCGGAGCGCGGGGTCGATGGCGTCGACGCGGTTGGTCGCGCCGATCACGACCACCTGGCCGCGGGACTCCAGGCCGTCCATCAGCGACAGCATCTGGGCCACGACGCGGCGCTCGACGTCGCCGCCGGCCTCGCTGCGCTTGGGCGCGATGGAGTCGAGTTCGTCGACGAAGACGATCGCCGGGGCGTTCTCCTCGGCCTCCTCGAAGATCTCCCGGAGTTGCTCCTCGCTCTCGCCGTAGTACTTCGACATGATCTCCGGCCCGGAGATCGTGTGGAAGGAGGCGTCGATCTCGTTGGCGACGGCCTTGGCGATGAGCGTCTTCCCGGTGCCCGGCGGGCCGTGGAGCAGGACGCCCTTCGGCGGCTCGATGCCGAGGCGCTTGAACAGCTCCGGGTGGCGCATCGGCAGCTCGATCATCTCGCGGACCTGTTCGAGCTCCTTGTCCAGGCCGCCGATGTCCTCGTAGGTGACCGAGGGGCCCTCGGAGTCGCCGCCCTCGCCGACGTCGCGGATCTGCTCGGCGGGCTGCTGGCTGATCTGCACCTCGGTCGAGTCGGTGACGACCACGGTGCCCGAGGGCTGGGTCGAGGCGATGCGGAGGGGGACCGTCTGGCTCGACGAAGTCATGAAGCCGAAGCCGAGCGGGAGGCGCACGGTCTGGCCGTTCGTGACCGGCTGCCCCGAGAGCTTGTCGCGGATGTACGGGCCGATATTGCCGCCGATCCGGAGGTTCTGCGGGAGGGCGATGGTGACCTTCGAGGCGGGCTTGACGTCGGCCTTCTCGATCTCGACGCGGTCGTCGATGCCGACGTTGGCCTGCTGTCGGAGGCGCCCGTCGATGCGGACGACGCCCGTGTCGCGGTCCTCGGGGTAGCCGGGCCAGACGCGGGCGATGGCCGCGCCCTCGCTACCCTTGATGCGGATGAAGTCGCCGCTCTCTAGGTCCAGTTCGGCGGCCGCCTGCCGGTCGATCGCCGCCAGCCCGCGGCCGGCGTCTTTCTGTTTGAGGGGCTTGACGATGAGTTTCATGGATTACCTCTTGGGGGTGCGTTGGTTCCGAAGGTACTTTGAGACGAGGGGTCGGCGGATGCCGTCCGACCCCGATCGGCGCCTGTCACGTCACTTCGCGACGCGGATGGCGAGGACGCCGTTGTTCACGGTGACCGATGCGTCCGGGCCGGGGAGATCGAACTCCGCCTCGGCGATCTCCTCGCCGTTGTCGACGACGACGATCGCCGTTTCGCCGACGATGTCGACGTCGACGTCGCCGGTGGTGAAGCCGACGTCCGCCGCGATAACCCAACTGTCGTCGTACTCGTACCGACGGACGAACCGCTCGTTTCCGCCGGACTGTTGCTGGAGACTCATTTGATATCCTAACTCCAGGTTAGGCCCATAAGTATTTAAATCTTTCTCCGAGGAATCGCGCCATTGCGGAGGGATGGCCGTGAGAGCGTGAAATGCGGTTCAGGTCGCTCGTCGTCCCATCCGGACCGGGATCGCACCGCGCTCGGTCCGGCGGAGGGTTGATGTGAGCGCGCGGGCGAGAACAGGGTATGGACGGCGTCACCCACCACGGTCGGACCACGGCGTATCGAGACGGGGACCGGGACGGGCCGACGGCGTGTTTCGTCCACGGCAGCGGCGGCACGAGCGAGGTCTGGAAGAGTCAGTTCCGCCTGGACGCCCGGGTGGTCGCCCTCGATCTGAGCGGCCACGGGGAGAGCGACGACATCGCGGCCGACCCCGGGTACGAGACGCTCTCGGCGTACGTCGACGACGTGACCGCCGTCGCGCGCGAGGTGGACGCGGACGTGCTGGTCGGCAACTCCCTCGGCGGCGCGGTCGTCATGCAGACCGCCCTGGAGCGCGACCTGTCGCTCGCCGGGATCGTCCTCGCCGGGACGGGCGCGAAACTGACCGTCCTCGACGACCTGCTCCGGTGGCTCGCCGAGGACTTCGACCGGGCGGTCGAGTGGCTCCACGACCCCGACCGCCTGTTCCACGACGCCGACGAGGCGACGCTCGCGGTCTCGCGGGACGCGATGGAGGCGACGGGCCGGGCGGTCACCGAGCGCGACTTCCGGACGAGCCACGAGTTCGACGTCCGGGACGACCTGGGCGAGATCGACGTGCCCGGGCTCGCCGTGGTCGGGGAGCACGACCGCCTGACGCCGCCCTGGTACCACGAGGTGCTGGCCGAGTCCATCCCCGACTGCGACCTCGCAGTCCTGGAGGACGCGGCGCACCTCGCCATGCTCGAACGCCCCGACGCGTTCAACGCGACGCTCGCGACCTTCGTCGACCGCGTCTGCTGACCGGGTGCACCGCCCGCGGGACGGTCGACGACTCGGCCGCGCCGCCGTCGACGAATCGCCAGGACTTAGCCGCTCGCCGCGGACGTCCGGCCGTGCAACCCGTCGAGCGAACCGACCCCGAGGGCGTCGACTTCGGGTGGGTGATGCAGGTCACGTTCGTCACCACGATCCTCGTGGGGGCGCCGGTGGTCGCGGCGCTGTCGACCGCCGTCGACCTCCCGACCTGGGGCGCCATGGCCGCCTTCGCGATCCGCGTCGGCGCCGTCGTCTGGTTCTGCACCGCGGTCGCGGTGTTCCTCTACGCGCGCCGGACGCAGGGTGGCGAGTAGACCCTCTGGGTCTTCGGTCGGCCCCTCGGCTACCGCCGCTCCCGGAAGGCCTTTGTCCGGAGCTACGGTGTATCCCATATGATTGACGAAACCATCGAGGAGATCCGCGAGATGCGGACGCACTCCTCCTCGGTCGTGGCCATCAAGGCGACGCGGGCCCTGCGGGACCTCGTCGAGCGGGACTTCGCCACCGTCGACGACTTCGAGCGGGACCTGGAGCACAACGCGGGGGCGCTCCGGCGCGCGAACCCCTCCCACGCCTCGCTCCACAACGCCATGCGCGAGGTCGAGCGGAGCGTCGTCGGGCGGGCCGACTCGGTCGAGTCCGCCCAGAAGATCCTCGACACCACCATCGACCGCGTGGTCGAGGACGTCGAGACGGGCAAGCGGCAGGCCGCCGAGCAGCTCGCCGCGACGTTCGAGGACGGCGAGACGTTCCTCACCCACGACTACTCCTCCACTGTACTCGACGCGGTCGAGCAGGTCGTCGAGGAGGGGGCGGAGCTGACGGCGTACGTCACTGAGGCGCGGCCGCGCTACCTCGGCCGGAAGACCGCCCGGCGGCTCGCCGGCCTCGACGGCGTCGAACCGCACCTGCTGGTCGACAGCGCGGCCGGCCACTGCCTGCCCGAGGTCGACCGGGTCATCGTCGGGATGGACTGCATCGTCGACCGGACGCTGTACAACCGGGTGGGCACCTTCCCCCTCGTGGCCACCGCGAACCAGGTCGGCGTGCCGGTGACGGTCGTCGGCTCCGGCGCGAAGATCATCGTCGACGGGTTCCGCTTCGAGAACGAGATCCGCCCCCCGTCGGAGGTGATCCTCGAACCGGTCGAGGGGATCGAGATCGAAAATCCGGCCTACGACGCGACGCCCGTCGACCTCCTCGACACGGTCGTCACCGACGAGGGTCCGCGGGAGTTCTGACCGACGGCCGGCCGCCGGGGGTCGACGGGACGGAGCGTTATCGGGTCCGGAGGAACTCGGAGAGCTTGCCGCGGAGGGAGTCGTCCTCGCCGAGTTTCAGGTAGTAGGCGGCCCCGCCGTCCTCGTAGTAGCTGTCGATGCGGCGCTTGATCTCGAAGCCGATGCGCTCGTAGAACGCCAGGGCCGACTCGTTGGTCGTCCGGGCGTGGCACGTCACCGTGCGGTGGTTTTTCGCCACCTCGGCAACCAGCCGGCGGCCGTGACCCTCGCCGCGGGCCTCGGGGGCGACGGCCAGAAAGAGGATGTAGCCGTCGCGGCGGGCCGAGGCGAAGCCGATGAGGTCCTCGTCGACGAACAGCAGGTGCGTCCGGGCGCGTCGGTAGGCGTCCATGAAGAAGCCCCGTCGCTGCTTGAGGACCCCCTCGGCGACGCGGATTCGCTCTTTGAGCTCCCACGCCTGCTCGGCGTAGTTCGCGTCGCCGGGTTCGTCGACCCGTTTCTCGACGTTGACGCTCACTGGTGGCCTGTAGTCGAGACGTGAATATAACTCCACCGTCGGCGGTGTCGCTCACCCCATCGTCACGGCGGCCGGTCAGTGCTGCACCGGCGCCCGGGGGGAACGTACCGGCGCCCGGTCGGAGGTCCGGGCCCGGTCGGCGGTCGTGGGAGCCGAAGACGTCCCGGCGTTCGCGCGAGCCGACGCGGACGTTTTTGTGTGGTGGCGCCGCAGTTAGCGTATGGATGGAGTCGGGGCCAGGAGGACGCCGCCGTGAGTTTCGAGTTGCGCGCGCACACGGCCGACGTCGCGGTGGCCGCGAGCGGGCCGACCCTCGACGCGACGGTCGCGGCGGTCGCCGACGGCCTCGCGGCGGCGATGTGCGACGAGGTCCCGGCGACCGGCGGCGACCGCTTTTCCCTCTCGGTCGCGGCCGAGAGCCGCGAGGCGCTCCTGTTCGACTACCTCGACGAACTCATCTACGAGCGCGACGTCCGCGGGGTCCTCCCCGTCGACAACGAGGCGACGGTGCACGAGGAGGGCGGCGAGTGGTCCCTGGAGGCGACCGCCCGGGGGGTCCCGCTCGACGCGGTCGACGCGCGTGAGGTCAAGGCCGTCACCTACTCCGAGATGGAACTCCGGGAGACCGACGAGGGCTGGCGCGCGTACGTCGTCTTCGACGTGTAGCCCGGGCGAGGCCCTCCAGTCGAGACGTTCTTTTCCACGGCGACCCGAGGACGGACATGGACCGCCCGTCGCCGCACGCCGTCCTCCGTTCGGCCGCCCCGACCGTCCGTTCGGCCGCCTCGGCCTTGCGTTCGGCCGCCTCGGCCTTGCGTTCGGTCGCCCCGGCCCTTCGTTCGGCCGTCGTCGTCGCGGTCGCACTCGCCATCGCGGTCGCGCCCGCGCGAGCGCACGTCGACTACGTGACCCCGGGCGGGGATCCCGTCGCCGCGCTCGGGTTCCTGCTCGATCTGCTGCGCGATCCGGTCAACCTGGCGCTGCTGGCCGGCGGGGCGCTCGCCGTCGGCGCGGCGCTGTGGGGGTACTACCGGGTCCGGCCGCTCCGCCACGACGTGGCGGTGTGGCGCGCGGCGCTCGCGTCCTACGACGACCTGCTCCCGTGGATGCTCCGGCTGAGCGTCGGCCTCCCGCTCGTCGGCGCGGGCTTCTCCGGCTACCTGTTCTCCCCCGCGGTCGAGCCGGGGGCGCCCGCGGTCGTGCGCCTGTTCGGCGTCTCGGTCGGCTTCCTGCTGCTGTTCGGCCTCGCCTCGCGGGCCGTCGCCGCGGTCGGCCTCCTCGGATACCTCGTCGCGCTCGTCGTCGACCCCACCGTCGCGCTGGCGTTCGAGTTCGTCCCCGGACTGCTGGGGATCGTCCTGCTGGGAGCGGGCCGCCCGAGCGCCGACCACGTGCTCACGTCGCTGGCCGAGGACGGGCGAACCGCCTACGCGCGGATCGACCCGATCTACCGCGACGTCACCCTCCCGTTCCGCCGGCGGATCGAGCCCTACCGGACGTACGTCCCGACGATCCTGCGGGTCGGCGTCGGGGTCGCCTTCTGTTACCTCGGGATCACCCAGAAACTCCTCGCGCCGGGACCGGCGCTCGCGGTCGTCGAGAAGTACCAGCTGACCCGGGTCGTCCCGGTCGAGCCGGCGATGTGGGTCGTGGGCGCCGGCCTGGCGGAGTTCCTGGTCGGTCTCCTGCTCGTGGTCGGTCTGGCGACCCGTGGGGCCGCCAGCGTCGCCTTCCTCCTGCTGACCACGACCCTGTTCGGCCTCCCCGACGACCCGGTGCTCGCGCACGTCTCGCTGTTCGGCCTCGTCTCCGCGCTGCTGGTGACCGGAGCCGGTCCCCTCTCGCTCGACGCCCGCCTCGCCGGCGAGACGGTGCCGGTGGGCGACGACGACCGGGCGAGCCCCGCGGACTGATCGGAAGTCGAGACCGTCGCCGTCGTGTACGAAAGCCCATTTGGCGCGGGGCGGCGTACCCCCTCTCATGACCACGCGCGAGTACCAGGGGATCACGCTAGAGAAGGTTCGGGAGCACGTCTGGGAGATCCCCCGCGAGGGGGACATGCGGGTGCCGGCGCGGGTGCTGGCGAGCGAGGAGTTGCTGGAGCAGATCGGGGGCGACCGCACGCTCCAGCAGCTCAAGAACGCCACCCACCTCCCGGGCATCGCCAAGTACGCGATCTGCATGCCCGACGGGCACCAGGGCTACGGCTTCCCGGTCGGCGGCGTCGGCGCCACCGACGCCGAGACGGGCTGTATCTCGCCCGGTTCTGTGGGCTACGACATCAACTGCGGCGTCAGGATGATGAAGACGAACCTGACGTACGACGACCTCGCCGGCCGCGAGGAGGAACTCGTCGACGCGCTGTTCGCGAACGTTCCCTCGGGACTGGGCGGCGGCGGCGTCGTCGAGACGGACACGGAGACGGTCGACGAGATCCTCGCCCGCGGCGTCGACTGGGCCCTGGAGGAGGGCTGGGCCGTCGAGGACGACCTGACTCACTGCGAGGACGAGGGGGTCCGCCTGGACGCCGACCCCGACGCCGTGTCGGGGAAGGCCAAGGACAGGGGGAAAAATCAGATCGGCTCGCTCGGCTCCGGCAACCACTTCCTGGAGGTCCAGCGGGTGACCGACGTCTACCGCGGGGACGTGGCCGAGGAGTTCGGCCTCGAAGCCGACCAGATCGTCGTCCTGATCCACTGCGGCTCGCGGGGGCTCGGCCACCAGACCTGCACCGACTACCTCCGGAAGATCGAGAAGCGCCACGGCGACCTGCTCGACGACCTGCCGGACAAGGAACTCGCCGCCGCGCCCGCGGACTCCGAACTGGCCGAGGAGTACTACGGCGCGATGTGCGCGGCGATCAACTACGCCTGGGTCAACCGTCAACTGATCATGCACCGGACCCGGCAGGTGTTCGAGCGCGTCTTCGACCGCGACTGGCGCGACATGGAGATGGACCTGCTGTACGACGTCGCCCACAACATCGCCAAGCGCGAGGTCCACGAGGTGCCGGTCGACCCGCTCGGGCGCCCGGCCAGCGAGGCCGACTCGGTCGAGCACATGGAGCGCGAACTGTTCGTCCACCGCAAGGGCGCGACGCGGGCGTTCCCCGCCGGTCGCCCCGAACTGCCGCCCGCGTTCGCGGACGTCGGCCAGCCGATCATCATCCCCGGAAGCATGGGCGCGGGGTCGTACGTCCTGCGGGGCGGCGAGGCGTCGATGGACCTGACCTTCGGGTCGACCGCCCACGGCGCCGGGCGGACGATGAGCCGCACGCAGGCCAAACAGGAGTACTGGGGCGAGACGGTCCAGAGCGAACTCCAGACCACCCAGCAGATCTACGTGAAGGCCCAGTCCGGCGCGACCGTGGCCGAGGAGGCCCCCGGCGTGTACAAGGACGTCGACGAGGTCGTCCGCGTCTCCGACGAGCTGGGCATCGGCGACAAGGTCGCCCGGACCTTCCCCGTGTGCAACATCAAGGGGTAGGTCCGACGCGGTCCTGAGCGCGGACCACTACTGGTTGATGACGACGATGGCGACCAGCGCCAGGCCGATGCCCACGACCTTGTTCACCGACAGGGGCTCGCCGAGTGCGACGACGCTGATGACCGCCGCGGTGACGAAGTACATCCCTCCGATGGTCGAGACGACGGCCGTCGACCCGACGGTGACCCCGACGAACGTCGAAAGGACCCCGATCGCGGCCGCCACGCCGGCGACGGCGGCGAACGCGAGCCCACGGTTCGTGACCGCGAGCGACGCGTCGGAGACGATCACGTAGGCGCCGGTGACGACGGTCGCAGTCAGGTACGAGACGAACGCGGCCGTCTCGGGGTCGATCGTGTTCGAGGCGACGTCGCCGAACACGATCCAGAACCCCCACGCGATCATCGTTCCCAGGCCGAAGAGGATGGCCGGGTTCATGAGGGACCACCCGCGCCGTTCGCCGCCGTCTCGGTTCGCCTTCGGCCCGTTTCGGTTCGCCTCCGTCTCGTCTCGGTCTGCCTTCGTGGCGTCTCGGCCCACCTTTGACCCGTCGCTGCCGCTGACATCCACATCGTGTTCGTCCAGTCCGGCCGGACGTACTCAACTCTGCGGGTGAGGGAGGCGACCCCCGACAGGACCCCGGTCTCGCCGTGGTCGGCCTCGTCGCGGCCTCCTCCTTTTATCAGCCCCAGCGTGGTACTGGTAATGTGGAGTACACGACACTTGGTAACACGGGACTCGAGGTGAGCCGCCTCTGCCTCGGGTGCATGAGTTTCGGGTCGAGCGAGTCGCGGGAGTGGATCCTGGACGAAGCGGAGAGCAGAGAGATCATCGAGCGGGCCATCGATCTGGGGATCAACTTCTTCGACACGGCGAACGTCTACTCGATGGGGGAGTCGGAGCGGATCCTGGGTGACGTCCTCGCCGACTACGACCGCGACAGCCAGGTCGTGGCGACGAAAACACACCCCGAGTGGACGCCGGGTTCCTACCCGCCGAACGCCGACGGAGGCGGCCTCTCGCGGAAAGCCATCGAACAGGACGTCGAAGACAGCCTGGAGCGCCTGGGCATGGACACCGTCGACCTCTACCAGATCCACCGGTGGGACTACGAGACGCCGATCGAGGTCACGCTCGAAACGCTGGACGACCTCGTCAGGCGCAACCAGGTGCGGTACGTCGGGGCCTCCTCGATGTGGGCCCACCAGTTCGCGAAGGCCCTCCACGCGAGCGACCGGTTGGGCCTCGAACGGTTCGCCACCATGCAGAACCACTACAACCTCGTCTACCGCGAGGAGGAGCGCGAGATGCTGCCGCTGTGCGAGAAGGAGAACGTGGGCGTGATTCCCTGGAGCCCGCTGGCGCAGGGGTACCTGACCCGGCCCCACGACGAACTGACCGCGACCGCCCGCGGGGAGTCGCTCGCGGATCGACACGAGGAGTACCGCTCCGGCGGCGGGCCGACGATCAACGAACGCGTCGCGGAACTCGCCGACGAGTACGGCGTCACGATGGCGCAGGTGTCGCTCGCGTGGCTGCTCGGCAGGGACGCCGTCGACGCGCCGATCGTCGGGACGACGAGCGTCGAGCACCTGGAGCAGGCCGTCGAGGCGGTGTCGCTCGATCTCGACGACTCCGACGCGGAGTGGCTGGAGGAGGCCTACGAACCGGTGCCCGTCTCGGGCCACGACTGAGCCGGTGCCCGTGCCGAGTCACGACTGAGCCGGTGCCGTTTCCGGCCACGGCTGACCTCGGTCCTCGTTCCGGTCTCAGCGACGACCGCCCGGGCCGCCGGGACCGGGGGGCCCCCGCGGGCCCGAGGGGCGCGTCGGGTCGCTGATGGTGACCGATTCGGCGTCGATCTCCGGTTCGGGCTCGACGCGCTCGCCGGCCTCGTACCGGACGAACGAGAGGTAAAAGCGCCGGCCGCACCCGAGCGGTAGCGAGGGGTCTGCCACGTCGTCGGCCGGACTGCGCTCGCCGGTCCAGACGAGCCCCGGCGCCTCGCTCTCGCCGCAGACGAAGGCGACGCCGTCGGCGGAGTCGAACGCCTCGTCCGGCGCCGCGTACGTCCAGCCTTCGAGCGGGTACGGCGTCACCGACTGGTCGGCCAGGTAGCCCTCGCGGTCGAGTTCGAGGACCGCACCGCAGTGCGGGCAGTAGTAGCTCACGGGAAACGTCTCGCTCATCAGGTCACGTACGCGTCGACGGTGTAAAACGACCGCGGCGTCGACTCGGGCGCCGCGACCACGCCGACGGGCCGCCCGATCCGCGGCCGAGAGAACCGGCCTCGGCGGTTAGGGCCGGCCTTAGTGACCGGAGGGCCCGCCCGGGACGTACCGGAAGCCGACGCCGGCGCGCTCGGCGGTGACCGCGTCGCGCTCGGAGTCGCCGACGAACACCGCGTCCGCAGGGTCGGCGTCGAGACGCCGGAGGGTTTCGAGGAGAGGCTGGGGGTCGGGCTTGCGGGTCGCGACCGAGTCCCGGCCGACCACGGCGTCGACGTGGCGCGCCAGGTCGTGGGCGTCGAGCGCCAGGTGGCAGGCGGCCTCGCAGTTGAGCGAGCAGACGCCCTTGGGCGGGGCGCGGTCGACCGCGTCGTCGGCCAGGCCGAGGCGGGTGGAGGCGCGGGCGCCCTCGCGCTCGTGGTCCGAGAGCACGCGCTCGATCACGTCGCGGCGGCCCGCCTCGTCGGCCACGTCGAGCATCGCCCAGAGGTCGATCCCGCCCGCGTCGACGCCGACCTCCCGAAGGGCCGCGGCGGCGTCCCTGGCGGCCGCGTCCCAGTCGACCGCGAGGTCGACCAGCGTGCCGTCGAGGTCGTAGACGACGGCCTCGAAGCCGTCCAGGTCGAGCCCGCCGGCGGCGTCGCGGTCGGCGTCCGTCACACCCCTCACTCGGACGGGCGGGCAAAAATCGGCTTCGGTCGGCCGCGGCAGGGCGGGTGAGCGGCGGGGAGCGGCGGGGCGGGGGGGCCGTCGGCAGACAGCCGGCGCGCGCCGCCGTCAGTCGAGCAGTTCCCGGGCGACGATCTCCTTCTGGATCTCGCTGGTGCCCTCGTAGATGGTCGTGATCTTCGCGTCGCGGTACAGCCGCTCGACGTCGTACTCGACCGTGTAGCCGTAGCCGCCGTGGACCTGGACCGCCTCCCCCGCCACGTCGACGGCCGTCTCGCTGGCGACGTACTTCGCCAGCGACGCCGCGAGCCGGGGGTCCTCGCCCGCGTCCGCCTGGCGGGCGGCCTCCCGGACGGCGAGCCGGGCGGTGTGGACGCCGGCGGCCATGTCGGCGAGCTTGTGTCGGATCGACCCGATGTCGCCGATCGGGCCGCCGAACTGCTCGCGCTCGCCCGCGTAGTCGACGGCGGCGTCGAGGGCGGCCTGGGCGACGCCGACGGCCTGGGCGGCGATGCCGATCCGCCCACCCGTGAGCACCTCGAAGGCCGCCGCCAGCCCGCGACCCTCCTCGGTGAGCCGGTTCTCCGCGGGGATCCGAACCCCGTCGAACAGGAGCGCGGTCGTGTCCGACGCCCGGAGCCCCAGTTTGTCCTCCTTCTTCCCGACCTCGATCCCCGCCGACTTGGGGACCAGAAACTGCGTGATCGAGTCGGGGTCGTCGGGGTCGGTGCGCGCGAAGACGACGGCGACGTCGCCGCGCTCGCCGTTCGTGATCCACTGCTTCTTCCCGTCTATGACGTACTCGTCGCCCTCGCGGCGGGCGACCGTCTCCATCTCGCGGGGGTTCGAGCCGGCCCCCGGCTCCGAGAGCGCGAACATCCCCACCGGGCGCCCGGCGGCCATGTCGGGGAGGTAGGACTCCTTCAGCGACTCGGAGCCGGACGCGGCGAGACAGGAGGTGGCGAGGCAGTGAACGGAGAGGGCCGTCGCCACCGCGAGCTGGCCGTAGGCCACCTCCTCGTTGACGACGGCGTAGGTGCGCCGGTCCGCGTCGAGGCCGCCGTAGGCCGCCGGGACCGTCAGCGCCGTCAGTTCCATGTCCGCGAGGCCGTCCCACACCGCCTCGGGGAACGTCGCCGTCCGATCGGCCTCCCGCGCCGACGGCCGGACCTCGCTTGCGGCGAACTCCCGAACTACCCGCCGCACGGCGGTCTGTTCGTCGGTGAGCGCCGGCCCCGCGTCGCGGATCGTCATGTCCCCCGTTCGGCGGCGCGGGGCAAAAGGCCGCCGCCCGCTCTCGCCGCCGCGACCGCCGTCGACGGGCGACCTCATCGTCGGCGTGTCAGTTATCCCCACACTATATTTACCGGTCGCTAACCTATCCAGGGACGATGTACGTACCCCGCTCCGTCCTCGTCGCGCTCGTGGCCCTGGGAGTCGTCGCGTCGGTCGCGGCCGTCCTCCCCGCGGCCGCCCAGCAGGAGACCGTCACCCTCACCGTCGGCGTCGAGACCCAGTCCGGGACCCCGGTCGGCGGCGCCGAACTCGACGCCTCGTGGGACGGGGGGAGCGGGACGGCCACGACCGCGAGCAACGGCAAGGCGTTCCTGGACGTCCCCAGCGGGGCCAACGTCACCATCGAGGTGACCCACCCCGACTACGTCCGGAACCGACCGCTAACGGTTCGCGACGCCACTGAGCGGGAGGTGACCATCGACGTCCATCCGGCGGGGAGCCTCCGCGTCGACGTCCGGGACGCGGGCGGGGCCGTGGCCGACGCGCGCGTGATCGTCCGCAAGCACGGCGCGATCGTCGCGGTGGGGCGGAGCAACGAGACGGGCGCGTTCCGAACCGGCGACATCGAGCAAGGGCCGTACACGGTGGGCGTCGTCAAGTCCGGCTACTTCCGGAACGTGACCGAGACGACCGTCGACGGCGAGACCCGACTCGGGGTGTCGATCCGGCAGGGGTCGATCCGCCTCGGGGTGCGGGTGGTCGACCCGCACTTCTCGCCGCCGCGCCCCGTCGGGAACGCGACCGTCCGCATCGCGGACGTGGGCGAGTTCAGGACCCTCGACGCCGGGACCCAGACCGTCGACGTGCCCGTGAACACCGACCTCACGATCACGGTCACGAAGGCGGCCTACGCGGCAAATGAGACGACCGTGTCGGTCGGCGAGGAGGCGATCGAGGTGACCCGCTCGATCAGCCGCACGCCGCTGGTCAACCTCACCGCGGTCAACGAGCGCGTCGTGGTCGGCGAGCGGGTGGTCGTCCGTGCCGTCGACGAGTACGGCGACCCGATCGAGGGGGCGCAGGTGTCCCTGGACGGCGAGACGGCGGCGCTCACCGGCGCCGACGGGCGGGCTGCCGTCCGCCTCGAAACGGCGGGGAACCACACGCTCGAAGCGAGCGCAAACGGCCGCATCGCGGAACCGGTGACGGTCGTGGCGGTGCGGCCCGGCAGCGGGACGGCGACGGCGACGGCCGTGAGGACCGACACGCCCAGCCCGACGCCGACCCCCACGCCAGAGCCGACGACGAGCGCGACGATCCCCGGCTTCACGCTCGGCGCGACGCTGGCCGCGCTGGTCGCGGCGGCGCTCGTCACCCTCGGGCGACGCGGGCGACGAGACGACTGAGGGGCGACGCGGGCGACGAGACGACTGAGGGGCGACGCGGGCGACGAAACGACTGAGGGGCGTCGAAACGGCTGACCGCCGCCGTTCACCGCGCCCGCAGGAACCCCACGACCTCGTCGGGGTCGGCGTCGAGGCCGCCGCCCTGGGCGAACCGCGGGCTCCCGCCGCCGCCGCCGCCGAACGCGTCGGTGATCTCGTCGACGAGCGCCCCCGCGTCGACGTTGCCGGACGAGGCGACGACGACGAACGGCGCGGGGCCGTCGCCGACCACGCACGCCACGTCGGCCGCCCGGTCGGCCGCGCCGACGACGTCCTTCGCGGCCTCGCCGACGGCGTTGGCGTCGGCGTCCGCGAGCGACCCGATCCGCCAGGTGCTCCCCTCGCGCTCGACCGCCGGGAGGGCCGCGATGCGGTTCCCGAGCAGGTCGGCGCGCAGGTCGGCCGCCTCCGATTCCAGGCGGTCGCGGTCGGCCCGCAGGGTCGCCGCCGTCTCGGCGAGGTCGTCGACGCCGACGCCGAGTTCGCGGGCCGCGTCCAGGGCGGCCCGGTGGACGGCGGCGCGGCGGTCGATCCCCGGCGGGCCGACGGCGAACTCCACGCGGGTCAGCCCCTCGCCAGGGTTCGACCGCGAGAGCACCTCCACGGGGCCGATCTCGCGGGTGTTCGAGACGTGGGTGCCGCCGCAGGCCGCCCAGTCCCACCCGTCGATGGTCACCACGCGGACGGTGTCGGCGTCGGCCATCACGCCCTCCTCGGTCTTGGTGTTGAACGCGACCGCCTCGCGGGATCGGGCCTCCTCGACAGCCACCTCCTCCCACTCGACGGCGCGGGAGTCCCACACCGCCCGGTTGACGAGGCGTTCGAGGTCGACGAGCACGTCGTCGTCGATCTCGCTCGACGTGGCGAAGTCGACCCGCACCTTCTCCTCGCCGATGTCGAACCCGCCGTAACCGAGGTCGTCGAGGAGGCGGCGGCCGGCCCCGTACAGCGCGTGGCTCGCGGTGTGTGCGCGCATGCAGTAGGTCCGGAAGTCGTCGTCGACGACGCCCACGACGCCGTCGCCGACGCCGAACGCGGGCGGTTCGGCCAGGCGGTGGACGACGCCGTCGGCCGTCTCGCGGACGTCGACCACCCGCCGGTCGCCGAGCTGTCCGCGGTCGGCCGGCTGGCCGCCGCTCTCGGCGTAGAAGTAGGTCCGGTCCAGCTCCACGTCGCGGCCGTCGACCGCGGTGACCTCGGCCTCGAACTCCCGTACCGTCGGTTCCGCCGGGGCGAGCGACTGCATGTGCGGGGGCAGTCACTCCGCCGAGAAAGCGGTTGCGTCTCGGGGCCGCGGGACGGGACGCGACTACTGGTGCCGGAAACGACGCGCGGCTACTGGTGCGTGAGAACGAAGGCGGCTACTGGTGTGGGAATCGCGGCTACTCGTCGACGAGCGTCACGTCGAGGCGCTCCTCGAGCCGCCGGACGAGCGACCCGCCCACGCCGGCGCGCGCCGCGCGCCCCTGTTCGACCGCGAGCAGGTCCTTCTCGTCGACCTCCAGGTCCGCCGCGAGGTCCCCCAGCGTGAGCCCGGCGGCCTCGCGGGCCTCGGTGAAGCGCTCGCCGTACGACTTCACCAGGTAGGGGAGCCGGTCCTTCTCGTAGTTGGTCCCCTTCTCCTCCCAGTGCTTCGAGTCGCCCTTCGACTGGTCGTACATCCGGGCGGTGCGCTGGGCGGCGCGCTTCTTGCGGTTCGGCCCGTCGTCCCTGGTCGACTGGCTCTCGCGTTTCTTCCGGTCGCGGTGGCGGTTGTCGCCGTGTGGCGCGCAGTCCGAACAGACGAGCAGGTCCGCCCCGGCGACGTTCGCGCGGGTGAGCGACCCCGTGGCCTTCCCGCAGAGTTCGCAGGCGTCCCCGTCGTCGTTCCCACCCCCTCGGTTCGTCGAGTACTTGGCCATACCCCCTCTATCCGCCCGACGGATTTAAATGCCCGTTCGCGGTGCGGGCGCCACTCGCGCGTCAGAACTCCTGTAGCAGGTCGTCCAGGTCGTCGCGGACCCGCTCCAGCGTCGCATCGGCGTCCTCGGTTCGGGTGACGAGATCGTTCTCCTGGTCGTAGCGGAGGAGATCGGCCTCCTCGAGCTTCGGGACGTGATTGTGGTAGAGCGAGAGGTACACGTCGCGAGCCACCTCGGCGGAGACCGTCGTCGCGTCGCCCCCGCTCTCCCGGCCGGCGACGAACTCCGCCAGGTCGGCCAGCGAAACCGTGTGGTGTTCCTGGAGACAGGCGAGGACGTGGCGTCGCTTCCTGTCCGCCAGCGCTCGGAAAATCACATCCAAGTCACACATTACCGCAATCGCACTTTCCCGGACTATTTCAACCTTGCGAGTAGCTCGGGATTAACCGACGGCACCGCGCTTGTAATCGACGACGGCGTCCGACGCCGTCGGTCAGGCCCCGGGTAAACCGGACGATAATTCGGGCCCGAACGGCCGCAACACCCGCCCCGGGGCGGGTCTCCCATCTCGCCGCCGACTGGGGGCGGAAAGGCGCCGTTTCCGACAGAAGGCTTTTACCGATCTCGGCGCACCGATCGTCGATGGGCCGCCCCGACGGCGACGACCGCGAGCGCCCGGCGCGTTCGACCGAGGTGAGCCGACGCGACCTCCTCAAACTGGCCGGCGGCGGCGCGGCCGGCGCCGGCGCGGCCCGGGTCGCCTACGAGCTGATCGGGTTCGGGACGGTCACCGGCACGAACCTGCTCGAACAGCGACTCGGGCCGCTGGCCCGCCGGTGGCTCGCCCCCGCGCCGTTCGACCTCCCGCTGGCCGATCGCCGGCTACGGTTCGACGGCGACGCGCTCCGCGTGTCGACCGGCTCGGGCGACCCCGGCGCGACGGTTCCGGTCGCCGACACCGACCCCGCGGCCGCCGCCAGCGCCGGCGCCGCCCACGGCCTCGGGGGACCGTGCCGGGAACTCGCCGTGGACCTCGCCGCCGTCGAGTCGGGGGACGTGACCTTCGAGTTCTCGGGGTACGAGGCGTTCTTCGACCGGGTCCGGGACGCGAACACCCGCCCCTTCACGGTCGCGGCCCTGCGGCGGAACCGCTTCCGCCGGCCGGCGCCGGAGACGGTCCGGGCGTTCGCCGGGGTCGCCCCCGCGGACCCGGCGGCCCTCGTGACGGGGCTCGCCGAGGGGTTCGCCGACCGGACTCGCTTCGACGCCGAGCGGTACGTCGCCGGCACCGTCGAGGACCACCTCCTCGGCGGGGCGGTCGACCTCCGGCAGCACGTCACGGGGCCGAGGACCTTCGAGGCGATCCTCGACGGCGCCTCCCGGCTGTACTGCACCGAGTACGCCCAGCGCGCGATCGAGGCGTTCCACCTGGTCGCCCCCCACCGGCAGTCGACGCCCGTCTTCTGCGGGACGGTCGTCGACCACCGCCACACCCACGTGTACACGGCGCTCGCGAGCGTCGTCCGCGAGGACGGCAACCTCCGCGTCCCCATGACCTTCGTCGACTACAGCCACTCGACGATGTACGACACCTACCGCGTGCAGTGGGCGCTCGGCGAGGGGATCGACGCGTACGGCGAACGCCACCGGGCGTCGGAGATCCGCTACCGGAACCTGTACGTCTGAACCGTGGCGGCGAGTACGTCAGAATCGTGGCGGCGAGTACGTCAGAATCGTCGCGGCGAGGGTGGCGGCTCGCGGCGGGGGTGACCGCCCGCGACGACTCGGCGCGTGCGCGGCTCGCGGCGTTCAGAACCCCTTGCCGAGCAGTTCCCGGGCGACGATGTTCTTCTGGATCTCGCTGGTGCCCTCGTAGATCTGCGTGATCTTCGCGTCGCGGTACAGCCGCTCGACGTCGAAGTCGTCGACGTAGCCCGCGCCGCCGTGGATCTGGAGGGCCTCGTCGGCGGCCTGGACGGCCACCCGCGAGGCGAACTCCTTGGCCATCGACGCGAGCGCGGTGAGCTGTCCCGAGGACTCCTCGACGCTCCAGGCCGACTTGTAGGTCAACTGGCGGGCCGCCTCGGTCTGGGTGTGCATATCCGCCAGCTTGTGCTGGATGGCCTGGAAGTCCCCGATCGGGCGGCCGAACTGCTCGCGCTCCTGGGCGTAGTCCAGGGCGCGCTCGGCGGCCCCCTTGGCGATGCCGACCCCCTGGGCGGCGACCATCGTCCGGGTCTCGTCGAAGAACTGCATCAACTGGAGGAAGCCCATCCCCTCCGTGCCGATGAGGTTCTCCTCGGGGACGCGCACGTCGTCGAAGACCAGTTCGGCGGTGTCGCTCGCGCGGATGCCCATCTTCCCGGTGATCTTCTCGGCGGTGAAGCCGTCGCGGTCGCTCTCGACGACGATCTGCGAGAACCCCGAGTAGCGGTCCTCGGCGTCGGGGTCGGTCTGGCACATCACGACGAAGAAGTCGCCGACGGTGCCGTTGGTGATCCACATCTTGTTCCCGTTGATCACCCACTCGTCGCCATCTTTCTCGGCGCGCGTCGAGATTGAGGCGACGTCGGAGCCGGCGTGGGGCTCGGAGATCCCCGACCCCATCACGGACTCGCCGGCGGTGATCGGCGGGAGGAAGCGCTCTTTCTGCTCGTCGGTGCCGAACTCCAGGATCGACTCGGCGCCGAAGCCGGCGGAGGTGATACACAGCCCGATGCCCGGGTCGGCGGCGAACAGCTCCTCGGTCAGCATCGCCATCTCCAGGGGCGAGTAGTCGACGCCGCCGTACTCGACGGGGAAGTGGGCGCCGAGCAGGCCCATCTCGGCCGCGGCGTCCATCACCCCGTGGGGGTACGATTCCTCGCGGTCGTGCTCGGCGGCGACGGGGTCGATCTCGTTCTCGGCGAACCGTCGGACCTCCTCGAGCATCGCCTCCTGCTCGTCGGTGCGTTCGAAGTCCATACTGGACCTTCCGGCTCCGCCCCCCTAAGCGTTCGTGAACTGTGAACAACATACGCAGAATGGTCGAGCGTGCGCACGGCGCGTGGCGACGAGTCGCCACGGCGGGGGTCCGGTTCGGATATTTTATACCCGTCAGCGCGCAGGGTTCGGACATGGCTGTGGAGGAACTCCCGACCGATCCCGAGGCGTTGGCGGCGTCGCTGGGCCACGAGCGCCCGGACGTCCCCGAGTACCGGGAGCTGGCGGGGGAGCTCAGGAAGGCGGTGGCGGGCGAGGTCGCGTTCGACGAGTACGCGCAGGTGCTGTACGCGACCGACGGGAGCATCTACGGCGCGCGGCCGGCGGGCGTCGTCGAGCCGCGTGACGTCGAGGACGTGCGGGAGACCGTCAGGATCGCCGCCGAGCGCGGGGTCCCCGTGCTCCCGCGCGGCGCCGGCTCGTCGCTCGCGGGCCAGGCCGTCGGCCCCGGCTGCGTCGTCCTCGAGATGACCCGCCACATGGACGGCATCGTCGACGTCGACCCCGAGGGAAAGCGCGCGACGATCCAGCCCGGGCTGGTCCAGGACCACCTGGACGACCACCTGGCCCAGTGGGGGCTGAAGTTCGCGCCCGATCCGGCGTCGTCGAACCGGGCGACCGTCGGCGGCGGCATCGGCAACAACTCCACCGGCGCCCACTCGGTGCGCTACGGCATCACCGACGCCTACACCGAGGAACTGCGGGTCGTGCTCGCCGACGGGTCGATGATCCACACCCGCGAGGTCGTCCTCGACTCACCCGAGTACGAGGAGATCGTCGACGGCGACGACCTCGAATCGCGGATCTACCGAACCGTTCGCGAGGCCGTCGAGGACAACGAGGGGGAGATCGACGAGCGGTACCCGACGCTGAAGCGCAGCGTCTCCGGCTACAACCTTCACAAGGTGATCTACGAGAACGACGCCGGCGAGCGCTGCATCAACCTCTCCAAACTCTTCGTCGGCGCCGAGGGCACGCTGGGCGTGATCGTCGAGGCGACGGTGTCGCTGGTGAGCCGGCCCGAGGAGACCGCGCTGGCGATGTACTGCTTCGAGGACCTGCTCGACGCGATGCGCGCGGTCCCCGAGGCGCTGGCGTTCGAGCCGAGCGCCGTCGAACTCATGGACGACGAGGTGTTCGCGCTCGCCGCCGACTCGACCGAGTACGCCCAGTACGCCGCGGCGATCCCCGAGGGAACCGGCGCCACGCTGATGCTGGAGTACGACTCCGAACTCCACGACGACTTCGAGGCGGCGGTCGCCGAGACCAACGCGCACTTCGTCGAGAACGGGGCGGCCTTCGAGGTGATCGAGGCCTACGACGACGACGCCCAGGCCGACCTCTGGAAGCTCCGCAAGGCCGCCATCCCCCTCCTGATGGGGATGCAGGGCGACGCCAAGCCCTACCCGTTCATCGAGGACGCCTCCGTCCCGCCCGAGGAACTCGCGGAGTACGTGGCCGCCTTCGAGTCGATCCTCGACGACCACGACACCTCCGCGGCCTACTTCGCCCACGCCGGCGCCGGCACGCTCCACATCCGACCGATCCTCTCGCTCAAGGAGGGCGAAGGCATCGAGAAGATGCACTCGATCACCGACGACGTCACCGACCTGGTGCTCGAACACGACGGCTCGTTCTCCGGCGAGCACGGCGACGGCATGGCGCGCACGGAGTTCAACCCGAAGATGTACGGCCCGGCGCTCTGGCGGGCGTTCAAGGAGGTCAAGACCGCCTTCGACCCCGAGTGGCTCATGAACCCCGGCAACGTCGTGTTCCGCGACGCGGACGACGACCTCGGCCCCGAGGGGGACCGCGGCGTCGGCGCCGACATGCGCGAGCACCTCCGCTACGGTGCCGACTACGCCTCGATCGAGCCCCAGACGGCGCTGGACTTCGGCGAGGAGGGCGGCTTCTCCCACCTGGTCGAACTGTGCAACGGCTGTGGCACCTGTCGGCAGACCCGCACGGACACGATGTGCCCGACCTATCGCGCCTCGAAGGAGGAGATCCAGACCACCCGGGGGCGGGCGAACATGCTCCGGGCAGCCATCAGCGGCGACCTCCCCGAGGACGAACTGTACAGCGACCGCTTCCAGGAGGAGGTGCTCGACCTCTGTGTCGGCTGCAAGGGCTGTTCCTCGGACTGCCCGACCGGCGTCGACATGGCGAAGCTCAAAGCCGAGGTCAAACACCAGTACCACCAGCGCGAGGGCGTGGGCCTCCGCGAGCGCCTGTTCGCCAACGTCGACGCCGTCTCCAGGATCGGCAGCGCGCTCGCCCCCGTCTCGAACTGGGCCCAGCGTCTCCCCGGCGCCGACGCGCTCGGCGAGCGCCTCCTGGGGCTGGCCCCCGAGCGGAAGCTGCCACACTTCGCCGACCAGACGCTCGTCGAGTGGTTCGAGGCGCGCGGGCGCTGTCAGGTCACCCCGAGCGAGGCCGCAGACCAGGTGGTACTGTTCCCGGACACCTACACCAACTACTCGCACCCCGCCCCGGGCCGCGCGGCCGTCGAACTGCTGGAGGCCGCCGGCGTCTACGTCCACATCCCCACCGACCTCGCGCCCAGCGGTCGCGCGGCGTTCTCGATGGGGATGCTCGACCTCGCCCGGGAGCGGGCGGCGGCGAACGTGGACGCCCTCGTCGACGACGTCGACGACGGGTGGTCGGTCGTCTTCGTCGAGCCCTCCGACGCCGTGATGTTCCAGGACGAGTACCTCGACCTGCTCTCGGGCGAGGCGGTCGGGCGCGTGGCCGCCAGCGCCTACGGCGTCTGCGAGTACCTGGACGTCCACCGCCTCGACGAGCGCGTCGACTTCGACGCGCCCGCCGCGTCGCTCACCTACCACGGTCACTGCAACCAGAAGGCGACCAACCGCGACCACCACGCCGTCGGCGTCCTCCGCCGGGCCGGGTACGCGGTCGAACCCCTCGACTCCGGCTGCTGTGGGATGGCCGGGTCGTTCGGCTACGAGGCGGAACACTACGACCTCTCGCAGGCCATCGGGCGCATCCTCTTCCGCCAGGTCGACGACAGCGAGGGCGACACGGTGGTGGCGCCCGGCGCCTCCTGCCGGACGCAACTCGGCGACCGCGACGGCGAGACGCGCCCGCCCCATCCAGTCGAGGCGCTGCGCGACGCGCTCGCCTGATCCCGCCTCACTCGTCGCGCATCCACCCCGGCCGGGCGTCGAACGACTGGGGAGAGTGGCGGTCGAGCACCCGCATCAGCCGGGAGAGAAAGCCGGTCAACTGCCCCGCGGCGGCCGGATCCAGCGTCACGAACGTCCCGAAGTCGCCGCGCTGTTTGACGTGAATCGTCACCGTCTCGTCGTACAGTCGAACCGTGGAGTGTAACTCTCCCGCCGGGCCCAGCCGCCCGATCACGTCGGACGCGGGGTCGGCCCGCCGGAGGGCGGCGACAACCTCGTTTCGGTCCCCGTCCTCGTACCCCGCCTGGAGGTCGTCGCGGAGGTAGAGAACCCGATAGTCCGCCTCGTCGTACTGGAGGACCGACCGGAGGTGATCGCCGGCGACCTCGCGGAGAAACTGCACCACCGGCTCGCTGTCGCGGGCACTCATGTGTCCTGGGAGACGGCCACGCGTCTTCAGGGTTTGTGAACCGGTTCGAACGCGGTTTCGAACCGAGCGAGTGCCGAGCCGAGCGAGTGCCGAACCGATCCCGCGTCGAGAACGGCCGACGGCCCTCAGATCCAGCCGTTCTCGACGAGGAGTTCGCCGTTGAGCACCGACGCCCCGGCGGCCCCGCGCAGGGTGTTGTGCGCGAGACAGTTGAACTGCACGCCGTTCGAGGTCGACTGGATGCCGCCGGCGGAGACGGCCATCCCGTTCTCCCGGTCGCGGTCGAGGCGCGGCTGTGGCCGGTAGGGGTCGTCGTGGACGTGGATCAGCTGATCGGGGGCCGAGTGGAGGTCGACGCCGGGGAACTCCCGCATCGCGTCGGCGACGTCCGCGGGGTCGGGGTCGTCGGCCAGGTCCGCGAACACGCTCTCCAGGTGGCCGTCGAGGGTGGGGATCCGGTTGCACGAGGCGGTCACGTCGGCGTCGTGGAGGCGGACCTCGGCGCCGTCGAACTCGCCCAGCAGCTTCCGGGACTCGGTCTCCATCTTGTCCTCCTCGCCGCCGATGTGCGGGATGGCGTTGTCGATGATCTCCATCGACGTGACGCCGTCGTACCCCGCGCCGGAGACGGCCTGGAGCGTCGTCACCGAGACGCGCTCCAGCCCGAACTCGTCGAGCGCCGCCAGCGGGGGCACCATCGTGATCGTCGAGCAGTTGGGGTTCTTGATGAGCGCGCCGTCCCACCCGCGCTCGTCGCGCTGGACCTCGATCAGGTCGAGGTGGTCGGGGTTGATCTCCGGGATCGTCAGGGGGACGTCCTCGGCCATCCGGTCGTTCGAGGAGTTCGAGGAGACGACGTACCCGGCCTCCAGGAACTGGGGTTCGACCTCCGCGGCGACCGACGACGGCAGCGAGGAGAAGAGCAGGTCGACGTCGTCATCGACGTCGTCGGGGTGGGTCCGGCCGACGGTCATCTCGGCGATGTCGTCGGGGATCGGCGTGTTGACCCGCCACTTGGCCGCGTCGCGGTAGGACTCGCCCGCGCTCGATTCGCTCGCGGTCAGGGCCGCGATCTCGAACGTCGGGTGATCGTCGAGGAGCTGGATGAACCGCTGTCCGACCGCACCGGTCGCACCGAGAATACCGACTCGCACAGTCATTTTCGTGACTCTGGGTGTCACTGCCATAAGCCCCTTTGGATTCGCGCCAGGGCTCGCCGCCGCGGGAAGCCGGCCGGGTCGGAACCGTCGGGCGACGGCGGCGAGGTCTCCCCGCCTCGTCACCGCCGCCGTCGACGGACGTGTCCCCTGAGTACACCCACTTTCGAGGCACGCACCTGCCCTTCGCGCGATCCGACGGGTTCGCCTCGCGGCTCAGGCATCGACCTCCCAGAGGCGAACGGCGACGGTGAACGCCCCGAGCAGGACGAGCAGCAACTCGAAGCCGGAGGCGGCGAGCGGGAACACGCGGTCGACGGTCGCGGGCTCGGCGCCCGGCGCGGGGTCGACGCCGGTCGAGTAGTGGATCGTCTCGGTGGTCGGCTGCGGCGCCGCGGGCGCGATCTCGACGAACGTCTGGACGAAGCCGCGCTGGCTGGACAGCAGGGCCTCGCCGTTCACCGTGTAGAAGGCGTCGTGGAGGGGGTAGAGCAGGTTGACGCCGTTCGTGAACAGGTCGGGGAGGAGGCCGCCGCAGACGAACCCGGCGAGGGCGACCCAGGCGACGCGAACGCCACGGGGGCCGTACCGCCTCCGGAGCACGGAGGCCTGCCGCCGGCCGTCCGCCCACAGCAGCCCCCCGACCAGCGCCGGCAGGACCGACGTGTGTAACAGGGCGCGGTGGGCGCCGGGGAGGACGAGCCCCGCGAAGGCGTCCAGGTCCGGAATCGTCGCGACGAGGAGCACCACCGCGATGGCCCGCCGGTCGAAGGCGCGGCCGAGCAACGCCGTCCCCACCAGCCCGGCGACGGCCACGTGGACGAGCGTCGAGGGCATTGCCGGGCTTCCGACGGCATCCCACATGAGCCTTGCTACCGCTTGCCGCCGCGAGGCACGGCCGGCCGCCGACGCCCCCGTTCACCGCTCGAAATCGGCTCCGTGGACGATATCGGCCCCGTGCTTGAAATCCCTCGTAGACGAACCTCGACGGCGGCGTGGGAGTCTCCGACACTCTTTTGCGGTCAAGTCGCCCAGAGTCGACCATGAGCTACCCTGCGGAGAGAGGAGGCGATCCATGAGCGAGCGCGGAGGCGAACCGTGAGTTCGCCGCGCGAGAACCTCGCGCGACGCATCGCGGGGGAGGTCACCCTCAGCGACGATCCGGGCGCCACGTTGCGCAAGTGGCGGACGGACTTCGACGTGTCCCAGACCGCGCTCGCCCGCCAGCTCGACGTCTCGTCGTCGGTGATCTCGGACTACGAGAGCGGGCGCCGCGAGAGCCCGGGGATCGGCGTCGTCCGCCGGATGGTCGACGCGCTGCTGGACATCGACGAGGCCCGCGGCGGCGGGCGCATCCGCCAGTACGCGCGCGTGCTCTCGGCGGGCTTCGAGAGCGACATCGTCATGGACCTGCGGGAGTACCCGACGTCGATCCCGCTCGAACGGCTGTACGAGGCGATGGACGCGACGGAACTGGTCCGGGGCGACCAGGACCGCATCAGCGGCCACACCGCCATCGACAGCATCCAGGCGATCACGCGCCTCTCCAGCGAGGAGTTCTACCGCCTCTACGGCCAGTCGACCTCCCGGGCGCTCGTGTTCACGAACGTGACCCGCGGGGAGTCGCCGCTCGTCGCCATGCGCGTCGTCAACCCCACGCCGAACGCCGTGGTGCTCCACGGCCTGGACGAGGAGGACCTCTGGGAGCACGCGCCCACCCTGGCGACCATCGACGGCTTCTCGCTCGCCGTGTCGACGCGCGACATCGACGACACGCTCGACGACCTGCGCACGCTCCCCTGACGAGCGGGTCACGTCCAGGAGATCGACTCCTCCGTTACCGGGTCACCCGCAGCCGCGTCCTTCGAGCGAACCTGGACGGCGAACCCACACGCGTGACAGGTGTCCTCGCTGGGTGAGACCTGGGACCGACAGCGCGCACAGAGAACGACGCCGGCCCTGGTGACCACCCGGTACTGCGGTTCTCCCTCTTCCTCAGGTTCGTCGAGATCGATCCCCCGGAGCCGGAAGATCTCCCTCGCCTCGCGGCAGGCGTCCGCGGTCGACAGCGAGAGCTTCGTCTCCCACTCGTCGTCGCGGAACGCGGAGAGAGGACCGCCCTCGGGTCGGTAAACGACCGCGAGCGTCCGCGCCTCCTCGTCGAGCGTGAGACGTTCGACCCTCGACAGCGGGATCGTGGTCTCGCCGACGTGGGTCGACCAGAACGCGTAGGTAAACAGCGCGAACGCGAGAAGGTGTGGGACCGAGGCGACCCCGACGCCGGTCGCGCCGGCCTGGAGGGCCTGGGAGCCGTATCGCGCGAGTCCGGCCAGCGACCAGAGAAACCCGATCGCCTGAAACGCGATCCACCCACGCTCCCAGCGCTCACCGTGTCGCCAGCGCCGGCGCTGGCCCGCCAGGAACCGGCCCGGGGTCGAACTGATCGCGATGGCGTCCTCGCGAACGGTGACGACCCCCTGCGTGGTCCGGAAGCGCCAGGTCCGGTCGCTCATCCGTCGACGGTTCGGGAGGCGGCGAGAAAAACGTAGGTGCGTGGATCGGACCGGTCCGAGCGCCTACTCGATCCAGTCGTACTTGCGCTCGTTCATCCGGCCCCAGCCGGTGAAGACGAACTCGCCCGAGGGCTGGGTGAACTCCTCGAACTCGGTCTCCATCTCGTGGTTGTGGGCGTCGTGGACCCGCTCGTACTCCTCGTAGGACAGGTCGTACCGGCGGGCCAACTGCTCGTCGATGGTCAGCGCCTCGATCTCCTCTTTCCAGCCGTCCTGGACGGTCTCGGCGTGGATCTCGGCCTGCGCGCCCGAGCCGTAGGAGCCGACGAGGAGCTTCTCGCCCGAGAGGGCGCGCCCGGTCTCGGCGGCCGCGCGCAGGGCGCTGGCCCGCGCGAGGTGGACCGATCCCGTGTACCAGTTGCCGACCGCGCGGGCGATCCCCAGGGTCGGATCGATGGTCCGGCCGTACCAGTCGCGGTAGCGCTCGGTTCCCTTCAGTTCGTCCATGTACTCGAGGATGGCCTCCTCGTAGGCCTCGCGGTCGTCGTAGTCGCCCTCTCGGGGCTGGCGACCGATCTCCGCCTCCAGGGCGTCCTCGACGTCCGTGTCGCGGATCATGTGTCGGTAGCCGAGCAGCCCCGCCTTGCGCACCATGCCGGGGAACGGCGTGTGGAAGGGGATGTACGCGAAGTCGTCGGGGTGGGTGTCCCAGGCGACGCTCTCGAAGTCCTCCAGCGCCTCGCGCATCCGGGCGAGGTACACCTGCATCGAGCGCTTGCCGTCGACCGAGGGGAACTGCTGGTTGGGCTTCAGGAAGTCCGTCTCGTCGGCGCTGCCGTATCCCTGTTCGGTCGACAGCGCGACCACGTCCGGCTCCTCCGAGATGAGCATGGCGACGGCGCCGGCGCCCTGGGTCGCCTCGCCGGGGTCGCCCCGCTCGTACAGCGCGGTGTCGGTCGCCACCACGAGCGCCGACCGGCCGCGGTTTCGGCCGGCCTTGATCCAGTTGTACGCGTCGTCGATGCTCTGGGTGCCGGCGACGCAGGCGAACTTCCGCTCGCCCTTGTTCGCGTGGTGGAAGTCGCCCTCGAAGGTCTGTTCCAGGCAGCCGGCGATGTACGTCGACACCGGCTTGGAGTTGTCGAAGGCGCTCTCGGTCGCCACGTCGATCCGACCGATGTCCTCGGGTTCGAGCCCCCTGCGCTCCATCAGTCGCTTGGCCGCGTTGGCGCCCATCGTGACGATGTCCTCGTAGATGTCGGGGAACGACGAGGTCTCCAGGCCCAGCCCCTTCGAGTACTTCTCGGGGTCCTCGCCCTTCACCGGCGCGAACGTGTGGGGGAGGTCCAGCTGGAGCTTCCCCGTCCAGATCTCGATGGCGTCGATGCCGACGGCTGTCATGGCTGGGTAGACTTCCGGGCGGTGTATAGGCTTGTCGATGGCCGGTTCGACGCGTGTCGAACTCCGTGCCGACGCGGAGTGCCTCAGCCGGCGAGCGGAACCAGGTTCGGCGCGCTCGCGTTCCGCGTCGGGTTCCGTTTCTCGTTGACGACGACGCTGTTCGACGGCCCGTGGATCAGCCACACCTCGACGACGGCGTTCCGGTGGGTCGACCGCTGGATCCACCACCGCTCTCCCGATTCGAACGCGGTGTCGTCGGCGCCGCTCCAGGTCCCCGAGGACAGCGACAGCGACTGGTCGGTGCCGTTGACGACGAGGCGCATCGAGAGGTCCGCCGTCGCCAGGGTCGCCCCGCCGCGGTGGACGAACTCGACGCTATCGGTGGTGACGACGGCGTGGACGTCGGCCCGCGGGTCGTCGTCGCTCCGGTCGCTCTGGTCGGCGAGGTAGTAGACGCCGAAGGTGGTCATGGCGATGGTGACCACGGCGACCATGAGGATGGTGGAGACGACTTCGGACTGGGCGCGGGTGTAGGGTTCCCGGGTACACGTCTGGTCCTCCCGGCGCTCCTCTGCCATCCTACGGCCCGCTGTTCTTCTTGGCCGTATCTATGATCGTCGCATGGTCCACGACCACGCCCGTCTCGTCGTATATGAGTATCGCGGCTTTGAACTCCTTGTTTTTCCCGTACGTACTGAGTGTCTCTGGCGAACTAATCGACCGAGACCCGACGGTACGAGTGACCTTCCCGCCTGCGTTCTCGGTGGAAACCATCACGAGTTCAGCCTCACCGAACTGTCCGCTGTTCGACACGACGTAATCGAACGTGTACTCGGGACCGCTGTTGCTAGTCGTGTCTGTAATCGAAGAACTCTGGAGTGAGGCGGTGCTGGCATTGCCGAGAGCGTCGTTGCCCCCGGGGTTCTGGGCGTCCGCAGACGAGTCAGAGATCGTCTTGCTCGCGGCCGTGTATTCGCCACTCCCGTCGTCGTAGATCACCCGGAGCGTCACCTGATACGACTCGCCCGCCGTATTGCCGTCGGTGTAGTCGATCCTATCCCGCTTTTTACCACTCTGTCTGGTTGTGGTTCCGTCAGTCGGATTGGTGTACACCGCTTCGACCCGCTGGAACGAGTCATTGGTATTGCTAACGTTGTACGAGGTGAGGTACTCGACGCTGTCAGTGTCGATGTGGCTGAGATCGTCAACCCGCACCGAGATCTGTGGAGTTGATCCGCTCCCGCCGCCACCGCCGCCCCCGCCGCCACCGCCTCCGCCGCTGATGCTCCCGCTGTCGGTCGGCGCGACGAAGTACGTCGCGGAGCGGGAGTCGTTGATGATGACCGAGAGCACGAAGAAGTCGCCCTGGAGCACGTCGAACTCGGACGTGCCGTCGGCGTTCTGATAGAAGTCGAACCCGAGGCGACTCGTGTCCTTCCCCGCGATGCCGAACCGCGGTGACACCTCCTTGAACTCGCCCCCCTCGTTGGCCGACTTCAGCAGCAGTGAGCGGTTGGTCAGTTCGACGGATTTCGGCGGGTCGCGCTGGTTGCCGCTCCCGCCACTTTGCCTGTCGACACTGTAGAAATTGAGGCGCGCGTCGGTGATGTACTGCGTGTAGTTCCCCAGGTTCTCGAGTCCGATGTCCACCGTGTTGGTGTCCATGATCTTCGACCCCGACAGGACGACGGCGTTCGTCGAGTTCGGGTTGATCGAGTTCGCCGGCGACCCGCCACCGGCGCCACCTCCCGCACCGGGGGCCGCACCCCCGGCCCCTCGGACGTCGATCCCGTAGTGAACGTACTCGTACGGGGTCGAGTTGTCGTCGATCTCGAAGTCTACGCCTGCGGTCTCGCCGACCTGCCCCTCTCCCGGCGCGGTGTAAGTGAACGTCGCCCGTCCCGCGTCGTCGGTCCGCTCACTCCCGGTGGCCAGACTCCCGAGGGTCGCGCTGCCGTCGACGTTCACCCCGCTCACGGGGTTGTTGTACGCGTCGCGCACCTCGACGACGAACCGGTGAGTGGTGTCGTTCTCGACCTCCGGACCCGGCGAGGCGACGTCGGTCACGTAGACCTCACCGGGTTCGTCGTAGCCGGTGCCGACGCCCACCTTCGCCAGCCGGAGGTTGTACGTCGGTCCCCGTTCGAGTTCGATCTCGACGGTGTCGCCGCTGCCGGGCCTGACGTCGTGGACGTACTGGCCGTTGGTGGTGTCGTTGGTGCCGTCGACTTCGCTCTGGAGGAGGTCCTCCCAGGCGCTCGCCGACAGGGTCGTCGGCACCACGACCACGACCGGGTCGGTGCCGGTGTCGTTGGTGACCGACACCGTCCGTGACGTCGTCGACAGCGCCGCGGGATCGACCGACACCGTCCCGCTCTGGGCGCGCTGGAGGTCGCCGTCGATAGCGACCAACGAGAGGGTCCGGCCGTCGACGACCGACTGTTCGGAGACGGGGAGGACGTTGCCGCCGTCGAACCGGTTGACGGTCACCGAACTCTCGATCTCCGTCTGCGGGGCGTTCTGGTAGACGTTGTAGTTCGGATCGAAGACGATGCGGTTCGTCGAGAAGGAGCGCGTGGCCGAGCCGGTCCAGTAATCGGCGGTCTCGGCGTTCCCGACCGCCCGGGCGTTCTGTATCGACGTGGAGCCGAGCGATTCGGTTCGCAACGACCCGCTCGGCGGCCCGGGGTTGACGAACACCGTCCGCGGGGGGTACCGGGTGCCGAGCGTCACCGTCTCGGGTGCGATCTGGCCCGCGCTCGTCGCGGACTGCAGCGCGCCCCGGAGCTGAAGCAGTTCGCGCTGGGCCTCCTGACTGTGCCGGAACTCGACCTGTTCGTTCTGGTTCGGGACGACGGTGACCTGATAGGTCGACATCCCGATGACGAGAAAGCCGAGGAGGAGCACCGCGCCTACCTGCACGGTGACCGCGCGCTCGTCTCCCCGGAAGTCCATGGCGGGTACAGATGGCCGAGGAATAAAAACCCTGCCGGCACGGACGATCCGGATTAATCGAGTATTAAGCCGTCTGGCGCGGAAGGGGAGGCAGGTTCCCTACTCCTCGTCCTTCTCGACGACCTCGGGGTCGCTCATCGCGCTCTGGAGGCTGTCGAGCCCGTTGACCCACACCGCGACGAGGCCGTACTCGAACTCGTCGAGGATGCCGACGTCGAACGACGCGCCGTCGATGACGAGCGTCCCCGCCTGGACGAGGTAGCCCAGCGCGGCGTCCATGTCCTCCTCGGCCTCGCTCTCGGCGGCGGCGCGGACGTACTCCTCGACGCTCCCCTCGGGGACCTCGTCGCTGGCGACGTACTCCTCGGCCGCGTAGAACACGCACAGCAGGCTCGTCTGGACGTCATCGACGAGCATCAGCTTCTCCTCGTCCTCGAAGTCGACGTCTTCGAGGACGATCTCCCGGACCTTCTCCAGTTTCTCCCGGGCGTCGGCCTCCTCCAGCCGGTCGTCCTCGTAGGCGGCGACGATCTTGGCCACGGCGATGGCCGTGTCCTCGCGCATGTTCCACAGGAGCCGCGCCGAGTCCTCGTCGTCGAAGTCGATGTCTTCCTCGTCGACCCGGGTGAGCCAGTTTTGCCATCGTTCCCGCGTGTAGAACGATTCCTCGGCCTCGGTCATACTCGAACGTCTGTGCCTGTACTCAAATGCCTTTCCTATCGACCCACGAACCGATCCCGGGTCGCGCGCAGCCCGCGCTCCGCCGGGCGTCGCCCTCGCCCGCCGTGCCCCGGTCTCACCGCGACAGCGTCGCCTCCGTGTCGATACCGTACACCCGCTTCGGGGTCTCGACGTGCGCGCGGCGGACGGCCGCCTCGAGGCCCTCGTCGAGGAGCGTCCGGGTGCGGCGGGGGACCGTCTTGGGACCCAGCACCGCCCCGGGCCGATCCGGGTCGTCGACGAAGTCGGTCTCCATCATGAACGGGTCGCCGCTCGCGGCGGCCTCGCGCAGCCACTCCTCGCGGCTCATCACGCTCGGGGTCGGCCCCTTCAGCCCCGGTTCGGCGTAGTGTTTCACCACCTTCCGGGGGTCGAGTCCTCGCTCCTCGGCCCGCGCGGCGACCCCGGTCAGGTCGGTCGTCGACTCGGTGTGCAACTGGACGGCGCAGTCGCAGTTCGCCCCCAGCGAGAGCGCGTGGTCGAGCACCCCGTTCGAGGCCGTCCACACGTCGTCGGTCACCTCGTAGTGCGGGCGTCCGGACTTCAGCGCGAGTGCGCGCCCCTCGCGTACGTACTCGGCGGCGACGTCGAGTCCCGCCCGCATCAGTTCGCCCGCGGCCTCCGGGGTCATCCCCCGGTCGTCCGTGAGCCTGGAGACGAGGCCGGGGTGGACACCGAGGACGGGCCAGGCGCGGCCGTCGAGCAGGTCGTCGGCCTCGCTGACGACGCCGAGGGTCTCCTCGAAGACGGCGCGGAAGTCCGCCCCCGCCTCGACCTCCACGCCGAGGTGCCACGACGGCTTGTTCACGACGAGGAGGTGGGTCCCGCCCAGCCGGGCGAAGTCCCGCACGGCGTCGAGCCCCCGACCGTGACGGGGATCGAGGTGCAGGTGGTCGTCCAGCACGGGCGTGTCGAGTCGCTCCATACCTGACGGGGGCGCCTCGCGGACCAAAAGCCATCGGCTCGCGGCGGCCGGGCGCGCCGGCCGCACGGGTCGAACGGGGCCCGGGCGAGCCGACCCGCGTGACGACCGCGAGTCGAGCGCGTCCCCTTCGCGTCGAGCGTCGCCGACGACGTTCACCGAGCGTTAAGAGACGATTAATGATGTGTCCCCGTCGCACAGGTTCTCGTAGGCACTGGCGGCCCGAGCGCCCCTGTCGGCGCGCCTGGGCGATTCGATCTAAAAATTCCGTCTAAATTAAATGTTATTTTATCTATGAAAATATCAAATAGATTTAATATAAACACGCGTCGAGAGGAGAGTGCAATGTTCGATACCGACGCGGCGCTGGAGAAGGCGAAGAGTGCGGTCGTCAAGCACCCCACCCTGGTCGCAGCCGTCACCGGAGCCGGCTACTACGGCAGCGAGATCATGTACGGCTGGGGCAACACGATCGGTCCCTGAACGATGAGCGCAGAAGGAGCCCACGCAGACGAGACCGAGTTCGAGGCCGGCACCGAGGCCGGCTACACCGTAGACGAGTCCGTGGTCGGCGTCGAGTACGTCGCCGGCCCCTGAGACGGTAGCTGGACCTACGTTCTCGACTTCGTATTCGTACCGACCGCGAGCGTCAGTTCTATCGGGGTAGCGAGCGGCCGCGTGAGACGGCGACGCGAGAGCCCCCGGAGACGTAATCGGCCGTCAGTCCTCGGACTGGTTCCACTTGAGCTGACCGTCGAAGCGCACGGGGTAGCGGTGGGATCCGAGGTACGCGCGGAGTTCGGACTCGGTGAACTGCCAGCCGTCAGTCGTCCCCGGCGAGAGGTAGTACTTGTCGATCTCCTGGATCGAGGGCGACCCCATCCCTCCCACGCTCGAGGTATCCATCGGGTAGGTGGTGATCGTCACGCGGTAGCCGTCGTCCCGGGTGGTGACGTTGGTGACGAACGGCGTCCCCGCCTCCGGCTGGGCGAGGTCGACGGACCCGTCCCCGAACACGAGGTACTGCTCGCCGATGGCGGTGTGCTCTCGCACCAGTTCGAGCGCCGACCGGAGGTGGAAGCCGAGGTTCAAAAGGCGGGCCATGGCTCGCCCGATGTCGCCCGCGAAGTCGTTCTCGACGTCGCCGAGCGTTCCGATGCCACCGATCGCGCCGCGCTCGGTCATCGCCACGGCCTGCCGCCAGGACTGGCACGCGTTGAACAGGAACGCGTCGACGCCGACGGCGTCCAACCCGCAGACGTCGAGGCGGCCGTCGTGACACTCCAGCCCGTCCGGCGTGGCGTGCCCGATGAAGTGCAGGAAGTCGCTGTCGGGGTTCGCCAGGATCTCGCGGAGTTCCGCCGTCGAGAGGTCGTAGTGGGAGTGGACGTCGTAGTCGAGATCGCTCCGATCCCCGTACAGGTCGTCGATCGACTCCTGTTCGGAGACCATCTCGGCGTCGTTGCAGACCACGGTGATGTCGACGGTCTGGCCCGGCGGATTGCGCGCGAGCTTGCTCCTGTAGGCCTGCACCGTGGCCTTCGTCGCGCCCCGAGGGAGGTGGTCCCCGAACCAGGCGTGTTCGATCGACTCGTCGGTTCGCTCTGGCTGGACGAGCGTCAGTTCCGCCTCGTCGAACGAGTCGGGGCCGTCGGTGCTCTCGTCGCGGCGGACGGCGGTTTCCCGGTCCCCGACGTCGGCGTCGCCACCGCGAACGTCGGCACCGCGAACGGTGGCGTCTACACCCCGAACGGCGGTGCCGATCGACGGCGCCGGAACGGTCGGCCGCGACGGGCCCCCGCGAGTGTACCCGCTCGTCCGCTCGTAGGCCGAACTGATGCGCGTCCCGCGGGGGAGTCGAACCACCCCGAGCTCGTTGCAGACGAACGGCAGCGCCTCGACGCCACGCGGTTCGGCCGGGATGTGGGCGGTCAGCACCCACCGGGGGACGTACTCCTCGATCGCCTGGAACGGCACCGACAGGTACTCCGGGAGCTGTTCGGCGATGGGGCGGTGGTACAGCTCCTCGAGATCGAACGGGAGCGACGCCTCCAGCACCGACCGCTCGTGGAGGTCGACGGGGTAGAGCCCCTCGGTGCGGACGACGCAGTCCATCAACAGCAGTTGCTTCAGCGCGTTCGCCACCTCGTCCTCGAAGTTTCGCCACCCGCCGAGTTTCTGCTCCCAGCCCGTCTCGGTTCGTAGCCGGGGGGACTCCCCCGGCACGAGCGTCGCCCCGGTGTAGAAGGCGAGCGGGGCGGCGGCGTACACGTGCTCGTACGACGGCGGGATCACGATCTCGACGCCGGTGTCCGGCGGCTCGATCCCCGAGGGCACGTCGAGTTCGTCGCCGCGTTCGAGCAGCGGCGGATGCCCCCGGAGCGTCGGGTAGGCGCGCTCGCACGTCGTCGACTGCAGCGCCGACGACAGCGCGCTGACGGCCTCCATCATCGCGGTCGGCTCGTCGGGCGTGGTGATCGTCGCGGCGGGCCGCTTGTGGTACGACCGGGCCCCGATGGCGACCTCGACCGGGCCGTCGAAGGAGAGCCGAACTCGATCCGCCCCGGCCGTGACCGAGACGGCGGCCTCGAACTGCAGGTACAGTTTGATCGGCGCGCTGATCTCGATCACGTACTCGTCGCGGGGGAGGGTCAGGTCCTGGTCGGAGAGGACGCTCGCGAGCGGCCGGCCCTCGCCGTTCCTGACGTAGGCGTCGTCCGCGCGCTCCAGGGACAGCGAACCGGTTTCGACGACGCAGGCGTCGCTGACGGGGAAGACGAACGAGGACGGATCGACCGACCGCGGCGCCATCGAACCCCCCGTTCGGAGCAGGAGCTGGCGTCGCTCGATCGGGTCGACGACCTTCACCCCCGCGTCCGTCCCCGTGAACTGTACGGTCATCTCCGGTGTCTCGCTCGACTCGTCACTTTCGAGACTACCGTAAAAAACCTCTCCCCCTCCGTCGGCGCGGGCGACGAGGACTCAGCGCGGACCCGATGCCCCGATCCCGGGGAGAGAGATACCGACGCCGCGGTCTCGCCCGATCGGCGTCCAGCGCGACCCGGCCGGCGCCCGCCACGTTCGGCCGGCGCCGACCGGGACGGTCGAACGACTCATTCGCCGAGCGTGACGCTCTCGGTCACCGCGTTGCACAGCGCGTCCGACCGGCCGTGGCTACCGGGGGCGATCGCCAGCGTGCGGACGCCGTAGCTGTTCGCCGTCTCGATGGCGGGTTTGAAATCGGTGTCGCGCGAGGCGATCGCCACGACGTCGGCGCGCTCCTCGACGACGAACCGCGTCAGGTCGACGGCGAGTTTCACGTCCACGTCGCCGCTCGTGACGAGCACCTCGAACCCCCGCGCCTCAGCGGCCTGGATTAGCCCCGGCGTGGCGTGTTCGTCGAGGTAGAGCCGGAGGGCGGTCGGCTGTCCGGCGCGCCGGGCGGCGGCCCGGACGTCGTCCAGGTCGACGTCGAACTCCTCGCGGAGGACGTTCGGGCCGTCGACGAACAGCGCCACCCGCGCCGAGCGACCGAACAGGCGGCCCAGCAGGTCCATACGCCGTCTCGACCCCCGTCCCGCATAGGCACGTCGGTTCTCGCTCGACTCGACGGAGGGCGACTCGATGGAGGGCGACTCGACGGAGGACGACCCGGCGGGAGCGACCCGACGGATCCGGCCGGGGAACGGGGGATGTCGGCGAGATTCTGAAGAGAGTTCGAACAACGCTCATGAGCCCCCGGCGCGTCGACCTGTCCATGCAGTCACCCTCGGAGCACTCGCGTGGGGGCGGGTCCGACCGGAGCGAGCGGGTGCCGACCGGCCGCGGCGGGCGCCTGGCGGCCCGCCGCGACGTCCTCGCGGCCGGGGCGCTCGCGGCGGCGACGCTCGCCGGCTGTCTCGGCGGCGGGCGCGGGGACGCCGGAGGGAGCGCTGGCGACGGATCGGCGGACGGTGACGGATCGATGGGCGGCCAGTCCGCGACCGGCGGCGCCGGCGACGGGAGCGCGGGGACGCCGACGGACGCCGGTTCGACGGACGCCCCGAACGCCGCGTCGACGACGGCGCCGGCGACCACCACGGGGGTCCTGGGCGGGCATCCGGCCGCCCGGGCGATCGCCGCCCAGCCCACGCGCGGGCCCGATCCCGCCGAGGCGACCGGCGTCGTCGTCGCCTTCGAGGACCCGTCGTGCACGCGCTGTCGGGCGTTCGAGCGCGACACCGTGCCCGAACTCCGCGCCGAACTCGTCGACACGGGGCAGGTGTCGCTGGTCGTACGGACCTACCCCGTGATCTACCCGTGGGGCGAGCCCGCGGTGCAGGCGTTAGAAGCCGCGTACGCCCGCGACGAGGCGGCCTTCTGGGGGCTGTTCGACCACTACTTTGCCGAGCAGCCGCGGTTCGACCGCGACAACGTGCTCGACCGAACCGAGGCCTGGCTCGCCGACAACACGGACCTCGACGCGGCGGCCGTCGTCGCCGACGCGCGGAACGGCGCCTACGACGAGGCGGTACAGACCGACCTGCGAGCCGGGAAGGACGCCGGCGCCGGACGGACCACGCCCCACGTCTTCCTGTTCCGCGACGGCGAGTACCGCACCAAGGCGGCCGGGAGCGTGAGCTTCGACCTGATCCGGAGCGCGCTGGGACTGTGACCCCCGCCTCGCCGAAGTACGCGGAACGTCCGTCGCCGCCAGGGGGGCGATCCGGGTGAGCCGCACCCTCGCGGGCGTTCGGCTCCCCACGCGGACGACCGACCTTCGACTCGTCGCGCGAACCGCCCGGCTGGTGCTGGGCGGGCCGGCGTACGCCGCGGTCGCGCTCGTCGCCGCCGTCGCGTCGCTGTCGCTGTTCGTCCTCTCCCAGAACCTCCGGCTCGTCGCCGACGTCGTCGTCGGCGGGGCGCTCCCGCTCGGGAACCGGCTAGTCGTGCTCGCGGAACTGTACCCCTTCGTCGGGAGTTCCTACGGGCCGCTCCAGGGCCTGGTCCTCCTGCTCGTCGCCGGCGCCGTCGGCGTCGACCTGGCGATGGTCGCCTACCACGTCCGCGAGCACGGCCTCTCCGCCGAGGGCGGCGGCGGGGGCGCGCTCGGCGTCCTCCTGGGCGCGCTCGGCGCGGGGTGTGCCGCCTGCGGCTCGGCGGTGCTGGTCGGCCTCCTCTCGCTCGTCGGCGCCGGCGGGCTCGTCCTCCTGCTCCCCTTCGAGGGCCTGGAACTGTCGGCGCTCGCGCTGGTCGCGCTGGGACTGTCGATGTACTGGCTGGCCGACGGGATGCGCGGCGGCGAGATCCGCGGCTGTCCGGTCGACATCGATCGGTGACCCGCGCGCCGTCGACCGGACCGACCTCACCCACCGACGGGTCGACCTCGCCCACCGACGGGTCGACGGGCCGACTGCCGCTCCCGACGACTACCGACGCGGTGGGCGGCCGCGGATCGCCTAGAAGAACCTTATACAACATCAGGTACCTTCTCGCCCTAGTCCTGAAGGTTGATGTACCTTCAGCGGTTTTTGCTTGATATGTCTGCAACGGAAGCCAGCAACGATGGTGAACTGTACACCGTGGAGGCGTCGATGAACGAGTACGGCGCACTCGTCGTCCGGGACAGCGAGACGAACGCCACCTACCAGGTCGTCGAGTACCGCACCGAGGCGCTCAGGGAGCGGATCGAGGACCTGTCGGCCGGCGCGACCGTCCGGATGCGCCTCGCCAGGGCCGGGTCGCGGGCGAACGTCTGGATCGTGACGAGCGTCCTCCCGGGGCCCTCGCGGCCCGCCCTCTAGGGCGGGCAGGTCCCCGCCCCCTCCCGTCCTCCGCCGTACCGCGTGCCGCCGCGCCGCCCGCGGCCCAAACAGTTACCCCTCCATCGGGCCAATCGACGGCCATGGCCCGTCGGAAACCGCCGCTGCGCGAGCTACACGACTCGCGGGGGGCGACGTTCACGGAGTTCGGGGGCTGGGACATGCCCGTCCAGTTCGAGTCCATCGTCGACGAGCACCGGGCGGTTCGCGAGTCGGTCGGCATCTTCGACGTCTCCCACATGAGCGAGATCGAGGTGGCCGGCCCCGACGCCACGGCCCTGCTCCAGCGGCTCACCACCAACGACGTGACCCGGCTACGACCGCGGGACGCCCAGTACACGACGGTCACCGACGCCGAGGGGATCATGCTCGACGACGCGATGGTCTACCGGCTGTCCCCCGACCGGGCGGCCAGCTACCTGTTCGTCCCCAACGCGGGCCACGACGCCGAGATGACCGAGCGCCTGGAAGCCCTCCGGGACGACCGCGACCTGGACGCGACCGTCCGCAACGCGACCGAGGAGTGGGCGATGTTCGCCGTCCAGGGCCCCGACGCGCTCGACCTGACCGAAGACGTCGTCGAGGGGTCGATCCGGGACCTCTCGCGCTTCTCGACGACGACCGTCGGGGTGGCCGGCGTCGACTGCCTCGTCGCGCGCACGGGCTACACCGGCGAGGACGGCGTCGAGGTGCTCTGCCCGTGGGACGACGCCGAGGCGGTGTACGAGGCCTTCGACTGCACCCCCTGCGGCCTGGGCGCGCGAGACACGCTCCGCACCGAGATGGGCTTCCTGCTCTCGGGCCAGGACTTCGACCCCGACGACAACCCCCGAAACCCCTACGAGGCCGGCGTCGGCTTCACCGTCAGGCTCGACACGGAGTTCGTCGGCCGCGACGCGCTCGAAGGGGTCGACGCCGAGGGGGTCGAGGAGCGGTTCACCGGCCTCCGGTTGCTCGACCGGGGCGTCCCCCGCCACGGCTACGAGATCACGGACCCCGACGGCGAACGCCTGGGGACCGTCACCAGCGGCACGATGAGCCCGACGCTCTCCGAACCGATCGCCCTCGGCTATCTGCCGGTCGAACACGCCGAACCGGGCACGCGCGTCCGCGTCGTGGTCCGCGGCGAACCGAAGCGCGCCACGGTGGTCGCGCCGCCCTTCCTGACGCGCGAGTGATCGGTCGGCCCGCTCGTGACGGTCGAGTGATCGGTCTGCCCCTTCGTGACGCGCGACCGACCGGTCGGTCCATTCGTGACTGCCGAGTGACCGATTCGTGACGGACGGCTAACCGGAACTCCCCCCGACTGGGGGTTCCCCGACCGAAACGACCACAACCGACCGCCGCCACGGTCGATGTATGTTCGAAGTTCCGGACGACCTGCGGTACCTGGAATCGCACGAGTGGGTGAGCGAGCCGGACCCGGTGCGGGTCGGCATCTCCGACTTCGCCCAGGACGAACTGGGCGACGTCGTCTTCGTCGAACTCCCCGAGGCGGGCGACGACCTCGCCGCGGGCGAGGAGTTCGGCGTCGTCGAGTCGATCAAGGCGGTCTCGGACCTGTACGCCCCCGTCTCGGGCGAGGTCGTCGCCGTCAACGAGGAACTGGTCGACCAGCCCGAACTGGTCAACGAGGACCCCTACGGCGACGGCTGGATGCTCGAACTCGAGCCGGCCGACCCCGACGAGTTCGAGAACCTCCTGAGCGCCGAGGACTACCGAGACCAGACCGAATGACCGGGGGCCCGTCCGTATGACCGGGAGCCCGTACGCGCCCCACGCCCCCGACGAGACCCGGGCGATGCTCGACGCAGTGGGCGTCGACAGCGAGGAGGCCCTGTTCGACATCCCCGACGACGTGGCCTTCGACGGGACGTTCGACATCTCTCCCCGGGACGAGCAGGCGCTCCGGGCCGAGATCCGCGAGACGCTCGGGCGCAACGACGACCTCGTGGAGTTCCTCGGCCGGGGCCACCACGACCACTACGTCCCCGCGGTCGTCGACGACCTCTCGCGGCGCTCGGAGTTCCTGACCTCCTACACCCAGTACCAGCCGGAGGTGACCCAGGGGTTCCTGCAGGCGCTGTTCGAGTACCAGTCGATGCTCGTCGAGCTGACGGGGCTCCCGGTGGCGAACTGCTCGATGTACGATGCGGCGACCGCCCTCGGCGAGGCCGCGCTGCTGGCCGACCGCGTCCGCGGCGTCGACGGCGAGCGCGTCCTCGTCCCGGAGCACCTCCAGTCGGGCCGGCGCGAGGTGCTGGAGAACTACGTCGCCGGGGCGGGCCTCGCAGTCGAGGACTACCCCATGGACGACGGCTGCGCCGACGTCAACGCCCTCGAAGACGCCGCTGGCGACGACGTCGTGCTGGTGTACGCCGAGACCCCCACGGTTCGGGGCGTGATCGAGGAGCGATCGGACGAGATCGGGGCGGTGGCCCACGACCACGGCGCGCTGTTCGCGCTCGGGAGCGACGTGGTCTCGCTCGCGCTCCTGTCCGAGCCCGCGGCCGTCGGCGCCGACGTCGTCGTCGGCGAGGCCGACGCGCTCGGGCTCCCCGTGAGCTACGGCACCGGCCTCGGCATCTTCGCCTGCCGCGAGGAGTACCTCCGGCAGGTGCCGGGGCGCCTCGTCGGCGCCAGCGAGGACCGGGACGGGAACCGGGCGTTCACGCTCACGCTCCAGACCCGCGAGCAGCACATCCGCAAGGAGCGCGCGACGAGCAACATCTGCACGAACCAGGCGTGGGTCGCGCTCCGGACGGCGATGCACGTCGCCGCGCTCGGCCCCGACGGCCTCGTCGACCTCGCCGAGCGGTGCGTCCGCGAGGCCGCCGACCTCGCAGCGCGGATCGACGGGGTCTCGGGGCTGCAGGCGCCGGTCCACGACCGCCACCACCTGCGGGAGTTCGTCGTCCGCAGCGACCAGCCGGCGCGGGCCGTCGCGGACGACCTCCTGGGGGAGGGCTTCGCCGTCCACGTCCTCGACGAGCACCTCCTGCAGGTGTGCGTGACCGAGACGAACGCCGCCGAGGTCGACGATCTCGTCGCTGCGCTGGAGGGGGTCGCGTGACCGACTACGACCAGGCGCGGTGGTCCCGCGAGGACGAGCCGGTGTACGAGCCGCTCCTGAGCGAGAAGCGGGCGTCGACGGTCGCGGTCGGCGGCGACGACGGCCCGCTGCCCGACGACCTCACCCGTGACGAACTGACCCTGCCCGACCCGGCCGAACCGGAGCTGGCGCGCCACTACACCCGGCTCTCGGAGATGAACTACGGCGTCGAGAGCGGGCCGTACCCGCTGGGCTCGTGTACGATGAAGTACAACCCCTCGTTCACCGAGGACGTCGCCGGCGACCCGCGGGGGCTCGTCCACCCCGCACGCCCCGCCGACACCGTGCAGGGGACGCTCGAACTGGCCTACCGCCTCCAGCGGTACCTCGCGCGCATCGGCGGGATGGACGCGGTGACGCTCCAGCCCCCCGCGGGCGCCGCCGGCGAGTTCACGGGCATCTCGATCGCGCGCGCGTACCACGAGGCCAACGGGGACGACCGCTCGGAGGTGCTCGTCCCCGCCAGCGCCCACGGCACGAACTTCGCGTCGGCGGTGATGGCCGGCTACGAGGTGGTCGAACTCCCCTCGGGCGACGACGGCCGAATCCACCTCGACGCGCTGGAGGCCGCGCTGAGCGACGACACCGCCGCGCTGATGCTGACGAACCCGAACACGCTCGGCCTGTTCGAGCGCGAGGTGACGGCCGCCGCCGACCTCGTCCACGACGCCGGCGGTCTGCTCTACTACGACGGCGCGAACCTCAACGCGCTGCTGGGCCGGGCGCGCCCCGGCGACATGGGCTTCGACGTCATGCACTACAACGTCCACAAGACGTTCGCCACCCCCCACGGCGGCGGCGGGCCCGGAGCCGGCCCCGTCGGGGTCGTCGACGACCTCGCGCCGTTCCTCCCGCGTCCGCACGTCCGCGAGACGTCGTCGGGCACCTACGAACGGTACGACCCCGAGCGCTCGATCGGCAAGGTCCACGGCTTCGTCGGCAACTGGCTCGTGCTCGTGAAGGCCTACGCGTACATCGCGCGCCTGGGCGACGAGGGACTCCGCGACGCCAGCGCGAAGGCCGTCCTCAACGCGAACTACCTCGCCTCGCAGATCGAGTTCGAGGTGCCCTACGGGCCGTTCCACCACGAGTTCGCCGCCACGGCGGGCGAGCGCGACGCGGCAGACGCCGCGAAGGGCATGCTCGACTACGGCGTCCACCCGCCGACGACGAAGTGGCCCGAGCTGGTCGACGAGGCGATGCTGACCGAGCCGACGGAGATCGAGAACCAGGCGACGCTCGACGACCTCGCGCGGGCGTTCAACGCCGTCGCGGGCGAGTCCGACGAGGCGCTCGACGCCGCACCGCTGCGGACGACGGCTCGCCGGATCGACCAGGTCGGCGCCGCCCGCGAACCGCGGCTCTCCTGGCGGGCGCTCGACGCCGAGGACGGGGAGGGGGACGCGACCGGAACCGGGAACGGAGGCGGCGACTGACGCCGCGCTCAGCCCAGTTCCGAGTACACCTTCACCTCGCCGCCCTCGGTCAGCCCGATCTGCACGTCGACGTCCAGGCGGTTCTCGTTCGTGTGCGCTTCGAGCAGGCCGTAGAGGTGGGCGTACAGTTCGGGCCGGCAGTACGCCACGCTGATCCCGGCCTCGTCGCCCCGCGCGTACACGCGGTCGACGAGGTCGTCGAAGTCGGTGCCGGCGGGGGCGTCGAACCGCGCGGGCGCCCGGATCGTCCGGACGAGTTCGAGCGTTCGGCGCGCCTTCTCGACGTTCGCCTCCGCGGCCCGCTCGACCGCGCTCACGTTCGAGTCGGTGGTTCCCAGTACCTCGGCGACCTCCCGCTGGGTATGCCCGCGCTCCCGGAGTTCCAGCACCTCGACCTGCCGGTCGGTGAGCGTGGTGCCGCTGGCGTCCATACGAGTGTGAAACAGATGTGTTTGAGGTAAACTTATGGGTCAAACATCTGTGGTTGCTCCCATGAACGACGGCGAGGCGGTACCCGCCGCCGACGAGCGGGTGGTCACGTAGATGACCCCCAACAGATCGTCGATCGGGCGGCGTCGGGTGCTCTCGGGCGTCGCCGTCGCGCTCGGCGGGGTCGCCGGGTGCGCCGGCGGTGGGCGCACCAGCGGCGGGGGCGGCGGGGGCGGCGGCAGCGCTACGGACGGCGGGCGCGCCGACGGTGACGGCGACCGATCCGGCCCCGTCTCGATGCTCGCGGCGGGGAGCCTCAACAACGCGCTGGAGAACGGGCTGCGACCGAGCGTGGACGCGACGGTGCAGGTCGAGGCCCACGGCTCCGCCGAGGTCGCCCGCCTCGTCGCCGAGGGGCAGAAGGACCCCGACATCGTCTGCGTCGCGGACGTCGCCCTGTTCGACGGCCCGCTCGACCCCGACTGGTTCGCGGAGTTCGCCACCAACTCGGTCGTGGTCGCGTACGACCCGGACTCCGAGGGGGGCCAGCGGGTCGCCGACGCCGGGACCGGGGGCTGGTACCGGCCGCTCCTCGACGGGGACGTCTCGCTCGGGCGGACGGATCCCGACCTCGATCCCCTCGGCTATCGGACGCTGTTCGTGCTCGAACTCGCCGCCGAGTACTACGGGACGGACGAAAACCTCAGGGAGGCGATCCCGAGCCGGGATCAGATCTACCCGGAGACCCAGCTCGTCAGCCAGTTCGAGACGGGCGCGATAGACGCGGCCGTCGTCTACCGGAACATGGCCGTCGAGCGGGGGTACGACTACGTCGACCTCCCGGCCGAGATCGACCTCGGCGACCCGGCGTACGCCGACGACTACGCGTCGGCCACGTACGAACTCCCGAGCGGGAAGGTCGTCCGGGGCGGACTGATCAGCTACGGGTCGACGAGTCGCCGCCGGTCGGCGGCCGTCGACGACGTGTTCGAGGCGCACGTCGTCGGCGACTACCTGACCGAGTTCGGGTTCGACGTGCCCGAGGACTACCCCAGATACAGAGGCGATGCCCCGGACGCGCTCGCGAACTGACGGCCCGGTCGAGCGGGTCGACTGGCTGTCGCTCACGTACGTCCTCGGGGCGATCCTGCTGGTGTACTACCTCGTGCCGCTGGTCTCGCTGGTCGTCAGCCAGCCGCCGGGCGCGGTCCTGCGCCGGCTGACCTCGCCCGACGTCGTCGGCGCGGCGACCACGTCGATCGCGGCGTCGGTCACCAGCGCGGCGATCGCCGCGGTGCTCGGCCTCCCGCTCGCGTACTGGCTGGCGCGGGCGGAGGGACGGGCGCAGTCACTCGTGACCGCGCTGGTCGTGCTGCCGCTCGTGCTCCCGCCGATCGTCAGCGGCATGGTGTTGCTCACGGTCGTCGGCCCGGACACGTTCCTCGGCGAGCTGGCGGCGGCGGGCGGGCTCTCGCTGACCCGCTCGCTCGCCGGTGTCGTGCTCGCCCAGACGTTCGTCGCCTCGCCGTTCGTCGTCGTCACGGCCAAGGCGGCCTTCGAGGGGGTTGACCAGCGGGTCGAGTACGCCTCCCGGTCGCTCGGGAAGGACCGGCTCACGACGTTCCGCCGGGTGACACTCCCGCTCGCGTGGCCGGGGATCCTGGCCGGCGTCACGCTCGCGTTCGCCCGGGCGATCGGCGAGTTCGGGGCGACGATCATGCTCGCGTACTACCCGCGGACGATGCCGGTCCAGATCTGGGTCTCCTTCACGACGCTCGGCCTGGAGAACGCCTTCCCCGTCGCGGTCGTCCTCGTCGGCGTCGCCGTGGCGACGCTCGTCGTCCTCGACGCGCTCGGGACGAACCCCCTGGAGTGACGATGCTGGAACTGACCGGTCTCACCAAGGCGTACGACGGCTTCGAGTTCGGTCCCGTCGATCTGACGGTCGACGACGAGGTGCTCGCGGTGCTCGGGCCCTCGGGCAGCGGCAAGACGACGCTCCTGTCGCTGATCGCCGGGATCGTCCGGCCGGACGCGGGCTCGATCACGCTCGACGGACGACGGCTCGACGGGCGCCCCGTCGAGGACCGACGGACGGGGCTGGTCTTCCAGGAGGGGGCTCTGTTCCCGCACATGACCGCTCGCGAGAACGTCGGCTACGCGGCGACCGATCCCGACCGGGTCGAGAAGCTCGCGGCGCTGCTGGAGATAGCGGACGTCCTCGACCGGCGGCCGTCGACCCTCTCGGGCGGCGAGCGACAGCGGGTCGCGCTGGCCCGGACGCTGGCGGCCGATCCCGATGCGCTGTTGCTGGACGAACCGCTGTCGAGCCTGGACGCACCGATCCGGCGCCGCCTGCGGGGCGAACTCCGCGCGCTGTTCGACTCGCTCGACATCCCGGTCGTCTACGTCACCCACGACCAGCGGACGGCGTCGGCCCTCGGCGACCGACTCGCCATCTTCCGGGACGGCCGCGTCGAACAGTGCGGCGAGCCCTCGGCCGTGATCGAACGCCCTGAGACCCCCTTCGTCGCGCGGTTCACGGGCAACGAGAACCTGTTCGAGGCGACCGTCGTCGACCGGACGGCGGGGGAGACGACGGTTCGCGTCGGGGACGTCACGCTTCGCACGGCCGGCGCCCCCGGGTCGACCGCCGCGGCCGGGTCGACCGTCACCGTCTGCGTCCACCCGTCGCGGATCGAACTGCATGGAGCGGACGGGACGGCCACCGCGGACGGGTCTCGCGCGGTGAACTTCCTCTCGGGGAGGGTAACCCGACGGTTGAACGAAGGAGCGGACTGTCGGGTGAGCGTCGACGTCGACGGCGCCCCGGTCACCCTCGTCGCGGTCGTTCGGCCCGCCACCGTCGAGCGCCTGGGGCTGGAGCCGGGCGCTCTCGTCCGTCTCGACCTCCCGGCCGAGTCGATCCACCTGCTTGCGTGACGATCGGGGCCAGCCTTCGACGACGTCTCGGGCTCCACCGCCAGATTCGATATCGTGACATGAGGTGTATGGATGGGCGTCGACGGGACGCACTCCGTCGACGCCCGTGACTCGCACGTGTCTCGGGGGCACGACGATACGACAACTGCTTGCAGAGAGAACCGGCAGAGATCGCGGTCCGTCCAGCCCGGGGCCGAGCCGGTCGTCAGATGAGTGTGCAGTCGACCCTGCCGAGTCGGAACGCGGGGGCGGGATCGGTCCACCGAGTCGCCCCGGACCCACGTCTCTCCGACGCGCGCGATCGAACGGCTGACGCCCGCCGATCGCGGCCGGGCGGCGAGCGGCCGTAAAACACCGGGCAGCGGCGAGCGTCCGTGAAACACCGGCCGCGCGACGGACGGTCACCGCCTCACCCGGTGTCGGCAGCTCACGCCGCGTGCGGATCGCTGTCTCCCGTCACCGGACCGACGTGTGGTTGTTCTCCGGGGTCGGGTATCGCCGGCCGAAACCGACTCCGCAGGGCGTGACCCCTGGGGTCGACGGCGAAAGAAGGGTGTCCACGCGGGGAATCGAGAGACGGTCCGCGGGCACCGCTCGCACGGGCGCTCAGGCCTCGGCGAGGGAACTGTCCACCGCCTCGTCGATGAGGACGAGCCCGTAGTTGCAGTCGGGACACCGCCACTTCGTCTTCTTCCCGAGGTGAAGCTCCGTGCTCGCGGTGAGCCAGAACGTCCGTTCCCCGCCGCAGACGGGACAGTGATGATCCATCTCCAGGCTCATGGTTTCACCTGAGAAGCGACCGGAGTTGAAGATGTTGGTTTCCGCGGGCGCTTCGGACGCGGGCGGGGAGACAGGGACACGGCGGTCGACACGAGGTGGGGGCCCGCACCCGTCCGATCACGGCTCCGCGGTGCCGCCGGGCTATCGCCGGTGTTCTGACCGCGTATCGCGACTTGAACGCCCAAATCACCGGCGCCCCGCGAACACATAAATCACATATCGCTGTATCAAATCTGCGTACCGCGTTTCGAACGCCGACGAACCCGTTTGCGGGGTGGATGCGGAGTCCGCGGCAGATATGGCAGTGCAGACAGAGGTCGACGCATGGATCGAGGATTGGAATCCCTCGCTCGGGCGCTCGCCCTCCCGTACTACGAGCACGCCCTGCCGGCCCACGACGAGTTTCACGCGAACCGAGTCCGCGATCTGGCCCTCCGGCTGGCGGCCCGCGTCGAGCAGTCAGTCGACTGGGACACTCTCGCCGCCGCGGCGTGGCTCCACGACATCGGTCGTCCCCTCGAGCGCACCGGCGAGATCGACAATCACGACGCGTGGGCGGCACGCGAAAGCGCGGATCTCCTCGAAGCGGAAGGTGTCGCACAGCGTGAGATCGAAGAGATTCAGCACTGCGTCCGCGCTCACAGCATCCGAGCGAGCTCTCCGGCGCCGGAGACCATCGAGGCGAAACTCCTCTTCGACGCCGACAAGTTGGACGCGGCCGGGGCCGTGGGAATCGTTCGGTTGGCCTGCATCGTCGGCGAGCGATCGGGACGCGCCGGAAGCAAGTACGCCGTGATCGATGACCTCACCGCCTCCCGGGGTGTAGACTCGGATCAGACGGACGTCTCGCTGCTCCGGGAGTGGGCGAGAGAACGGCTCGGCGCACTTCGCACCGAGCCCGCCCAGCGGCTCGGGAAGTCGCGGTGGAGATTCGTGGAAGCGTTCTTCCAGCGGTTCCACGACGAGGTCGGATCGGATGGAACGCGGTGATTCGATCCCGCCTCGGGGACGTGAACTCGCGAACGTATCGTTCGTAACGGAACCTGACTTCGGTCAGATCGGTGGCGATCACGGACGCCGAGAACCCGGCGTCGCTCCAGCGCAGTTCCCGGCCGCTACGCCCGCCGTCGAAAAGTGTACGTCGGCCCGGGACGGAAATCGCCGCCGCCAGCGCGTCCGACCACGGCGCCGTGACGATCCGGCGCTACGAGGTCGCTCGACGCGCCGCCAGCAGCGCCGCCGCCAGCAGCGAAAGTCCGGCGAGCAGCGGCGTGAACCCCGGCATCGACGTCGACGTCGTCGCCCGGGCGGTCGTCGCCGTCGGCTCAGCGGTCGTCGTCGGCTCGTGCGTCTCGGTCGACTCGGCGGGGGTCGACGCCGGCGTCTCGGTCGGCTCCGGCGTCGGCGACGCGGCAGCGTCCCCACTCGGGGCGACCGCGAACGTCGAGAGTCCCGGCGACTCCGCGACCAGCGAGACGGTCCCGTTGGTCCGCGCGTCCACGCGCGTGTCGAGTTCGGTCCACGCGTCGTCGTGGTACCGGTAGACCGACACCTCGGCCGCCGAGAGGCCGCGTCGGTCGAGGGTCGTCTGCTCGACGGCGAAGGTGAACGTCACGCCGCCGATCGCGCGGTCGGGCGTCGTGTGGTCGACGCTCACGTACTTCAGCGCGGCGTCGGCGTCGCCGTCCGCGGCGCGACCGTCGTCCCCGTCGCCGTCGTCCGCACGACCGTCGTCACCGCTTCGGTCGCCGGTGTCGGCGGCGAGTTCCGGGACGCCCACCTCACGGCCCTCGGCGATGCGACCCTCGAAGCTTCCCTCCTCGGCGAACGAGACGTCCAGTCGCTGGAGACCGACCCCGCCGGTCGTGGTGGCGACGGACGTGTCCCTCAGGTCGACCGCGACGGTCGACTCGGCGGTCGCCTCGGCGACGGTGGCGGTTACCGCGTCGCCCACGGCCTCGACGGTGGCGTCCGCGGTCCCCTGAAGTTCGTCCGTCGTGCCGTCGTCGGACGTGGAGCCGTCGTCGGTGCTCGCGCCGCCACCGCCACCACCGCCGCCGGTCGCCTGGACGGTCAGCGCCTCGTCGGCGCTGAGCGTCTGGCCGTTGCCGCCGGAGAGACTCGCCGTCAGCGTGTAGTCGCCGGCGGCGTCGCCGGTGACGGTGAACTCGACGGTCTGGACCTGCCCGCCGCGAACCGTCCCGCTGGCCGACCCGGCGGTCACGCTCGACGAGTAGCCGCTCGCGCTCGACAGCGACAGGCTGTACGAGGTCGACGCGTCGCCGAGGTTGTTGACGACGGCCGTCAGGGTCGTCGTTTGCCCCTCGTCGACGCTGCTCGCGTCGAGGGACGTGGTGAGCGACAGGCTCGCGGGGCTGAGGACCTCCAGGCCGGTCTGGGTCGTCCGGGAGGGATCGGCGTCGTCGCCGCTGCTGGCGCCCGACGCGGACACCGTGATCTCGCCGGCGTAGTCGCCCTCGACGTTCGCGTCGCACTGGAAGGTCGCCTGCCCGGAGCCGTCGGACAGCGTCACCGTCTGCGTCCCCGCGGGCGAGCACGAGAGCCCGTCCGGGACCGTCAGCGACACGTCGACCTCGTTGCTCTCCAGTTCCTGGCCGGTCACCGAGACGGTGAGGTCGAAGTCGTTGCCCTGGGTGACGCTGTCGGGCAGCGTGGTGTCGGTGATCGTCAGCTCGGTCGCGGCGGCGGGCGTCGCGACCGCGGCGGCGCTCAGGACGACCGCGAGCGCGACGAGCACCGCGAGGCCCGCGCGGCGGGTCCGCGGTCGCGCCGAGCGCGCGGCTTCGCGGGCCATCAGTTACGCACCTCCGCGATGGTGCTGTTGAGGTTCGTCGCCGTCTCCGAGTCGAGGCGGACGAGGTAGGTCCCCGTCGCCGGCGACGTCGAGAGGACGCCGTAGTAGGTGCTGCCGTCCTGGCTGTCGAGCGGGACGACGTAGGTCGTGTTCCCGCTGACGAGCGTCGCCGTCATCCCCGGCTCGTTCGTCATGACGTAGATCGAGTCGCCGGTGGAGAACGTCGTCGCGTTCGCGTCCAGTCCGGTGCCGGTCCAGACCCGGGGTTCGGTCCCGGACGGCTGAACGTCGATCACCTCGGAGAGGGTGCCGACGCCCGGGACCGAGAGCTTCACCACGTAGGTCCCGGGGGACCCGATCGTGATCGACGTCGTCGTGTCGCCCGAACTCGAAACGGAGACGCTGCCGTTGTACGCGACGGCGTCGGCCGCCGGCGAGAAGGCGGTGAGCGTGGCCGTCGCGTCGACGGTCCCGTTGACCGTCACGGTGGTCGACTGCCCGGCGGTGACCGGACCCGCGACCGAGAGGTTCGCGCTCTCGGAGGCGTTACGCACGTCGATCAGCGTCGACGCGGTGTCGCTGGCCCGGCCCTTCGAGATCGTGACGCTGACGCTCCGGGTGCCGGTCACCTCGCCGTCGGTCGGGACGGTCACCGACACGTCGTACGGCGACTGGCCGGACAGCGAGAGCGTCTTCTCCGAGTTCGAGCCAGGGAGTCGCAGGCTGAGCGACCCGCCGGTCGCCGTCACCGGGTTGCCGGTCGCGCTGTCGTTCGCGTACACCGTGAGCGAGACTGCGTCGCCCGGTTCGAACGGGCCGTCGGCGGCCTCGACGTCGACGTCGAGGCTCCGGAGCCGGTAGCCGCTGTAGGCCCTGATCGAACTCGTGTCGTTCAGCGCGGCCTCGACGACGTACTCGCCGGTGCCGTCGTCGGTGGTGTCGTAGTCGTAGGTCGCCACGCCGTCGGCGTTCGTCGTGACCGTCGCGACGCGCCGGTCGGCGGTCCCCTCGGATCTGAGGATGAAGTCGACCTTCTCGTTGGCCACCGGGGCGCCGTCACCGGTCGTGACCGTCGCCCGGAACCCGGCGGCGTCGCCGGGCGTGTACGCGCTCCGGTTCGTGGCCGCGGCGATCTGCTTCGCGTTCGCCCCGGTGATGTTCAGCGTCCCGGTGACGACCCCCTGGCCAGAGGCGGTCGTCACGACCACGGCGAGCGGGTACTCGCGCGCGGGCACGTCGTCGGGGACGTCGACGTCGATGCTCGCCGTGCCGCCGGACGTCGTCGCGTTCCCGAGCTTCCGGTAGTCGCCGAAGGCGACGACGGCCGCCGTGACGTTCGAGCCGTCGGTCACGGCGCTCCCGCCGCTCGTCGCCTCGACGTGGATGGTCTCGGTGGTCCCGGCGTCGACGTCGTAGCCGTCGACCTCGTTGCCGGCGCCGTCCTCCAGGTGCACGGACACGTCGTTGACGTAGAGGCCCAGGTACCGCTCCTGGTCGCCGACGGTGATCTCGACGAAGTGGCCGCCGCCGGCGCTCGGGTTCAGCGAGAACGAGACGGTGCCGTCCGAGTTCGTGGTCCCCGACGCGCCGTCGATCTTCCGCACGGGGCCGGTCTCGTTCAGCGCCACCGAGACGGACTGCCCGGAGACGGCGGTGCCGTCCGTCTTCCGGACGCCGACGGTCACGTCGACGGTCTCGCCGGACTGGAACGTCCGCTTGTTCAGCGACGCGGAGACGTCGTACCGCTTGACGGCGAACTGCGTGGCGGCCGTCTGGGTCGCCCCGCTCGCGGTCTTGACCGTCGCCTCGGCGACGTGGGTCCCGGCCGCTCGCTGGCCGAGGTCGACGCGGTACAGCCCCGGCGCCGGGTTGGAGACCTTGCCGCCGCCGATGCTCACGTCGGACCCGTCGAGTTCGGTGACGGTCACCGAACTGATCGTCCGGTCGGTCGGGACGAAGACGTCGATCTTCGCGTTCTCGCTCGGGGCGAACGTCCGGGCGGTCGGTTCCGCCCGGGCGTCGAACGCCTGGACCTCGAACCAGGTGCCGTCGGTCTTCCGGACCACGCCGGTCTCGGTCTGCTGGGTCACCGTCACCGCGACCGGGTGGCCCCGCTGCCAGGTCGAGGCGGAGGCGTAGGTGGCGGGATCCAGCGTCACGCGCGCCCGACCGTTGCCGTCGGTCGCGGCGGTGACCTCCTTCTGGTTCACGCGCACCGTGACGGTCGCGTCCGCGACCGCGCTCCCGTCGCGGGCGTCGGTCGCCTCGGCGACCACCACGACCGAGTCGCCGGGCGCGTAGGTCCGCTTGTCCGTCTCGACCGACAGGTCGAGCTGCGTGACCCGGACGCTCCGTCGCGAGATGCTCTGTTTGCCGCCCGTGGACGTCACGCGCGTAGCGATGCGGTACCGACCCGGCTCGTCGGGCATCGTGAGGATGAACGATCCCTCGCCGCTCGTGATTCCGGAGTCGGGGTTCTTCGTCGTGACGAGTTTGCCGTTCTGGTCGTAGATCGAGACGTCGACGTCGGCGGCGTTGGCGTCGATGCCCGTCGACCCGTCGTAGGCCTTGATGAGACCCCGGAGGGACTCTCCTGGCGCGACCGAGCGGGAGTCGAGTTCGACGTGGCTGTCGAACCCGCTGACCTCAACGGGCGCCGAGACGGTGGCGTTGTACGTCCGCGTGCCGGCCGCGTGCGACGCCGTCAGGGCGATCTCGTAGGCGCCCGCGTCGAGCCCGTAGTCCGAGGGCGTGTACGTGGTCGTGTCGAACGACTGGTCGGTGCTGTTGTAGGTCAGTGGCACCCGCTCGGCGGCGGTCGTGCCGTTGGGGTACCGGAGCCCGACGTCCACCGAGACCTCGGTGTCGGAGAGGGCCGCGCCGGTTACCGGATCGACGACCCGCACCGCGAGGGTGTTGTCGCCGGCGCGGCGGAGCGAGCGCGCCATCCGGTCGAAGACGGGCCTGATCTCGAAGGCCCGTCCCCGGTCGAGGGTGACGTCGGCCGTCGACCCGGCGGACACCGTCACGGCCTGGGTGTCGTTGACCGACGTCCACTGGCCGAACTCGTGGGCCGGCCGCACTTCGAGGCGGTAGTCGCCCGGCGGGAGCGGGAGCGTCGTGTTGACGCCGCTGCCGCCGAGGAAGAACTGCTGGGCGCCATCGGGGCCGAGGTAGGTCACGACGTCGCCGGTCGTGTCGTCTCGGACGAGCAGTTCGTTCTCGAAGAAGAAGCTGGGGTTGCCGACCATGGCGGGGCTGGACGACCCCTTCTGGACGACGCTCCCGTACTGGTCCACGCTGAGGTTGAGCGCCCCCGCGGTCTCCAGGCTACAGGTGGTCGCGGTGTCCGTCCCCTGCGAGACGGCGACGTTACCGGCGCAGACGTGGTCGGCCGGCGTCTTCGAGAGCCCCCAGACGTTGTACAGCACGTCCGTCTTCGAGCCGGTCGTCGGGGAGAGCATCGCGACCGACGCCGTCGACGGTCGCTGGCTGCCGAACGCGATCTCGGCGAAGGTCTGGGAGTTCGCCGTTCGCGTCGTCTCCGGATAGGCCGTCGAGGTCTGGGAGAGCGACGAGAACGCCGCCCTGACCGGAAGCTGCGGGTCGGTGCTGGTGATGTTGATGTCGACCCGGCCGCCCTTCTGGAGGGTGATCGGCGGGAGGACGGTCTTCCCGGACTGGACGACGTACCCCTCGCCGCCGTTGGCGTCGGTCGTCGGGTAGTAGACCGGGGTCCCGCCGCTGGTGTCGGTGCCGACGACGCGGAAGCTCAGATCGTTCATGAGCTGGTCCGTCTCGGGGAGCGTCATCGAGAACAGCCCGTTCGCGTCCGTGGTCGTCGAGTTGTAGACTTCGGTCGTGCTCCCGCTCGCCCTGGCCGGCTGGCCGACGACGACGGCGTCGCTCACCGGGTCGCCGTTCTCGTCGACGATCTGGCCGCTGACGGTCGAGGTCGCGGGCGATCCCGTCCCGATCCGGAGCATGAGACCGGACGAACCCTTGGTCGCCACGACGACGGATCGGTTCTCCTCCCCGAAGGACGACCCGTTCTCGAGGCTGAAGGTGTACCGCGTGTTCGGTTCCAGGAGGACCGGCGGGATCGGCGTCCCCTTCCCCATCCCCGTCTTCTTGACGACGACCGTCCCGGTCGCCGCCTCGGTGACGGTGACGTTCTCGACGGACGGCGTCGGGTTCCCCTGGACGAGGCTGTTCGTCATGGTGAACACCGGCGCGGTCGGCCGGTCGGCTTTCAAGGAGTTGGAGCCGGCGACCAGGTCGACCTTGGCGGAGGCGTTCGCGTCGGCGATGGAGAAGGTCTGCGCGGCGACGGTCCCCGGCGCGACCACGCTCCGTCCGGGCGGCGTGTTGGCCGCGACGACGCTGCTCGTCGCGTCGGTGTCCGGGTTCGTGCACGTCCCGCCGACGTCGATGCCCCGGCAGTGGAAGCTCGCCGAGCCGCCCTGCATGAAGACGTAGCCGTGCGACTCGTTCGTCCCCGCGTCGTACAGCAGGAGCGGGACGCTCCCCAGCGCGTCGCCCGCGTGGTCGGTGCCCGAGACAAGATACCGGTTGGCGGTGATCATCGACCGGTTGCCGGTGTCGGCGCTCGCGTACGAGCCGTCGTAGGCCGTGACGTTGAGGGTGAAGGCGTTCTGGACGTAGTCGTAGTCCGTGTTCGTCGAGTTGAAGTAGAAGGTGACCTCCCCGTTGGTGCCGGAGTTCTGGGTGACCGTGTCGCCCGGTTTGAACGGGGTCCCGTCGTCGTAGCGGGCCTGGTAGATGTCGGTCGTCGTCAGATCCGTCACCCCCGGCGTCGTCTTGGTCGAGGTGTCGTTGTAGGCGAACTCGAAGTTCTTCACCGCGTTATCGCTCGTCGCCCGGATCGTGACGGTGAGGTTGCCGCTCTTTTGTCCGACGTCGACCACCTCGAACCGCGACGGGGTGGTCTCGGACGCCGCGGCCGCTGGCGCCGACGAGAAGGTCACCGACCCCGCCACGACCGAGGTCACCATCACGAGGGCGAAAGCCACCGCGACGAGCCGGTCAGATCGCATTCGCCCCTCCGTCGGCCGGGCGCGTTCCCCGGCCTGGCCGTCCGCCGCGTGGCCGTGCACAGCGTCCCCCCGCGATACCCCGCGAATCAGTCGCCCACGACGCGTCTGCGGCACGCCGTGGTCGACGCTGGCAATCGAGTTTCATGGCGCGGTGACTGTCACGGCGTTATATAGGACCACCGACCGCAGTATCAGATTTGATATCTGTCGGGCGGCGCGGGCCGACCCGGAGGTAACTTACTTGCCGACGGCGGCCCATCCATCGCCCATGGCGGTGACCCTGTACGCGCTCGACGGCTGTCCGTACTGCGAGAAGGTCCACGACGCGCTGGCGGAACAGGACGTGGCCTACGAGACGGAGTGGGTCGAGGGACTGCACTCCGAGCGCGACGAGGTAAAGCGCGTGAGCGGTCAGCGCGGCGTGCCGGTCCTCGTCGACGAGGCCCGCGGCGTGACGATGAGCGAGAGCGAGAACATCCTCGCCTACGTCGAGCGGACGCTCGCGGGATCGTCGTGAAGATCTACACCGGTCGCGGGGACGAGGGGCTGACCGACCTGCGCGACATGTCGCGCGTCTCGAAGACGAGTTCACGCATCGAGGCCTACGGCACCGTCGACGAGGCGAACGCCCTGATCGGCACTGCCCGACCCACGGGCTACGACGACATCGACGACGTCCTCGCACGCGTCCAGAACCACCTCCACATCGTCCAGGCGGACTTCGCGAATCCCGACCCCGGGGACGGCGATCCACAGATACGGCCGAACCACGCCGACGAACTGGAGCGGTGGATCGACGCGGCCGAGGAGGAACTCGATCCCCTGGAGTCGTTCATCCTTCCCGGCGGCGGCGACGTGGGAGCGAAGCTCCACCACGCCCGTGCCGTCTGTCGACGCGCCGAGCGTCGCGCGGTCAGGCTGGGACAGGAAGAGGAGGTCAACGGCAACGCGATCCGGTACATCAACCGCCTCTCCGATGCGCTGTTCACGTTCGGGCGTCTGGCGAACAGCCGCGACGACGTTCCCGAGGAGCGTCCGACGTACTGATCGACCGCAGGACCGATCGTGCCCGTCTGTCGAGTTCTGTCGCCTCGAATACCACAAGACATATACTCGCCAGTAGCCTACCGTTGTGTATGAACAAACACTTCGAAGATACCAGGTACTACCTGAAGCGAGCGGGCGAGACGGCAAAGCGCGGTGTCGAAGAGGAACTCGAACCCCTCCGGGAGCGGTTCCAGGAGATCAGGGGCGAGGAAGAAGAAGTCGAGCCGGGGCGGATCGACAAACTCCGGAGCGACCTGGAGGATCTAGAGGAGCGAGCCGAGGGCGAGGCGAAGGAGGCGATCGGCGACGCCAGGGAAAAACTGCGGGCGTATCGCCAGTCGTAGTTTTCCGAAGACAACGCTTAAGAGCGAAGACCGGGAAGACGCGAATACGGGTCGGTGGTCTAGTCCGGTTATGACGGCTCCTTCACACGGAGCAGGCCGGCGGTTCAACTCCGCCCCGACCCATGAGCATTTTCGAGGAGCGGAGCGACGAGAAAACGCGCAATGAGGAGGACGGAGTTGAACCAGCGAGCGGGAGGTCCGCCGACAGGTAGCTCGTGATCTCGGAGGTGCGCGCGAGTCGTGCTCGAATCCCGAAGAGGGAGCTATCGAGCCGGACATCTGCCGGCCATCGGATCACTTAGCCAACAGCATAGCAACGGG
>ENA-ORDC01000164-ORDC01000164.1-marine-metagenome-genome-assembly--contig:-NODE-164-length-72302-cov-14.263385_pt1 | contig 72302 bp, 81 predicted proteins | sample MGYA00237783_ERZ508515 | MGnify/ENA primary metagenome ERZ508515 (study PRJEB26186, sample SAMN06268792) | marine metagenome | isolation source: Eden Landing Ponds, San Francisco, CA, USA | place...
GTGCTGTCACAGGCACTCCCATCCCGAGGCGAGTCATTGCCTGCCGGTTTCAGCGGCACGCTCTCTCCCCACGGGTCAGCCCGTTGTGCAACGTTGATTGCGCCGTTTATGTCGCCCTGAAACGCCGTAATGTGGCACTTGTCGTTGGTACACCGGAACGTGGCTTGGAGGGCTCTGTTTCCGATGTGGCCGCACTCATGGCACGTCTTGCTGGTGTACTCCGGTCGGACGTACTCGACCGGGATACCGGCCTCTCGCGCTTTGTCCTCGACGCGGTTCTGTAACCGGGCGAACGCCCACGCATGGAGTCGCCGATTCATGTACACGCCGTAGTCCAATTCTTCGCGGATGTACGTCAGATTCTCCATCACCAGCACCGGCTTCTCGAATTGTCGGGCGTACTCGACGGCCTGCCGAGACGCCTTCTCGACAATATCAGTGAGCGCGTTCTGGTAGTGGTTGAATCGCTCGTCCATCCGCCACTCGGCGGCGTCACGCTCTTGGAGTCGTTTCAGGGTTGTGTGCATCTCTTTGCGGAGATGCTTCGCACGGCTCCCGTCACACACGAACGGGCCAGTTGGTGAACCGTCCTTGAGGGCACAGCCCGTTATCAGGGCGGTTTCACCAATATCTAGACCGATGTGCGTCACGTCGTCGCCGTCTGTCGCGTAGTCGGGTTCTTCGACCGGAAACTCGACAGTGACGTGTAGTGTCCACGATGTACGATTCCGTTGGAGGCGAAGTTGCCCCGCCGAGGCGTCTCCGTCTACGAGGTCGTGCCACAGACCGTCTTGTTCGGGGTTGATGCGAAGCGGTATCCAGAAATTCGTCCCACGACCGGGCTGAGGTGCCCACCATGTAAATTCGTAGTCCCGCGCCGGAGAGTGGTCAAACTCGGCGGCTTGGTTAGTGAGCCGAACCGGGTGGTCGTCGTCTAATTCTTGTGCGTTGTAGGTGTCGTGCAGTTGTGGGACGTAGTTGCACAGGGCCGCTTTCGCCTGATACGGTAAGTCGTAGGGCGTCACCACGTCGCTGGTTGCGCTCATCGTGTCACACCCGGCGTCGAACGCTTCGTGTAGCCCCTCACGGTAGGTTTCGAGCAGGTCACACAGTTTCCGCTCCTTGTGTGCTGTCGGCGGCGCGAGGGTCGCTTCAAGCGTCTTAGTTGTCGTTTCCATCCGTCTCTAACCCTTGTTCAATTAGCTCGCGGTAGGCACGCGGATGGCGGATGCCATTCTCACGAGCGTACTCTTTGACTCGCTCGTGTAGGTCCCCACCGCGTTCCATATCTATTCCCGTTCGCACAATAATTTGTACGTTTTTGCCCTACTAAATACTTACATTGGGTATTCAGTTAGGCAACAGTCACGGAGATTGTGTCACGGAGCTTACCCGATTCACTCCCGCCCTGCTCAGTCCTCGGTTCCGACAAAGCGTCGGAACACTCGTCCTTCGCGGGAAGGGCGGGATTCTCTCGCTGTACCAAGATCGGATACTCGAAGTGGTGGCGGGGATACGCAGACCGGAGTTGCTCCTCAAGGAACTCGTGGATGAGCGTCCCCGGCTGGAAGTACCCGAGGGCGTCGGTCTGGTCTTTCAGCCCCAGCTTCGAGAGATAGGCCTGCCGAGGACACATTGCAATCTGACTCGGGTGGAACGTTGTCGCGTCCCGTTCGACATGACTCTCGGGATCGTGGGCTGTTTGGAGCGCATGCTGGACAGCATCGTCGAAGTCGATCGGTGGCATTCTGTCTACCTCCACCACCGGAGGGAAACACAAACACCGCGTTGCAGCGGATTGTCCATTCTGGCGACCTATCTCGGCTGATCTGATTCGTCGGCCGGATCGAAGCGAGCAGCAATTTCGTCAGCGAGCCCGCCGTACTCCCGTTCGGCGTATTCGATCCAGGTGGTGTACTGGTCTTGCTTGGCCATCTCTTCGAACCATGTATCGAGATCGCCGACGTAGGTGTCGACCTGCTCGTCCAACGGCTCGTCTTCGAGATTGCGTTCGACAACGACATCGACGAAACTGAGCTTGCACATCGCCGACCGTGCTTCTAGTTCCCAGAGGAGAAATTCGCGGTCGTGGGCTGCCAGTTCTCGTACGAATTCGTCGTTGTTCAGTCGCGCTTTGGATACGGTCATGCTTCCACGGTCCGAGAGGAGGACAAACACGGCCGCTGAGCCGATCAGTCTGAGCCACATTCACTACAGAGCAACTCGCGCTCGCCTCGATCGTCGAGGAATCCGACAGCGGCTTCGCAGGCGTGAGTGGGGACGAAGCCGATTTTCCCGCAGCGATCGCAACTCGTCGTGCTGTGTGCGGCAGCTGCCGGGACCTCACCGTGCGGATCGTGGTCTGGCTTCTGGAACTGCGGTTCGTCCTTCGATCGGAACTCTACGACGACGGGATCAGGATCGACTCCTTCCTGCATGGTGGTTTCCTCACTCGATCAGGGAGAACAAACACGCTGGCGGCCACTCGAGGCCGTCAACTAGCCGCTTGGAGCAATTAGATCAGTTTTCGATGTCGAGACCGTCAAGCGCAGCGTGTTTGACGACCATCGTGACCTGCTCGCGAGTCGTGTCGACCCCGAACGTCTCCATGGCTCGCTCAATCTCCTCCCGAACGGTTGACGCACCGTGTTCCGAGTCGAGCACCGCAGTGACGATTCGCGGGTGGACGAACGGCCGCCAGTCAAGGTCGTGCTCGCGGGCGATTGCACACAGCTCCATTTTTGCGTCCTCGCGATCTGACCATAAGTCAATATTGTCCCGAAGTTCCGAAAGGGACGTCCCGAGGGTGATACTATCGATCGTGAGCGAATGGGGATTTGATGCCATCTCACCGCTTTGGAAAGCAAAAACACGTCGGGCGTCGCTGCTCGACACACCCCTCCATCGAAGTATATTCTGACAGACTCAGACACCCCACGCAGCCAGCCGGCTTTGAGATGTTGCCCACTCGACAGCCTCGACATCGGGCACAGACGAGCGAGGGACGAGCGTCGGATCATCCCCAGTGAGTGCTGACTCAATCTTTCGTGGGAGCTCGACATCGTTGTGGACGCGCAACCGCCAGGGCTGGTCAGTTCGACCATCGCGGGAGGCCACCGTCGCGACGTGGCCACTTGTGTGTCGAACGAGATACAGCGGGACAGCGGCCCAGTCGTCGGGATACAACTTCGTCCATCGGCGCTTTTCCGCGAAGTATGCCGACGTGTAGACCTCCTCAGCAGGGACCGGTTCGTCGGTATCCTTCTTGTCACTTCTACAGCCGACCAGCACGAGCGTATTGCACTATGTCGGCAACGATAGCGTCGTATTAAGATAAGGTTGAGGCAGTCGGTGTTTCGAATATTCTATACCCGAAATTGACCGCCTCATTGGAGATAGCTACTGAATCAATTTGGAATTTATGGAGCGAGATCGGACATCCGAGGTGATTGTTGAATGGGTATTCAGTTTCATTTGGCTGTCTTATCGTTTACAAATACAAAATAGAATATTGAGATATTGGGTGTCAAACGCAGTCGCACTGCTATTCACAACTGGGTGCAAAAGGCCGACCTATAGCCGATAGGCACGAGATCATCGAATTACGCCCCGTTCGGCGAAACTGTAACTCAGCTCAGAACCGAGCGCTACTGGCTGTACGCTGCCGTCGATCCCAAGACCAATGAATTCCTCCATATACGGCTGTTACCAACCACAAATCCGGGGCTCACGAATGGTTTTCAACGTGAACTCAGCGAGAAATACGATATCAACGATGCGATGTTTCTCATTGATGACGCCGATCACCTCCAAGCGGCACTGTCGCGACTTGGACTCCGATTTCATGTCCGCCGCCCCGGAAATCGGAATAGCGTCGTATATGTCTTTCGTGAGGTAAAACAACGAACATTCTTGTTCTCAAATACGATCAACAACGTCGAGCCGACGACAGCAGAGTCTTGGCTCGAAGCATTCGCCGTCTGGTGGAACCTATGCCAAAGTTAACACGGTGCATTTTTAGAATGGCACTTATTATTTTCCAAAATATTGATAAATGGCGCTACTGATCAGTAATATCCAAGCAAGCATCGTACTCAACAACGAAGCACTCGCTCGGCGATGCCGTGCGAACACTCGGCTGGTATCGGTAGTGCCATGAGAACGTCCCCATATTTACTATCTCAAAAATAGAACCACTCTTCCACAGCTCTAACTGCGCTCAGCATCCGATCAACACGGCATTTCAGTCAACTATCCAGCCGATTCGGTCGGTCTGCGTTTGACTTCGAGTGTATGTTCCATTTTGTCAGCCTCTTGTTCCCAGTTGTCGAATTGATCGTATCCGCTGTAAATTGTCGATCCAATCGGTAATTCCGGATATTCGTTTTCGCCATTAGTTCCCCAGTTTACCCATCCTGAGGCCGGACGCTGAACGATCTGATATCGAGCGACATTTTCGCTCGTATACCAGACCATCGCGTATCCTGTGTCTGGATTCCGTTCAACAGTTTTGTCGGCGTTCATCGGGAAGATTGTCTGGTCTTCCTCTTCAGGAACAGACACCAGAGTGTCGATCTTGACATTGGATTTACGCTCACTGTGATGGACTGCTTCGTGGGCATCAGCTACGATTTCGCTGGTATGTTCCTTGATTTCATTACCTTCAAGGATATCTGACTGAACACAGAAGAGCCGCCAGAAATAGTCCCAGTTCATACTCATCAGATCTGCATCAAGTTCGTTTTTAAATCTGACGAGGCCATCAGGGGCCTCTTCGTCCGGTAATTCGAGTAATTCTTGTACGCCGTTTGCAAGAATATTTGCGTACCGGTCGCCACTTCGATAATACGTTCCACCCTTTGCACCGAACTGCGAAAGGACGACTGAATCTCGACCACTTTCGAACTCGTCTCCGACAGTGATTTTATTCTCAACAGGCATCCCATCCACCTCAGTCTTGTACTCATCGACATGGTACGTTCGACGAAACCAAGGTGTATCGAGGAAGAACTCCCATTCAATCTGGAAATCTTTATCGCGTAGATTTGGATCAAGTCCTGGAGGAACGGTTCCCTCGAAGATATATTTACAGTAGACAGGTCCTTCAACCACCGTCGTCACCTCGACAGTAGTATGTTCCGGGGGATTGACTTTTCCATTCCCAGGTGTGAAGAAGGGTCCATAGAAACCGCCAATGGCGTTTCCACAATCTTTGATGAGATTTTTACCTTCTGTTTTCGCCTCGAAGTATCGAATACCCCACTTTCCTGCAGCTGTACCATCGGCTTTGCCTCGGCACAACTCCAGGAGGTAATGACCAGTATCCAACCGTTTAACGCCATCATCCATTGTAGGGTTTCGTTGTTCGATCCCTTCGTACGAAGGGGATCCTTGGTCATCGCTATCGACGTATACCCAGTAGGTCGCCGCTACGTTATCCATACTAGCAGGGAATGCAATCCGAGTTTTCACTACAAACCCATTCTCAACCACAGTATCAAACGTCTGGCTGGGGATTTCCGAACCATATTGATCGACGACCCGAATCGAGTTGGGATGCACGTCCGTTTCGTCAAATCGAACTTTAATGATAACTGGTTCGTTGTCTCGTGGGAGATTCTTTGGGTTGGTTAGGTCAAGCGGGATCCGGTTATCGTAATCACTGTTCCACCATTCCGATTTAATTCTGTATTGGGAAGCCATGGGTTTATTATCTGTAAGTGGTTGGTCTCTTGAAGTGGCCAACGACGTTCGTACTGATTAGTTAGTTCAATCGTGTGTATCAGTTGTGTATGTTCGTCGACCGGTTTTGGTTCCGCTCCTGTTCGTTGTATTTAATTGTCTCACCTGTAGTTGGATCAAACAGGTATAGGCTCTCTTCATCGAAGGTGAGTTCAAGCTCATCGTCAGGACGGATCTGAATACTCCCATGGATCGTCACGTTCCACTGCTGATCGTCGACTTCAACAGTCACGTGAGTAATGTCACCCATCGGTTCGACCGTCCGGACAGTCGCCGGGATGGTCTGCTCGGTCTTAGAAGCCGTTACTTGAAGATCTTCTGGACGTATGCCGACAGTCACTGACTCATACTCCGCCACGATCGAAGCAATGCTGGGAGATAGGTCAAACTGGAACCCCGACATTGAGAGACCGTTCTCGGTAACCGACATATCTGTGAAGTTCATGCTCGGAGAGCCGATGAAGCTCGCGACGAACTTGTTAGTCGGTTCATAGTAGCACTCGAGCGGCGTGCCAATCTGCTGAATTTGCCCGTTATCCATCACAACGATCCGATCTCCCATCGTCATTGCCTCCGTTTGATCATGTGTAACGTAGACCGTCGTGACGTCAAGTTCGTGTTGCAGATCTTGTAGCCGTGTCCGCATTTGTGTCCGGAGTTTCGCATCCAGATTCGATAGCGGCTCATCCATCAGAAAGACAGCAGGATCACGGACGAGTGCCCGACCAAGTGCCACCCGCTGTTGCTGTCCGCCTGAAAGCGCCTGTGGCTTCTTATCAGCCAACTCCTCTATATCGAGCATTCCCAATACTTCGTCGACACGCGTGTTGATCTCCTCTTTGGATAGATCAGTCGAAACTTTCAACCCGAACGAGAGGTTCTTCCTGACATCGAAATGGGGGTATAGGGCGTAATTCTGGAACACCATTGCTAAGTCTCTGTTACCCGGTTCTTCGTGAGTCACATCGGTATCACCGATCTTGATCGTCCCTTCGGTGACTGTCTCTAATCCAGCGATACTTCGGAGTGTGGTCGATTTCCCACATCCGGAGGGACCTACAAGGATGATGAACTCCCCGTCTTCAATCGAGATATTGAATCCCTCGACAGCTGTAATCCCTCGATCTCCGTCGTCGTACACCTTCTTGAGATCCGTGACCTCAAGCGCCCCCATATCTATCACCTCCTGTTGCAGACCTCGGGTTGACAATCCAATTACTGTTCGACGGCGGTAGCCGTATTCCCTTGGAAAAGACTGGGGCAGTTTGAATTCTAGTGGTTCGGTTGGCCGTTCCTGTGCTGTTTTGTCGAGCGCCTTTGGTATACTGTGTCATATGCTTCATTCTTTGATCGCACCTTGAGTTAGACCGCTAATGATGTATTTCTGTGTGAAGATTATGAAGATGATCCCTGGTAGCGTCACCAGGACGAGCCCTGCCGACAGTTCGTTCCATGCGATTGTGTACTGACCGACGAACTCCGTGATCCCAACGGGCATTGTCTGTGCGTTGAGACTCGTGAGTATCAACGCGAGCAGATATTCGTTCCAGGTCAGAATGAAACTAATAATCGCGGCAGCAGCGATACCCGGTTTTATCAATGGCAGGTAAACATATCGGAAGATTTCAAACTCGGTCGCACCGTCGATGAGCGCCGCCTCGCGAATGCTGTCCGGAACATCAGAGATAAACCCACGAGTGAACCAGACGACAAGGGGTAAGTTGAATACAGTGTATGCTAGTCCCAATCCGATTTGTGAGTCAAAGATATTCAGTGACTGGAAAATGTCATAGTAACTCAGAGACGGAACGACGGGTGGGAGCATGAATAGCGAGAGAAGGAAGAAAGAAATGTGTTTATCGAGTTTGTAGGGGAACTCGAATCTAACGAGGGCATACGTCGCCGGTACGCCCAGTACGAGTGACAGTGCAATGGCGATGACTGTCGTGACTGTACTGTTGAAGAGATAGTCCAGATACGGGCCATCCAGTAAAATGGCCGTGTACGCGTCTAGCGTTAGATCGGTTGGTATCCAGACTGGTGGTAGTCTGAATGATGCCTGTAGAGGCATTAATGATCTCGTGATCGTCCAGTAAAGGGGGAAAAGGAACAACAGACTAGCGATGCCAATAGTAGTCCAGCGAGCGGAACGTTTCATGATTTTATTTTTCTCAATCATTGGTTACACCTCGTGTCGCGTATACGATAGCAAGTACATGAATAAGTAGCCAAACGAAAGAATCAACAGCAGGAACAACACGGACGTCGCAGCAGACCGGGAAGTCGAACCGTATACGAACGTCTGTTCATAGATATACATAGGTAGCATTGTCGTACTCCCTGCGGGTCCACCGTCTGTCATTGCCAGGATTTTATCCGAGGACTTCAGGATCAGGATCAGGCGAATCAATATCGTGATCATGAGCACGGGCAATATGTACGGGAGCACGATGTACCGGAACCGCTGTAGTGAACTCGCCCCATCAATCCTAGATGCCTCGACAATATTCTGTGGGATACTCTGGATCGCCGTGTACGCCATAAGGAACATGAATGGTGTCCATTGCCAGACTTCGGCGACAATTATTGCGATTGTCGCGTATGTGGGATCGCCTAACCAGTTATAGGTAGAGAGTCCAGCCGAAGAGAGCAGGTAGTTAACAATCCCGAGTGACGAGCTGAAAAACCATCGGAACATCATCCCAACAGCAAACGGCGTGAGGACTAGTGGAATCAACACAATAGTCTGCCAGAAACGCTTGAACCGGAACTTAGCGTTGAATGCGACCGCAAGAGCGATTCCGAATACCACCTCGAGTGTGAGAACTGGGACAGTGAATACAAACGTGTTTGTAAGGATGTCGTGGAATTGATCGCTTGTCAGTATCTGACGATAGTTTTCCAGTCCAACGAACGCCCCATCGGATTGAACACTCAACGTGAATACATCTATCATTGGATAGATGACCCATGCGGCCGCGTACAGAACGGCGGGAAGTAATAGGGCGTATTTGATCTTGTTACGGGTTAAACGCCCACGCATGTTTCCGAAGAGGTTGTACCGTGTCACACTCATATTATTCGTAGATACCGTGACCAGACATCTGTCGAGAGAGGATTTCAGTTGTCCGATCCTGGGCCTGCTCGAGCGTCGTTGACGGATTCTGGTTGCCGATAGCCGCAGCATTTAGTTCCTCAGCCATCATTTCGCGCCATTCAAGATAGCCGACGATTTTCGGGCGACCTACGCCGACTCTAAATCCTTCAAGCATCGCTTCGAAGAACTGCTGTGATCCAGGGAACACTTCCTCACTCTGTGAAAGTGTCTCATACACGTCCTCTCGACTAGGCTGAGCACCGACTCTAGCACGTTCAAGTGCGATTTCCTCTCGATGCTGGAATTCAATGAAATCCCATGCAGCATCTTTTTTATCAGAATTCGCAGGAATTGCCAGACACCACGACCCATAGTGTGGCGCTCGAGCGACTTCCCCATCAACTTCCACTCCCGGATATGGGGCGTAACCGACGTCACCAGCGACCTGTGAACGGGACTCGTCGTTGGCTGTGCGAGCTGTAGTTGAGAACGCGTGGGCGGTCGCGAGATTACCTTGGATGAAGTTCTGTGTCATATCGGTCCAGTCCCAGCCTGTGACACCGTCGGGTGTGTACGATGCGTTGATCCGGTCCACGTAATTCTGGAGAGAATTCCGTGAAATTTCGTTGTCAAAAACCGGTTGCCAGCTGGAACTGAATCCCAGGGGTGGTGACTGGGGATCGACAACTTCATCTTCAAAGAATCGCCCTGCCGCTTCATTGTTGGCGTTACGATTGGCCTGATACTCACTTTTCCACTCAGTAAAGACCGACGCGTGTTCACGTGCCATCATCCCCATACCGTGGATGCCGTCGTTCTCGTCGGTGAGTTGTTCAGCAGCGCTCTCATACTCGGACATTGTCTCTGGCGGCTCCAGTCCGGCCTCATCATAGAGATCTGTCCGATAGTAGAGAGTGAGTACATTCGTCTGATAGGGAATCTGGTTGATCCGCGTCTCACCACTCAGGTCGTAATAGTTCCCAGGTGGTCCATAGATAGCGGCATCTTCCCAGACCTTCGGGATGAAGTTCTCGGGGCTGAGCACGTCACTATCGGATACGTAATCATCGAGAGGTTCGAAGTAACCCTCATTGGCGAACTGTGGAAGGAGGGACATATCGGCGTCGATCACGTCGTACACAGCCTCATCACCCTGCAGCGTGGTCAGTGATTGAGAGAGGAGATCACCGAACGGTGCCGTATCCATGTTCACGGTGATCCCAGTCTCTTCTTCGAATTCCGGAATTACGGCCTCTTCAGTCGCAGTCGCCTGTGCGGCTGCGTACATCAGAACATTAATTTCGTCGCTACCGCCACCGTTACCTCCAAGTCCGAGGCAACCGGCTGTCAGTGCCCCAGCCCCAGCAGTTGTAGCGAGAAACGTTCGTCGACTGGTCTTATCGCTTCCTCTAGTCTGCGTCTTATTAGAGTCTACTGGCATTGCAGTTGTAAGACACACATACAAATATTAAAAACTTTTCTGTGATTTCGATATGCTCTAGTAGAAAACACCATTAGATAGTGTTCTAGAGAGTCAGAACCCTCTTTAGGGGGAGGTGAAGGCACTCAAGACCTGTGATCTTGGTTCCCTCTTAGAAAACAACACATATTATTATTAGGGTTAATACACATTTATTTATTGCTGGTTTGAGGATTACTGTTGTATTCAATCACTCTTTTCCTCAACTTGTTCTCTGTGAGTGAACGGTTCGATAATGATATCCTAAAATGCCCCAGAAACGTCCTCAAAACGGCCGATGGATTTTATTACTATACACATGATATGATATTAATACTCATAGCTAATTCTATTGAGGAGGATCGAAAGCACTCTCCCTTTACATCCATACATTCGTAATTTACCAAAGTGTGTTATTCCCTCACGCACGCTAGATAGCCAATTTTCGCATGTTCTCCGTTGTCACGAAGGCGTTTTCTCCTGGGAAACACAGATTCACCTGGATAATGCATCCGGTACTACGCCTGGTAACATGAGCATGAAAGACCCGCCACGATCAGGCCGGACTATAGGTTGTCACGGCTGGTACAGAAAACTAACCATTCGGCTAACGAGGATATAGAAACCCGCCAGGTGAATTCAGTAAAAGTCGCTGGGAACGTGGGATCCATCTTGGAGGCGTTTTTGCGATTCCAGAGAGAGTTTCATCTCAATTATATTAGATGATTGCTTGACGAGATTTGGAAGTTCCTTTTTGAACCGTTCATCTGATAGTAACGAAAGAGGTCCCGAAACGGCTACAGAACCGATTACTTTGTCATCTGTCGAGGTTACTGGTGATGCAACTCCTCGCATCCCCCGAACGTTTTCTTCATCTTCAAATGCGACCCCTTGTTTGTAGATGGACGCTAGCTCACTTTCTATGTCACTTTCGTTAGTCGCAGTAAATGCAGTGTTCTGCGTAGGCTTCTCGCCAAGTAATTGCTCCTTTCGTTCTTCGGATAGTGTCGCCAAAACAGCCTTTCCAGCTGCAGAATTAAGTGGGGAAATTCGATCGCCAACCTGTAAATTAGTCGCAGTCGCGTTTTCTCCCTTGGCAATATGAATACAGTAGATTGCCTCACGACCAACAGCGACGAGATATGCAAAATCATCACACTTTCGTGCTAATTCCTCTATTTGAGGTGCACCAGCATTATAGAATGAACTTTTCCTTTTTACATGCTCCCCCTCGAATATAAACTTGTATCCCAGTTTGTACTCGTCGTCTTCTTTCACCACGTAACCAGATTCAACGAGCGTAGTCAACTGTTTGTGAATCCCGCTTTTCGACATATCAATTTCGTTTGCTATTTCGGTAACTCCGGCACCGTCGCGTTCTCTGAGCACATTTATTACCTCGAATGTCCTCTGGACCGCATCAACTGTGTGAAGGGCATTCGATGACTCAGTCATTGCCTCATAACTGAGTGTGTGACTACTTAGCAATTTCGGAGGGGGAAACCGGAGATAATCCTATTTACCAGTGATTTAAGCTGGTATCTCTTCGGTGACTTTCCATGGCTCTACATCATGCCCAAACGGTTATATATTCTCAGATTGAATGTGCTCGTGAAATGAAAGAGGTACACATCGATGATATCGGAGTGGATGAAATTCTTGCTAGTGGCCCAAATAGGGCCGAACCAACACCCGCCGAATCAGTCGATCTTTCACCTTCTCAGGTCAAGAAACTACAGAGCAATGATTACCGAGTATCAATCTTATTTCACTACCTGCAGGGAACATGGACAAAGCTCCAACTGAAAGGACTGAAAAAACGGTTCGACGAGCTTGGAATAACGATCGAAGGTATCTACGGGTCCGAGTTTGACGCAGACAAACAATCCCGGATCCTCGAGCAGATAGCCCAGAAAGATATTGACGCCTTGATCTCAATCCCGGTCGACACAGCTGCCACAGCTGAAGCACACCGAGCTGTCTCCGAGGCTGGAATTGACATCGTCATCATGGACAATGTTCCAGACGGGTTCCAACACCCTCGCGATTATGCAGGCTGTGTTTCTTCGGATAACAAGGGCGCCGGTGTTATCGCAGGTCGACTCCTACGTAAATTCGTTTCCGAAGGCACGGTTGGGATGGTAAACTTCGATGCACCATTTTACGTCACGAAACAGCGGGAGATAGCCGTTCGTGAAACGCTTCGTGAAGCCCCCGATATTTCGATCGTTACCGAGCGCGGGTTCACTGACCCCTATGATGTCGAAGATCTGGTCACCGAGATGTTGGAATCACATCCCGACCTCGACGGACTGTTCGTGATCTGGGCAGACCCACCGTGTATGCAAGCGATCAGGGCAGCAAGACAACTTGGCATCTCAGACCTTCATATCACTACCACAGACTTAAGCAACGAAGCGGTCCAACACATTGCGAACGGCGGGATGCTCAAAGGAACGGGCGCGCAACTGCCCTATCAACAGGGGATCATCGAGGCGAATATGGCCGGACAAACCTTACTGGGCAACGACACACCGCAGTTCATTGCATCTGGATCACTCCCCATCTCTCGAGAAAATCTACGAGAAATGTATCCGAGGTACTACCAAGAGGAGCTTCCACAAAATTTGCTCAGCATTATCCACTGACATTATATTCAATTTCTATTGGAGATGTGACTAAGCACTCGGGACCGCGAATATATAGTTACAATGACTGGCTCATCAGATGTATCGCTTTCTATGAGGATGTCAAGAAGCAGCAAAGTGCCGCCATCATCGCAAAACGAGGGAGTGTATCATCTTCCTCAACAACTATCGAGAAGAATACATGGTCCCCCTAGTAGAGCCTATAGCTCTGGGAGATCATAGAATTGGAGAGGCCCAGACTTCACCAGACCTACAATATCCTGTCCATTTGTATAATGAGATATAGAAGGATTTATTAGCAATGACGCTTAGCTTCATAAGCGTAATGCCATCCATAGGTATCAATACTTGGTTGTACGCTAGTTTCCCTGTTTGGGTGCCGAGTTACACCCTCGAAGATACGATCGACCATGTCGATGATGCAGGGTATGACTCCATCGAATTTGGAGCAGCGTCACCACACGCTTGGCCACAGTATATGACCGAAGATAGGCAAGAGTCGATTCGTGATCGATTAGATTCGAGTGATCTGACGGTATCGAGTATTTGTCCGGCACTGGGCGGCGGCCCAGGTCCGAACCCGGCAAGTCCAATTCAGGAAGAACGATCGGCAGCTCGTGAACATTATTTGGGATGTCTCGATGTTGCTGAAGCGTTCGATGCTGAATATGTTCTGTGGGTCGGCGGGTGGCGACTACAGGGTCAGCGGTACGAAGATGCCTGGGCCAACCAACGATCGATCCTCGAAGACGTGGTTGAACAGGCCGAGCAAAAAGACAAGACTGTCGCAATTGAGGCTAACCCAGCAGACGTAAACCTCATTGAGACGCCGCAAGATCAGCTGCGTTTGATCGAAGAGGTAAATTCCTCAAATATCGCAGCGATGACGGACACTGCACACGCCATACATCGTAACGAGTCTCCCGCCGCCTATGTTGAAGAGCTAGCCGATCATCTCGTCCATGTCCATCTCGCAGATACTGGTAGACTTCCACCAGGAGAAGGAGATCTCTCCTTCCGTGCGATGTTCGATGCACTGGACGATATCGGATACGACGGACATTATACGGCCGAGATTTTCGGTTCCGATCTCAATCCAGACGAAGCAGCTCTAATGGCACGGGAAAATCTCGAATCAATGCTGGAATAGCGATCCAACACAGCAAGAATTCGGATTTTAGTCCCTATCTCGCATTCTTAATTACAGTTGGTGGACGGTGGGCGTAATTGGGGTATGTAGAACCCGTATTACCATGACAAAATTCGGATGGGCTCTTTTAGATTGATGGCTTCCTACGGTGTGAATATCACCTTCTGAGTTTCGTGGTTATCGAATTTCGTAAATGCCTCGTCAACTTCTCCATCACTCAATCCGTACTCGTGGGAGATTATCTCCTCAGCACGGTCATTTCCGATCTCGTTGACGATGAACTCGGCAATCTCCGGCCACTCCCACATTTTGAAGTACCATGACCCAACGTAATCTATTTTCCTGTGAATGAGGTCCTCACTGGGATTAATCGTGACCTCGTCGGTTTCGCCAATTTGAGCGAACGTCCCGTGCTTGCCTAACAGATCGAATCCCATCTCAATACCCTGCTGGGATCCTGAACAGTCAACGACGACATCAAGACCATGGCCGTTCGTAATCTCGTCAACGCGTGCCTGGGGGTCTTCTGTAGACGGATCAACCCCAAAGTCGGCACCTAAATCAAGCCCCTTCTCACGGCGATGATCAACCAATTCAAATGCTACGACCTCTGCACCCATCGCATCCGCGTTGAGTACACCTGCTAGTCCCATTGGACCGAGGCCGATGATACCGACTGTATCTGTGCCACTCACATGGCATTCCTTAAGGGTGCTATAGAGGTTGCCGAGCGCGTCGGTCGAAATTGCACCGACAGCCATACTCATCTCATCAGGCATGAGATGGCACGTCAAAGCAGGGGTCACCAGCTCTTCGGCGTCACCGCCATGACGGTCGAAGCCCAATATCTCGACATCTGGGCAAAGATTGGGTTCGCCACGCCGGCAGTACTCACAGTGACCACACCCAGCAAAACAGTCGACGGCAACACGATCTCCGACTGATAAGTGCTCAACATTATCTCCAACTTCTGAGATGGTTCCTGCTGGTTCGTGCCCGGGGACGACTGCCCCGGCGGGCTTACTGCCCACCAATGGGTCCCCGTAGTAAAGGCTCATATCGCTCCGGCAAAGGGCCGCTGCACCGATTTCTACACGAACTTCGTTAGGCCCGACGTCAGAGCCTTCCCAGTCTTTGACTTTCGCTTCCTTATCGCCTGGAAGAACAACTCCTTTCATATATCGTATTTTATTATTTCAGGTTGTTTCGTTGTCGATTCTATGACGGCGAAGACGCGAGATGCGCAACTGCTGGGGACCTAAAGGTCCCAGTTGAGCCAACCCTTGACAGACATAGGGATGGCACTGTCAGGAGCGCAACACTCGTGGGTTGTTTTTCATGATATATTAATTCTTTGTTCATCGAAGAAGATCAGACCCAACCAGTATGAGGAGATTCGTTCAAACAAACCAATTCGCGTCATCGACATATCGCCACAGATAAGGTACTGAGCTACTTGTTCCCGGACAAATACGGTCCCATCGCAGATGAGAAACGTTCTGTCCGACGCCCCCCAGGAGGGGCGACGTCGGCCGTCCGTCGCGGGATGGATCACTGAATTCCTCTTTGAATGTAATTCACTGTCTGAGATCCGCTATGCCAGTGCGGTCGGTACGCTAGCAAGGACGGTTACCGGAGCAATATACGGGCTCCCGACAGTCGAGTTTATTTATTCACTGACTGGAGGTGGGATATGATCTACCACCGAGATAGATCGTTGTAAAATATCTCCCGGCAAAGGGGGTATGCAACGATGCGTAGCGGACTTGGAAGTTTGTAGAGTGGCAGGGGGAATCCCAGTAAACGGTTCGATGGACTATATTATACTATATACCAGACATATCATTCCAAGATGTAAATAAATAATTTGACTATAGTCGTAACTCAGACATATGTTCATTAGCCCAATATAGGATCAACCTTAACGGTCAGTGTGAACCAACTAATAGTTGACGAGAAGGCTATCTCGCCTGCACTGCCAATAATTTAGGCTGCATTTTATTGCAGATCTTCCAGTTAGCTCGATTCGAAACATATACCCATTTCCAACAGTAATAAAGTGGGTTATGGAGATATAACTAGTACTTTCTTTAAAGATCTACCATAATTATTTGTCGAATTATAAAACTATATGTGTTTCCGAATCGAGATACATAAGAATAGCCTGCCCATCCAATATATCAATATTCGATCTTTAAGGCTGAATTTACTTTTCCTATATTATAGAATATATGATATCTGCGAACTAGTCTGGATCCTTCGTCGTTAATCCCAACCATGCCAAACGGAACGCCATATTGAAATTCAGGTTAGTGACCCGAGAATGCTGATCACTTCGGTTGCGTCGGCACCTTCAAGTCGGTCGTCAGCGATTCGGAGTCGCTGTCGTGGCCGTCCAACGTCGATAGGGACTTTCTCGGTCGTGATCAGGCCTGCGTCCTCCATTTGCCCTTTCGTGCGGGAAAACGTTGCTTTGCTTGCAAATCCGATATCCTCGCCCCAGCGGCCAATATCGTACAGTAAAACCCCATTAGCGGACGCTGCAAAGATTGCTATTGCAATCTCGTCTATCTCGCTACTATCGATATCAGCGTCATCGGTTGCACTGAGAACGCGCTCGAAGTCGGTCGCAACTTCCGTACCAAATCTGTCCTCCAATGACGTGAGCATATGAGACCAGCCCGGTGTCCGGAGGTCGAAGGAGTCAGCAGCCTCCCAGAATTCGTCCAGATCGTTTTCGACTGACGCTGCCATCGCAGTGTTTTCCCTGCTTATCGTCGAGACCACCGAGTCCAGAACGACAAGCGAGTGGACATGATCATCCGAAACGATTAGCGGCGGCAGCCCAACTTGGGGTGAGCCCAGACTCCGCAACTGGAGTGAACCTTCGTTAACGAGTTCAGCAGCATGGGCTGCTCTACTTGTGTGATCTCGCACGGATTTGAGCGCTGATTCAGCGGCCAGCACACGACTCTGTGGTGGCTCATCGAACGAAATGAGGATATCGATAAGCGAGTGGATGACCGCTACGGACGGATCAAGTACAATTATATCCCTGGCAGTGGCGATAGATCCTCTGAGTTCCTGTTCAATGTCGTCGGAGGTGGGATGTGCATCCATTGTAGGTGAAGGTTCTTCCATGATACGACTAATAAGTATTTATAATAATATCTCATTGGCTTTCGATAGGAATCTCGATACCCCCCGACTGATGCGTGTACGAGGTATCGCGGTGATCGTGACGGATTGTCGTCTCACCGAAGTGATTGATCCAAGCTTGGAAGAGGTTAGTGTGACCAGCGTCGAAGATCTCACGTAGAGATTCCATCCGGCGCTCCTGCAGGGCAGCTACCGTCTCGCCCAGTCCTCCAGAAAGATCGCGTCCAACCGTTATTTCAGCTGAACCAATACTGCCAGTTCGTTGTTCGTTCCACGACGAGCCGCCGAGTTGAAGGTGCGCGCCGCCGGCGTCAAACTCGACGTGCAGACCGATGTCAGCATCTCGGTCGTACAGCATCGCGATCGCACCAGAGCGACCGGCGACAGCGACATGGTCAAGATCGAAGCGTTCGATGAGGTACTGTTCCCAGACCGGGAGACCGTGCTTTTTCGAGTACATTGTGTCTCTCCACCTCCATAGGAGATCACAAATACGTCTGGTGGCGCTAAAGTGTCCGACAGCAATTCTCATTCTTATCTAACATTCAGAAGATGAGATCTGATAGATCGTTAGGTAAGAACACCCGAACTTCCTGATCAAGGTCGTGGCTGCGCGCGCAGCACCGCGAGCACGGAGCGGAGGGTGGGGCGGTGGGAGGGAGGTCGACGGAACGGGATCCCCCAGAAGACAAAGGAAAAACGACGTTTGAAATCAGCATAATACAAGGTGGAGCCCCCGACTTCAAGGAGCGACGAAGTGAGCGAGTAGGTCGGAGAGGAAACCGATACGATACGACACCAACCACGCTCGAAGTCTGGCCAACTCCCCACCCAACCGTTATTATTATAAAAACACAGGCCGCCATCTGAAGTACGGATGGAGGTACGTCGTACTGTTCCCGTCAAACTCGACGTGGCCGATAGCGACGCCGACCTCCTCCACGAAACAATCTCCGAGTTCCTGTGGGCTGCGAACTACGTCGTCGACCACGCCTGGAAAGGCGAGTACAAGACCACGAGCAAAGCCCAACTCCAACGCGAAACCTACGACGACGTACGGGCAGAGACGCGGCTGCAAGCGAACCTCGTCCAGAACGCTCGCAACAAGGCCGCCGACGCCATACAGAGCGCCGTCGCTCGGTGGAAGCAAGGTGACTACGCGGGCAAGCCCCACTTCACCGCCCCGACACTCGTTTACGACAAGCGGTGTGCGACATTTAACGACGACCACGCTACGCTCTCGACCGTCGAAGGGCGCATCACCGCCGAATACGTCCTCCCCGACGAGAGCCGCGAGACGCCCCACTCGGAGTACCTGTTCAACGATGACTACGAAGTGACGGGCGCGGAACTCCATTACCGAGACGGCGAGTTCTACCTTCACGTCCGAACAAAGGCGGATGTGGAGTCCGAGACTGCCGATGAAGGCAACGACGGGCACAACACAGTCCTCGGCGTTGACCTCGGCATCGAAAACGTCGCTGTCACCTCGACAGGCACATTCTGGAACGGGTCGGAGCTGAACCACTGGCATCGCGAGTTCGAGAAGCGGCGGGGATCGCTCCAACAGCGCGGGACACGAGCCGCTCACGAAACGATCCAATCGGTCGGACGTACCGAGACGGGACGCTACGACCATTTCTTGCACACCGTCTCGAAGGAACTGGTGTCGGAGGCCGTCGAGAACGACTGCGACGTGATCGCGTTCGAGAACCTGACGGGGATTCGTGAGCGGATGCCCAACGCCAAGAAGTTCCACGCATGGGCGTTCCGACGGCTGTTCGAGTACGTCGAGTACAAGGCCGAAGTGGTCGGCATCTCGGTCGAACAAGTGAGTCCCGCTTACACCTCCCAGCGGTGTTCGAAGTGCGGGTTCACCCACGAGAATAACCGCCCGACCTCGAATGGGCAGGACGTGTTCGAGTGCTTAAAATGCGCTTACTCGCCTCACGCGGACTACAACGCGGCGAAAAACATCGGTCTGAAGCATCTCCGCTCGGCGCAAAAGTCGTCGGGCGGAGGCGCACCGGTAAACGTGCGCTTGAATCGTGGGACGTTGAACGTGAACGGCGAGTATTCGTCTGCCAGCGATGGCCAGAACGGGAGTCCACGCGAAAGCCTCACCCTCAACGAAGCGAGCGGCGAAGCCGTAAGCGAGTAGGGTGGGGTAGTTTACTTCTCTCGCGTCGTCTCAATCGCAGCGTCCATATCTGTTCGATTGATCCACGCGTGTTGCTCACTTTCGGTGTCCCAGGGTGCGATCGTCGGTGATTGAGACTGGCTACCACGTTTGTGAGATGGACCGTCACCTCGCTCGAGGATCGTGATCTTCGTCCGGTTATCTATCGCCAGACTCGCCTGTCCACGGTACTCACCAACTTTGATCTCCTCGAACCGCACTCGATCACCTTCCCGGAGCGTCGGCATCCCGTTGCATTTCTTCGAGTTGTTCCAGTATACGAACTTCCGACGTGTCCCATCCTCACCCTTGAGGAACCCCGACTGGTACTGATTTTGTGACGGATTCTCGTACAATCGCGCTACCTCCACTTCCACCGTTGCTTTGTACTGGAACGGGTCCACACGAGAGAGCGACTGAGCGACCCCATCAATGTTCTCAAGCGCCTGACGAGCCGACGTGACGGCACTCATTACGTCATCACCGTTTTCGACCGATTGAGCTAACATCCGAGACAGTTCCGGCCGACCCATCGAGAGTTCTTTACCAAAGTACTCAGCTAATTTCTCGGCACTCTCGTTGATCTTCGCAAGCGTTTCCGCGTCCATCCCAGCTCTCGGATCACTTGCTCGATCGTCCGCGTCCACATCCACATCATCCGACGTCGTCCGCTGATACTCCGTGACGCGTGCCTCGCATTGCACTCGACTCGAGCCCTCGCGATCGAGATCAGCCGCTGCAGCCGCCCGAGCGACCGTGCTATGCCGCGCCTTCTCCGTCTCCCGACCAAGCCGCCGTTCCTGTTGGGCAAGCGTCTCACCGAAGCGCCGCTCCGGCCCGACTTCCATCGAGCGCGTCCAGTCATAGTCCGTATCACGCTCGTGTTTGTTCCCACGCGAGTCAGTTCGGGGATTCATCCCGTAGTCCAGCTGCTGACCATCTACCGTCGCACCCATCTCATCGTGACCTTCGTCAGCCACCGCTGCAAGGAGTTCACCCTGGCCGGCTTCCTTCCGATCCGGAGTGTACAACCGCTCCGCGGCTTCCAGGGGATCGTCCCGCTTATCGACGAACTGCGCTTTCTGACCGAGCGATGCCTTTTTGCAAGAGTAGTTGGAACTCATTGTTGGATCTTGGTTTGGGGCGTCTCACCGACGTCCTCACCTTCAAACACGACTGAGAGTCATCTCTGCGCCCTCTGCCCCATCGGGGCGCATAAACACCATGTTACGAACAATCCGACAAACGTCCGAACTCAGCACCAGGCCTGACCACCCCACCGCTGCGGGGCGGCGCGCCCCCGCGGGGCGCGACTCGCCTGACGCGAGTTCACTCCCTTTTTTAGAACCGTTTTTCGGATAGGGTTCTCCGTCGCGGATGGGGGTCCGATATGCCCCGATATACCCCGATATACCCGGTTGCGGGCCCAGTGGCACGGAGTCGAGACGGAGTGCCACAGTGGCCCGCTTTCGGGTCGTGGGGTCGCGGGGTCGCGGTCCCCCATCCGCGATTGCCCGGCACGGCGCGCGAGCGGTGCGGAAAGCGCGCCGCGCCCGGTGAGTCCGAGCAAGTCCCTCCGATGAGCCGGACCGTGAACACGTCGCAACGGCGACGGAAGCCGCTCCCCGGGCCGATATACCCCCTTGTGGGGTCGCGGCCCCGGGACGGCAGTCTCGCTGTCCGACGTGGAGCGTCGAAAGCCGGCAAGGAGGAAACGCGCAGGCGAAAGGCAAACAGGCAAGCTCGCTCGGGCGGTTACGAGCGAGCAGACTGGCAAACTCGCGACGACCGGAAACCCATATCCGAAAAACGTGTGTAGGCCGGTGGGTCCGACAGGACCTTGGGAAGCCATTGGTGGCGCAACAGTCGCATAGCGTCGGCGCGCAGTCGGACGAGAGCTGTGGAAAGGACCCGCCGGAGCGTCGCGACGGCGGGTAGGGTCCGCTGCTTCTCGGCCGACCGCGTCGCCGTAAGCACGGCGGCTGTGAGCCATCTCCGACGGCGCGGGGCCCCGTCCGTCGCGGTCGGGAAGCTCCGCTTGCGGAGGAGTCCACGGCCGCGAACGCAACGGAATCGCCGCCCACGGCGGCGATGTAGCCTCGCGCCGAGAGAGAAGCCTGGAGGAATCCCCCGGTGTCCCCAAATCCGCGACATGCCCGCGAGTATGCGAGAACCGCCTCTGGCGGAAGCGCAGCAGCCCGTGACCGTGCCCCGTCCTCCGGAGGAGGAACGGAAGGCGCGAAAGCCCGGACCGAGGAACGGGGGCGCGGGGGTCGGGTGGGACGGTGGCGTCGTCCGCAATGCTTCGCGACCGCGCCTCGATGCACTCGTGAGGAGTCGCGCAGACGGCGGATCGTGAACCGACGTCGCCGCCAGGCGACGCGAGCGAAGCGAGTCCGCCGTCTGCGGCGGCCCGCAACAAGCATTCGAGAAGGCGAGCGTCTTGCACGCTCGCCGGCGCGGCTCGCGAAGGAAGCGGATTGCCGATTCGACACAATGGTGGTCGAGCTTTCGTCACTCTACTGGCCAGTCCACGAGATGCAACCAACCGTCCACCAAATTGAGTCTTGTTGGGCGACGATCCAGGCAAGTCCAGAGAAGAAGTTCGGCTTCTTCGAGGACGCCATGGTGACAGTGCGAGAAACGCGCACGTGGCTGTTTTGAGGTTTGGGTGACCTCCTTATCGAAGATTTTTATATACGGACATCGAATTGCGGGTTGAGACATTCTTACCGATGAGACCAGTATCTCCAGAGCAACAGCAACAGCACCGGCAAGACACCGACAGCAATCAGACGGTCCCACGAATCAAGGACATCGCGGATATCCTCGACGAAATCACCGATATCGGCTACGATCAGCTCGATCGGCCGGTAAGCGTTGATATCGAAACGTGGGAAGATGGGCAGTACAAGATCCGTGTCTCTCACGCCGAGGGTGGGGCAGGCCGCTATTACCGTGATGCTGTCGTCCAGTATCACAGCAAGCGCGAGCAGGTTGAATACATGGTCGCCCGGATCGATCGAGAAGGCAGCGACGATGAACTTCTCGAAGAAGAAGTGCTTGGCCAGATTTCGGACCCACTACAAAAAACAGGGAGTGAATGAGACTACTTGACGATCTCCCGGTAACAGTCCTCACAGATTTGTTCGTGTCACCTTCTCCGCCCTAAAGGGCGGAGCTTGTCGGTGGACTCCTGTTCTGGCCAACCCTACTGGGTGGCAAGCGAGTAGCTGCCATTCACATTCAGCGTCCCCGACTTTAGGGCGAGGTGACGTGTCGCCCCTCCATGCGGAGACTTTTGCCCCGCACGGAGTAGCCGAAATCCGATGTTCTTCGCCGCGTTGAAGTCTGCATTGACTTCGTACCCGCACTTCTGGCAACAGAACTTCGCCTGTGACGGGCGGTTCTCGTCCAGTGTCGTCCCGCACTTCGAACACCGCTTGGACGTGTACGCCGGGTCTACCTGTGTGGCGTCGATACCTTCCGCTTCGGCCTTGTACGCCGTGTAGTCGTACAGACGGCGGAACGCCCACGCATGGAACTTCTTTGCACCCGGCAGACGGTCGCGGATGTCCGTCAACTCCTCAAACGCTATCCGGTCGCACCCGTGCGCGACCGCTTCTTGGACGATTGCTTTCGAGATGCGGTGTAGGTAGTCTTCGACCCACCGCGTCTCTCGGTCGCCCATCCGTTCGATGGTTCGATGGGCCGACTCTGTGCCTGTCCGTTGCAGGTCGCCACGCACGCGCTCGTACTCCCGGCGACGGTGGTTGAGGTAGTCGCCGCTCCAGAACATCCCGGTTGACGTGACGGCAATCTCTTCGATACCGAGGTCGACGCCGAGGACTGTGCTGTTCTCGGAGTCGCCTTCGTCCGGTATCTCGGACTCCACGTCGGCCTTTGTTCCGATGTGGAGAAAAAAGGTGTCCGTCGCGTCGCGGTACTGGAGCGTCGCACCCGTAACCTCGAAGTCGTCGTCACGGAGGTACTTCGTGTGCGGATTGTCGCCCTCCGGCGGAAGGACGTACTCGGCTTCGATGCGCCCGTTCACCGTGGAGAGGGATACCCGGTCGTCGTGGAACGTCGCACTCCGCTTGTCGTACCGGACAGATGGCGTCGTGAAGTGTGGCTGTGACGCCTTCTTGCCGTTCTGCCAGCGGGCGACGACTCCCTTGATTGCTTCGGCGGCGCGGTTGCGTGCGGATTGGACGAGATTCGCCTGTAGGCGCGTCTGTTCGCGCACGTCGGAGTACGTCCGGTCGTGGAGTTTGGTTTTCGATGTGGGCTTGTAGTCGTCTTTCCATGCGTCGCGGACGACGTAGTTGCAGGCCCACAGGTACTCCTCGATGGTTTCGTGGAGGAGAGTTGCGTCGCTGTCGTCCATGTCGAGTTTGACGACGACCGTTCGACGTACCTCCACCATACTTCATATGTAGTATCCTACATTCATATAGGCTACGTTTGGTGTGGAGGAGTCGGTCGACTATCGTCTGGCGGTTGGTTCTCACCGTGTCGCGTTCCTCCCCGCCGTGAACGGCGGGGTTTCCCGCTTGTATCTCGGTGACCGGTGCGGAAACGCATCCGGTCGAGCTCCGTGTGGAACGTCCTGTTACACCGATCACACTGTATTGTCGTCATGAGTGACACCTCCGTGGCACAACCACGGCGGTTCGTGGCAGCACCGCTCTCGATGCGCGGTATAAACAGGATTCGACACACCAATCGATAGAGCCCATCAGGCCGGCGGATATCGACAGATGTCAGTACGGATCGACTGCCGGGAGATGGACCGCTCGGCGCGACGATCGTCGCGACGCAGCGTCCCGTCGCGGTCCTGGCGGACTCAGAAAGGGCGAAGCCGCCTCGGTCGTCCCCCGACCCCGCAAGCACCGCAGGCACGAGGCGCGCAGCGGTGGTCGTGGGATGCCGAGCGGCCGAGGGCTTTCGAGTGTCGTCCCCTACCGAACCAGACTAGTAATCAGTCAGCTGTTTCCAGTGACCAGGTCCTCAATGAATCGAAACCCGTTCACGAACGTCACCGAGTCCCCGTAGCCCTCGCTCGCGAGCACGGTCTCGGCCCCCTCCCCAGCCGCGATATCGGTCGTGTAGATGTAGACCTCGGTTGCAGTCCCCACACTGAGGTGCTGGGCAGCTAGCGCAGCGAGGGCCGCGTCTGCCCGTTCAACCTCGTCGGCAGGGCGGTCGTCAGCGTTCGCGATGTATCGCTGGACGCCATCCATTACCCGCGAGACGACAGGCTCGGAGAACTCAAGCGGTGCCGCGACCGTTACCCAGCCTTCGTCGATCGCGGCGTCGACGGGCGGGGCCTCGATACCAGAGTCGTCGTCGGTTAGCTCCTCGTACACCCGTTCGGGGAGGACGAAGGTGACGTCGTTCCGGCGAGCGAACCGCCGAACAGCTTGATAGCGGTTGTTCGACGGCTGCCCCATCGCGACGAACAGGCCAGTGTCGGCGATGTGGAGCGCGCTCACGCGTCGTCAGCCGCGTCACCGTCGTCGACATTCAACTCATCAAGTCCCGCCCCAGATTCCACGATGTCGTAGTGCTCGTGGACGACGGGCCGGAGTGCCTGCAGAATTATCTCCGCGGCTAGCGGCGAGATGTCTAGATCCTCGGCCATCAGCCGATGGGTCACCTCGCCGCGCTCGCGGGCGACAGCGTAGGTAAGCGCCGTCGCGAGGCCGGCGACGCCGTGGCGATCGATGTAGGTGTCGATGTCGGCGTTCGTCTCTCGGCGGCCGACAGCGTCAATGAGCGTCGGCGTGATCGTGTACTCGCGGTCGCCGGCGGCCGTCGTCACGGTTAAGTCGATTTCCCGGGCGGCGTACCGCCGAGGCTGCTCGTCGTCCGCGACATCGACGACGCCGGCGTCGACGAGCCGGTTGACGTAGCTGTAGGCGGTCCCCTGGGCGAGCTCGAGGTCGTCTATCAAGTCCTGGACGGTCGCTTCTCCTTCCCGAGCGAGGTACGCGTACAGCTGGGCTAGCTGTGGCTCTTCGAGGAGATCGGCGACCGAGAGGAAATCCTGGACGATGTCACCGTCCGCGCGATTTGAGGTGCGTGACACGATTTGTTCTTAATTACAGTTTACAGAGAAACAGTAAAGAGTGTTTGGGGTCACTCTGCAGGCGTCTTGACGAGATGTCCCTCATGGTCGTACCGCCAGTAGGTGGATAGGCCACCGGGGCTACAAGACCCACAGAGCTGGAGTGGGCGCTCGAGATGTCGAGCTCGATTACCTTCTCGTCTCTCAAGCGGAAAGGTTGCAATTTATATCGTTCCGATCGGCACCCCTCCAGTTGTTCGTAGAGGTCTTCTGTGCCTGCTTTGTCGAGAACCGACTCCTCGAACTAGTCGTGAACCGCCTCGGGGTCAAGCCACTCTTGGAACTCCGCGCTGGCCTGCATGTCATCGACGCCGGCGACTCGGTCGTCGATCCACTGTTCGATAGTGCTGTTCATCTCGTCGGACCGCATGTCGGTCTGGTCGAAGGCTATCGACGAGTTTCCGGTCGTGGACATGATGTTTACTGAATTGGATTTATCGCGACTGTGGCAGTTCAGACCGTGCCGCACCCCTTTGGGGCGCAGAAAAACACATCTCCACGTCTTCCTTTAAGCCAGGATAACTGTCTGGGGGATGGGGTTAACAACGATGAGGTCATCACATAAGCCAGAATGGGTCTCTTGAGTACACTCCGCAAGGCCGTTGAAGGGGACTCATCAACCCTGTGGGAGTGCCGAAACTGTGGGGAAACACTCTCAGAGGACGCCCATGAGTGCCCAAGGTGCGGGACTGAGGATGTCGCCTGCTACGAGTTCTGATTAGCGGAGCGTTTCCTTTTCATCAGCGAATCCGACTGTGATGAGATACTCGAGGAACTCGTCGAATCGGTCAATATCACTGGGCATGTCGGTCGCCAAGTGGCGGGCCCACTCGAGCGCCCATTGGAACGCAGGATCAGCACCGCCCTTGCCGTGGATGTACCACCAGCGCGCTGCTTTCAGCACGACGAGCGGGTTCGTGGGCGGCTCTGTACTCGCCAGTGAACGGGTTAGCGATTCGATTTTCTCAGGAACGTCGTTTACGTGGACATCGCCGGACTGCGTGTTCGCGATATCGACGGGAATCTCATCGATCGAGACGTCTCTCGGTGACTGTTGTTGACTCACTGAAACCACCTGACTGCGAGGGCTAGCTGAAGCCCTCACCCTCTCAGGGGGGCGAAAAACAACCCACGGTCGGTGCGCCGGTAGCTCAGCGGCCGATGGTACCCTGACGCGTGATTGGCGCGGCGGGATTGATGCTGAACGCGACGATGGTGGTGTCCTCGGTTGCAGTGACAGCCACGTCGTCGCCGCCGGTCACGAGTGCGCTCTCGGTGAACCCGACCGTTTCATCGCCGACCTCGGCGGCGCCGTCGAAGACGTACAGGTAGGTGTGCCAGCCCGGTCGCGAGGGGAGCGTAGTCGTGGCACCGGCGGCGAGGCGACAGTCGTAGCAGTCAACGTCATTCCGAACGTACAGCGGCGTGTCAGTCCCCTCGGGGCCAAACAGATGTCGCCACTCGCCGGCGACCGGGTCGGGGATCGGCTCGTGTTGGATACCCGGCTCGAGGTCGAGGCTGTGTGGGCGGACGAAAATCTGGAGCATCCGCAGTGGGGGGTCGTCGGCGAGCGTTTCCTCGGCGTGCCAGAAGCCGCTGCCGGCGTTCATTACCATCAGGTGGTCGGAATCGGTGACGAGGTCGTTGCCTTGGCGGTCGTCGTGGCGCATCACGCCCTCGGGAACCCAGGAAATAATCTCCTCGTTGCGGTGCTGGTGCATCCGGATGAGCGTGCCGGGGTCCATGAACGACTCGACGACTGTCGCGAGCGGCCCATAGCCGTGGTCCTCGTGGTCGGGGACGGCGCGACCGGGGAAGTTGAAATGGATCCGGAACTTGCCCTGGTTCTGCGAGATATCTGTTCGCGGTGCCGTGTAGATGTGAGGCTGTGTCTGTGCGGAAGGCGAGTCATCCATTACCCTGTGTAGACGCTCACCCGCTAAATGGGTTCTGCGCAGCGGTTCCTAGCTTCACGCTGAGGGTGTCATAGAAGAGTTCACAAGAGGGTTGTTTTCAAAGGTGCAGGAAATGGATTGACTGCTCAGTAGCGCGTGCGCATCTTGCAAGAAGCTATATCCAGATATTGCCAACCCAAATCGGTCGGTGTCGGTGGTGTTACCCTCGAAATCAACGTAGAGGTATCAAGACACCCGTTCATCGCCGAATAGGAAACGAATAGCCGACTGGCGTTCTCTACGGCGCATTTTAGTTGCCTTATCGAATAGTCAAGTGTATGACTTCACCGAGTGAGAACTCGTCATATCGTGCCCATGTTGAGAAAGCACCCATCGGAATCTTCGAGGTGAACCAACGGGGCGAATACATCGACGTGAATGAAGCCGGCTGTGATATGGTCGGCTTTTCGCGGGATGAACTACTCGAAATGTCGGTCGCTGACTTGGCCCCCGAACAGGACAACCCCGAGGAAATGCCTAACTTTGTTGAAGTCCGCGAGACAGGCCATATGCGGACTGATTACCAATTACGTCACAAGGACGGCCATACAGTAGACGTAATCATCGAAGCCGTAGAACTCGAAGAAGGCCGATTCGTCGCGTATGTGCAAGACGTTTCCAAGCAAAAGCAGTATGAGAAAGCGCTTGAGAGCACCCGCGATGAACTGCGACAGATAATCGACCTGATTCCCGACCCCATTTTTGTGAAAAATCGAGACGACGAGATACTGCTTGCGAACGAAGCGAACGCCGAGTTACTTGGAGCAACCCCCGAAGAGGTCGAAGGGAGCCCAGAACCAGAGTTCTTTCCAGAGTCTGACCACTATGAATCGCTCCGCCAGCGGGATATTGAGGTTATTGAGTCCGGTGAATCCACGATATTCGAGGAGGAACTGACAAGCTTTGTCAACGAGAAACTCATTTTTCAGACAAGCAGAATCCCGTTTAAAACGTCTGAACCGGGTGAAGACGCCGTTCTCGGATACGCACGGGATATAACCGACTTGAGAGAATACGAACAAGAAATCGAAGAACAGCGCGACAACCTCGAAACCCTGAATCAGGTCCTTCGCCACGACGTTCGCAACGACCTCCAACTCGTCACTGCGTACGCCGACCTGCTTGCCGAAGAGTCCGACGACGAGGAGGTGAAAGAGTACATCACCACGATACAGAACAATGCCGACCACGCTGTCGAACTCATGGGGACAGCGCAGGAGATCGCCGACGTAATGCTCTCGGCCACAGAAGAAGGCCAGCGTGTCAATCTTCGCGCTGTTCTCGAAAAAGAGGTGAGCGAAGTACAATCCTTGTACCCGAACGCGGCTGTGACCCTTGAGACAACGGTTCCCTCTGTGACCATCAACGCCAACGACATGGTTTCCTCGGTCTTTCGGAACCTGCTGAAGAACGCGATACAGCACAATGATAAGCCGGTGGCAGAGGTGACAGTCTCGTCAACCGAGCAAGAGGACACGGTGGCTATCCGGATTGCGGATAACGGCCCCGGCGTCCCCGACGACCAGAAAGAGGCTATCTTCGGGAAGGGTGAACGGAACTTGGAAAGTTCGGGAACCGGGATGGGGCTCTATCTGGTCGAAACACTCGTCACCAGTTACGATGGTGAAGTGTGGGTCGAAGATAACGACCCTGAAGGCTCGGTCTTCGTCGTGGAACTGCCCAAGGCTGAGTGAGAATTGTCGCTTGTCACTGCGCATCTGATTGGACTGTCTCTTGGATAAAAATTCTCTACAGCGTGGCTGATTCACTGATGAGCGCGTGTAATCAACAATGTGTGACTGCTGACTGTACGCTCTGTACTGAGCGAATCAGAATAGTGAAGAACGGCCATGAGAACCGTTATATGACACCCTCTCACGCTGAGTGGGTGAGCCGCTTCTCTCACACCGACAGGAAGGAGACGCTCTCTTCGCCGGCGATCTTAAGATCATCCATCACATCCTGGACGGTGGCCTCCTCCCGGGCGAGATACGTGTACAGCTGGGCTAGCTGTGATTCTTCGAGAAGATCAGCGACGGAGAGGAAATCCTGAACGATGTCGCCATCGGCGCGGTTCGAAGTGCATGACACCACTCATTCTTGATCACAGTTTATATCGAAATAGAAAGGGGTGTTTGGGTCACTCCACCGGGCAAGACTCACAAAGGAAGCGAATTGGGGCAGCCCCCAGTTGTGTCGTGCCCGCGAGGTATCCAGGCCAAGGAAAGAATCTCACCACCGCGCCGGGTAGTGTCTCAACCTGTTTTTCACTTTCACTACGGTAACCCACTGTTTTTCAACAGACGCACCAAATACGGGATTGGAGCACGGAATTCATGTCACACGCTCCGTCGCTCCATTCCCCTATGTCCAACGAGACTGAGCCCCTGGGTGTCTGTCCAGATTGCGGAGCTGAGATACAGCCGTTCCACCTCCTCGTCGAATACGAGAAAGACGATGGGACGAGGGGTCGTTTTGCGGAGTGTGAACAATGTAGTGAGGTCGTAACGCCGGAATAGTTACTATCAGATCACATTGGGTTTAAGGTCCCCACATCTATTACATGTATATGAGATGTACGACCTCACAGGATTCCAACGAGATCTGCTGTACGTCGTCTCGGGCTTGGACGAGCCACATGGACTAGCCATCAAAGATGAGCTCGAAGCTTACTACGAGAAGGAGATCCACCACGGACGACTGTATCCAAATCTCGATACATTAGTCGATAAAGGGCTTGTCGAGAAAGGCCAGAAAGACAGACGGACGAACGTCTATCAGGCCACCAGAAGGGGCAAACGAGAAATTGAAGCTCGGCGTGAATGGGAAAGCCAGTACGTCGAAGACGAACTGGTCACGGCCTGATCCCCACATATCGAGCGTGCGCAAAGATTGAACAGCTGAATGATGACCACGAACGGGGTAGTTCCCGTACCAGATTCGGTTAGAGTGGGAGTTCATACTGAAAGCCCATCTCTTTAGGTGAGTTCACTTACGAGACTCCGTACTGCTCTTTGAGAGCGATAAATTCTGATTCACTCGGGAGGAAAACCGGGAGGTCCTCAGCAACCTCGAACTCTCCGTGAAGGGGTCGATACATCGCGTCCACCGCTGTCTCCAGATCGTACCACGTTGCCGGTTCTATGAGGATCTCCTGGTCGATATCCAGTTTCTCGATCAGCAGCATCGAATAACTGACCCGTCGCGAACCGCTATCGAGGACGAGGGTGTGACACACCACCTCCGAGGGCGTGAGGTCCTCGTCAGGCGCGTACCAGAACGCGGGCTCACCGGCAAGGAAGAACTGTAGACCGTACTCCTGGAATCGTGCAAGGCCAGTCATCTGCCAATCAGCAGCCGATTCGAGTGCGGACGTATCATCCGGCCTCTGAACGCGAACGAGTGCTCGCTTTGGGTCACACCACTCAATATTCGCACTCGGAGCGATCTCTCGAACCCGTGAGCGATGGTCGTGAAGTACAACTTCCCGTGTGAACGCCAGTAGCGGTGAAAGATCATCAGACAACGCGTATTCCGGCCCAGAGGGTGAAAGCATCGCACGGTGCTTGAGCGGCGACAACGCGTTGTGGACACCCTGTCGTGTGATATTAAGTCGAGTTGCAATCTCGGTGACTCGTCGTGGTTCATCGAGATACCAGCATACTCGAAGCGTAGCCGGCGAAAGGAGGTCAGCCCAATCGACGTGACCGAGCTTCGAGCGCAGGTCTCGATACGATTCGACTACTGGATGGTCAGTCACTCGGACGTGACGCCTGTTTTTCGAGCCACGGACTTCAGTGAGCAACCCGTCCGCGAGTAACGAATCCAGTACGTCGTGAACCGCCTCGGGGTCAAGCCCCGAGGCTTCCCGTTTCAACGACTCGACTTGCAGGATCCGACGAAGACGAGCCTCCGTCAGTTTCCACAGCGGTCGCAGTCTCCACGGGCGTGGCTTCGGTCTGTCCCAGACCTAGCTCCTGAAGACCGCGAGAAAGAACGTTCAGTGACGCATTCGCGTCTCTATCCGCTTCAAACCCACAACTCGGGCAACTGTGCTCTCGCACCCACAGTGGTTTGTCCGTTTCCACGCCACACTCGGCGCACTCTTTGGTCGTCCCCGCAGGATTCACCTGGACGACGTGCGTGCCGTACAGGTCGCCCTTGTACTCCAGCATATCAATGAACCTGCGCCACGCGGCGTTCTGTTTGTTCCGCGCATTTCCGTCGCTTTGGAGCATTCCCGAGACGTTCAGATCTTCGACGAACACGGCGTCATACGTCTTGACAAGCCACGTGGAGAGTTTGTGCTGGAAGTCTTCGACCTTCCGCTTGATTCGACGCTTGACCTTAGCGACTTCCCGGCGTTGCTTCTCCCAGTTGTTACTACCGTGTTCTTTGCGGGTAAGACTACGTTGTTCCCGGCGTAGGCGTTCGTATTCGTCGGTGAAGTCAAGCCAGTCTACGCTGTCGCCATCCGACGTATAAATATAGTTGTTGATGCCAAGGTCGATTCCAAGGCAATCCTCGGTGTCCAAGTCGTCCACGTCGGGTTTCTTGGGAGATGCTGTGTCTTTGACTTCAAGGCCGAACGTGATGTACCACTCACCCGTCGTCTCCTTCTTCAAAGTGACTTCCTTGATCGTGACGTTGTCGGGAATTTTGCGGTGATAACGGATTTTGATGTCACCGATTTTGGAGAGCCAGAGCGTGGCAGTCCGACCACTCGTGTTTTTGAGTTCGAAGCCGGACTGCGAGTACGTCATGCTCTGGTACTCTCGCGGTGACTTCCATTTGAGCCACCCGACGTTGTGACCGTTCTGCTTCTTATCGGAGAGATTCGAGAGGTTGTCGTAGAATCGTTCGACGGTCTTCTGCAACGCCTTTGAGTGGACTTCTTTGAAGACGGGCCACTCCTTTTTCCACTCGGTAAGTCTTTTCTGGTGTTGGTACGCGCTCCCGATGTTGGCCTCGTCGGTGTCGAGAGTAGTGTATTCGTGGCGAGTGTGGTTGTAGGCTTGGCGATGAATGTCGATGTGACGTTCGACTTCCGCAGTCACGCCTGTCCGGTCGAGGTAGGCGCGGAAGCGATAGTCGTACCACATCGCTGTACCGTGATTATCGGAGTATTACTACTTAATAATTAGTGTCACCGAGTGTCGGCTTCAACCCCGGAGTCAAGCCAAAGGTCATTCGCTTCGACCACCTGTAAATAATAGACCCTATTCATATAAATATGTTTCAGGAATTCTTTTTACAATACTTCGCAGACACGTCTTGATTGACTGACGGGGAGAGAAAATCTCTGAAAGACGTCCGACAGTGCGCCACCGGTTCGTTCTAGTCGTGATCAAGGCCGTCACAGAGCTCTGCTTCGATCGACTCGTAACCAGCGCCGTGCAAAGGATTTGATGTGGCAATCGTGAGTCAATCACATCGGTCCTGCTATCCCATCTGCGAAAACTTCGCCCGACTGCTGGGCGTGTCGGTGGGTTACTGCAGGATCCACACTGTATTCGTCGAAGATCGTCTCGTCTGGAGTATCAGTTGCTGATTCAACAACGTTCACGAGGGATTCCTCCACCTGACTGGAGGAAGACAAACACGTCCGCATATGATTTGGTCCGTTTGCTCGGTCTCCGTGACGACATCGCGGACTCCCCTCCGCCACGGTGGAAGACTACCAGCTGCGTCGCGGATCTTGGCAAGCTGCGCTTGCTCGAACTGTTCGCCGTCGACTCTCTTGTCGTCGTGAGGATCGGGGCCAGCCATAATGGATTGCACAGCACTAATTGGAAATCCAACAGTCCTGGAATGTCAGGACCAAGTGTTTTGTCCTAAGTATAGCTTCCGTAATCAGTTATCCGACCCGCCCACACCACGTTGTTCAATGAAACAATCATAATAATTTTGATTTATTCCAATCACCCGGCCCTCCCATCGCTATTCAACTAATCTCATTGTCCATCCTCAACTCGTCCATTTGTTTCCTCAATTACCTTCTCCTTATTCGCGCATTCTCGAAGTCATACTCCCTCTCTCATTGTTCATTCTCCAACCCCGAATGAACCGATTCTCTGGGAGCAAAACGGCTCTCTACGCGAGAACGTATGGTAATTTCCCTAATGAGAAAGATAGAGGATGTTCAGAGCCTCACACAAGCAATATTAACAAATTCCTCTGTTAAGAACAGTGAATTTCTAATTACCTTATCCAGGATAGAGTTAAACGCGATATAATCGCCTCTCAACACTTCTTTTACGCCATTATTGAACGTATTATACACCATAGAGATATGTAGAATTACTTTATTGAAGAAAAACATTAGACACGAGGTAAATGAAGTCCAGGCAGATCGTGGCACGGGATAGATTAGCCCAGATTTAATAGAGATCAAAAAACCATTCTCACGTGACTGTCTAGAGGATCCCTTGGGAGATCCAGCCGCCAAGAACTGCTCCGTAGACGAGATGGAATAGCGTGAACATGGCGACCATCTTGGGGTCCGGATCCATCCCGAGGACGAGATTCATCCAGAACACAGCGCCGACGATCGTCAGCCCGATACCATACCCGAGACCGAGTCCGACAGTAGTCACGAGTGAAATGCTGAGCCCCAGGAGAGGAATCAGAAAGGCAAATACGACGCCGGCACTAACCCCGTAGATCATGTGCAGAACCATTCCCTGCATCATATAGTCCTCGGGTGCGCCGTCGCCAACGAATTTCGCCCAGAGCGCGGCCGTCGGCGGTGGTGAGTCGTCACCGAGCGCCATCATGGCGACCGTCATAGCGATGGTTGCAATCAATCCACCTGCGAGACCGTTGATGATACTTACTTCAGCCATGGGTATAGTTCCAGGTGAGATACCTGGTGGGTTACCTCTAGTAACTACGTAGCCGCCCCAGCGGATAAGTATGATCTGAGGGGGACGTTATCCGGTTACGTCAGAGAAACCGAAGCTGCTCTACACACAAGTAGTGATACATGACCCCGGCAGGTATTTTCGTCCACACGCCAAGGAGTCGGACATGGGCGATCCTCGAGACGACGCGTTCCTGTATCCGAACGACGACACGACTGGTCCGTCTTTCAGTCGACGGCTGCTGGTGGCTGGCTCAACGGCAGCTGGTATCGGTACCCTGGCGGGCTGTGCAAGCGACGAACAGCAGCAGTCCGAGACGTCGACGAGAGACACCGGGACTGTCACAACTGCTTCGTCCGTCTTCGTGTTCAATACGGGCGACAGGACAGTGTCCGTACTGGATGTCGAAACGGACAGTGTCATCAGGACAATATCGATTGGACTCACGTCCTCGTTCCCGTCAAATCAGTACACGCCGTCGCTGACGGACGCTGGGAACGATTCACTATGGCTCAACGTCGGTCGTGGCGTCCGGGCGCTCGCCGTTGGTTCGCTCGACGAAGTTGCGTCGGTGGAGACCGGCTCTGGTGCCAACTGGCAGGAACTGACGCCCGACGGCCGCCACCTCGTGGTAAGCGCACGCGAACCAGCGCACACGCAGTATCGTATCGACGCCGATCCGGCTTCTGAGTCTTTCGGGACCGTTACAGACGAACTGGACCGGACTCCTGAAGGTGGGCGGGGAGACAACGACGGTCCCGGTCCTTGTGACATCACCGTTCATCCCGACGAAGAGTACGCCTACGTCCCGGACCTCTACGGCGATACGCTGACTGTGCTTGATACCGAAGAGTTTGAGATCGAGACACAGGTCGACGTGATGCCAGCCACCGATGCGTCGGCGGCTGCGCCCTGGATGGGGACCTGTTCACCCGACGGCTCAACGCTCCTGGTCGAGCACAACGAAGGGGCGGCTGGGACCGAGAGTATCTGGGATCTCACTAACCCTGCGGAACCTCAACTTCGCTACCGTCTGACAGCCGATGATGGACTGGGTAGACGACCGCTAACCAGCGAAATCGGTCCCGATTCAGTGACGGGATACATCTTCACACCGGGGTCGAACGCCGTCACAGTGGTCGATCTCCCCACTGGGAGCGTCACGAAACAGATCGATATCGGCGGGTCAGCGTTCGTTGGGACCTGGGACAGCGACCACGAGAAACTATACGTGCCCGTTCGGTCGAGCGACGAGGTCGTCGTGATCGATGCGGCGACTGACGAAATCGTCTCGCGTGTGCCAGTCGGTCCGAGTCCCTACGGTGCGACGGCCGCCACGGTCAGGCCGACCGAGGACCGTCTCGAGGACAGTACATCGGCGAATCGCCGCCTCGGACAGGCGCTATCGAGCGACGGAACAACGTACTGCATCGGCGAGTGTGCCTGTGGACACAAACTGTAGAGTGACCAGCACAGCCCCTGCGGTCAGTTAGAAGGTGATAACTTCGTAGTCGTCGTCGACCAGCGAGCGGATGCTGGGGTGACCGTCGTGGTCGTCGAGCGTCACGACGCCCGAGTCACCGACTGCGTCGGCGACGCCGAAGGCACCCGCACAGAACTCACAGGCCGCGGCGTCGTCCCTGACGGCCTGGTAGAGTTCGTGATAGTCGCTGTCTTCGTCTTCGAGTTCGGGAATCCACTGCGTCCCGGCCCCGTCGAATATGATCTCGACTTCGTCGCCGTCTGTCTCTGCGAACTCCTTGGCTGTCTCCAAACCGTTGACCAGACGGCCAACGTCCGGGTGCGATTCCGTACCGGCGAGGATGACGACTGCTGCTTTTGCCATTGCGAGCTATCGTAGGTCTGTCGGGGACAAAAGCCCGAGCGAACGGTCGAGTAACGGAGTGACACTGATGTTATCGGGTGCTGATGTAGTCATCAATCGAACAACAAATACAATTCGTTCGGGCCGTCAGTGATGGTGCTCGTGACTGCTCCCGCCGCGGCTGAACTGTCCCGAGAACACCCGCTGGACGACCTCGGGGAGTGCCGGATGGATGTGGACTGCGTTTCTGATATCCTGAACGGTCCCTGAACCGGATTTCATCGCGACGACGACCTCCTGGACGAGTGTCGAGGCGTCAGGGCCGATGATGTGGCACCCGAGAATCTCACTATCGAGGTCGATGAGTACCTTCACGAAGCCCTCGGCGTTCATCGCGTCACCCCTCGCTGTCTTTTCGTACCGATACGTGTTCGTCGCGTACTCCTGGTCCGTTCCCTTGAGGTCCTGCTCGTGAACACCGACGCCCGCGACTTCGGGGGAGGCAAACACTGCGAAAGGCATCGCGCTGTAGTCGACCGGCTGAAGATCGTCGCGAAAGAGGTTCTGGACCACGGCTCGCGCTTCGTGGTTCGCGTTGTGCTTGAGCTGGTACTCGCCGACGATATCACCGAGCGCCCAGACACCGTCCGCTGTCGTGCGAAGGTACTCGTCGGTCTCGACGAAGCCAGCCTCGTCGGTTTCGACGCCCGTAGCTCCGACGTTCAGTATATCAGTGTTCGGGACGCGCCCGGTCGCGATCAACAGCGCATCACCGGTCGCCGTCACGGGCTCGCCGTTCTCGACCACACCGCCGTCCGGGCCGTACTCGTACGGCCGAGATTCCAGCGTGATTTCGTCCCCCGATTGCTCGACGGCAGTCGAGGCGTAGCCAGTATGAACGGTAAAGCGGTCGGCGTACCTCTCAGTGAACGCTTCGGCGACAGCGTCGTCGGCCTCCGGGAGGAGGTTCGGCCGACGGCCGACGATCGTGACCTCGCTGCCGAAGGTGCCGAAGAAGTGACCGAGTTCGGCCGCGATGTAGCCCCCACCGACGATCAACAGCGAGTCAGGCGGGGTCTCCAGCTGGAGGGCCTCGGTACTTGTGAGATAGTCCACCGAGTCGAGGCTGTCGATATCGGGGACACCAGGTCGAGTGCCGGCGGCGATCAGGACCGTCTCGCCCTCAATTTTGGCACCGTCGTCCTCGCCGCCGTGGATCTCGACCGTTCGGTCATCGACGAAGCGGGCCTCCCCCTGATAGAGATCGTGCCGGGAGGACGACGAGAGGCCTTGTCGGATCGATTCCGCGTCAGCCTGCACTTCCTCGTTGACTTCCCGGACGATGGCCTCGAAGTCGACATCCGTCACCGTGGCATCGATCTTGAACTCGTCTGCCCGCTCGATCGTCTCCAGTATGTCGGCGTGGTAGAGCAAGTGTTTCGAGGGGATGCATCCGCGGTTGAGACATGTCCCGCCGAGTGGTCCTTTCTCGACGATCGCCACTGACTGCCCTTGGTTGGCCGCAACGTTCGCGACGTCGAGTCCCGATCCTGAGCCGATGACGAGGAAATCGTAGGTCTCCATACCGTACACAGGAGCGGGGGCCTATTCAACGTCAAGTAACAGTTCAGTAATCTGGTTGGGAATGGACTCCAAGGTCACGCGAGATAGAACGACCCGGGACCGTGTGCGTCCTGCCAGGCAAACGCGAACAGGCAGCGAGTCGGTACGGGAGCGAGTCGCCGCCCGTCGTCGCTCCGTCCGGTAGCCGGGTCCCACGTCGCTCCGTCGCCGTAGAACTGTCCGTCACGGCGTTCAACCTCGAAATCCGGGGCTTCGAAGGCACAACCTCGGCCGTCGGACAGGAGGACGAGGATATCGAATCAACTGACGGTATCCGTCACGGTCCCACCCGCGGATTCGAGTACCGGAATCGGATAGCCGACGGCGTCACCGTCGCGCTCGACGCCCAGAACTATTGTCTTGGCATCGAGATCCGTTCGATCCCACCGCCGGGGTTCTCCTTCACCACGCATCCCGTAGAGGCCGAACGCGTCACGCTCGGCGTAGCGTTCGTAGGGCTGCATGTCGTAGATGGTGGCCGGTAATTGCTCGTTGCTTCCTCCCCGACCGTGGACTGGCTGGAGGACGAGTCCGTCGGGGTAGGTTGCGCGAAACTCCGCCCAAGACACCATCGACGCCGGAAGGGTCCCTAGCTCTGTCCCCCGGTGTTCGCCTGCGATTGTTCGGCCCGTGGTCTGTTGCCACTCCGACCCCGTCTCGCGGTCGTACATAACGAGTGCGTCGTCGGCCAGCTTTCCGGACACACCGAATGTCAGCGTCTCCCCGTCGACGACGCGGTCGTAGACCACTGCACTCCAGCAAATCGGGCACCACGTCACCGCGATTGAGCGACCCTCGACGACGTCGTTGACGATTTCGTGGTAGCTGAGGACACGGATCGGGTACGCCCGCGGTGGGTCGCCGTCGACGACAAGCACCTCATCGTCCGGGTCGCCGAAGTACTCGGTCCCGAACGTAGGGTCGTCGATGCTCGGGATGGCGTCTCTCGGGAGGACGTCCTGCACGTTCACACCCGTTTTACTCGTCTCTGGAGTATAGCCGTTCCGCGAACATGTACCACAATCACAACACTCTCCACGTCCGAACCCCATCGTTCGTCTATGTCCGCGACTATCGAGACACCGGCAACTGACCAGCGGTGTGCGTACTGTGACTCGCGTATCTTCGACCACGATCCCATCTGTGTACGCGACTGTGCCGAGGACTGCGGGTCGCCGACTTACTTCTGTAACTATGCGTGTCTGTCCGCCCACGTCGAGGAGAACAACCTAACGAGCGGGAACGCCTGCGAATGGTCCCCAGAGTAGACAGTCGAACCCCTTCGAAGCGACGGCCCCTGCCATGCGGTGGCGACGCATGCCGTCCCGTTACCTGTGGGTTAGCTGAAGTTCATATATTTCGGCAGACGGAGTATTCGTATGCTCGACTCCGGCAATCAAGCTCCGGATTTCTCGCTCCCGGGCACCGCTCCGGACAGTGACGACGACATCGTAGAGTACAGCCTCTCTGCAACACTCACCCAGCGACCCGCCGTTCTGAACTTCTACCTGTTCGATTTTCACCCGGAGTGTCGACAGAACGTGTGTGACCTGCACGACCTGTCGTGGTTCGACCTCGATACAGACGTGAGCGTGTACGGAATCTCGACGGACAGCGCCTACAGCCACCAGGAGTTCGCGGCTCAGGAGTCGCTGGAGTACCCGCTACTGTCCGACAGCGATAGCCGGGTCGCCGAGACCTACGGCGTGCTCGCGGACGAACTCGCCGGCCACCGGCACGTGGCACGCCGTTCTGTGTTCGTGATCGACCAGCAGCGAAAGGTTCGGTACGCCTGGGCCGCAGACTCGCCCGCTCGACAACCCGACTGGGACGCGGTCAAAGACGCCGTTGATCGCCTCAAGATCAAATCGTGAGCCACGAGAGTAACACATGACTACACCACGAGATCTAGACGAACCAGAACTGAGTCACTTCGAATCGTTCCCGCCAAGTGCAAAACTGGTCTACTACGTACTTGCGAAGGAAGAACCGCTGACCCAGGGACAGCTCGTGACCGAGACTCGGCTGTCGAGTCGGACAGTTCGCCACGCGCTCACGGAACTGGACGAAGCCGGGTTCGTCACGACGGAACTGTACATTCCCGACGCCCGAAAGCGGCTCTACCGAACTGCCACTCCTTCCCAAATAGCGGAACCGAACCCCCAGTGAGGGCAACGTAACACTGTTTCTCAGTGGTGAGCAAGTCCTATCCCGCCAGACAGCCAGGATTCGATCATCAGATACCCGATCGATCGAGCGCCCGGCAAACACATGACCCCGTTACCATACGCTGTCCTCGAAGCCGTCGTCGACGCCTATCGCCAGTCCGGCAATCCAGTGACACCGACAGATATCGCCGAGTCGCTTGACGTCCCAGTCGAAGCGCTGGAAGAGCCGATTGACTCGCTTCGAGAGTGTGAGCTCCTCGAACCGACCGGAGGCGGCTACCGTCCCACCGTCACTGCCCACGAACTTCTGGAACTAGATGTCGGGACCGACGACGTGCTGGTGGTGGATATCGTCGAAGAGTGAAAAAATGCTCAAACGGCTCCGTTAAAATCCTCAGGAGCTGATACGTCCATCGTGCTGAATACAGAGGCAAGATTCAGCATCCGGCAAATAGTGAGACGATATCATCCGTCAGAGCAGGCCATGGGAAGCCCGGATCTCGATCAGGCCCCTCAGTTGTTACTTCCGATTAGGGGGATGAGCTGAACGATCGATGGTGACTGTACTCTCATCGAACATGAAGTGAATGAACGGTTGGGGGTCGCCGTTCGGGAGTTCGTATTCGGGTTTTAACGCCACGCGTCGTGGGCCATCATCGGTCATTTTGATCGGTGGGAGAAAGACGTGTGTGACCTCGTTACTATCCAGATAGGGGTCTGGGTTTCCATGTCCTCCCAGTGGAAGCCCCTCGTCGATAGCCAGCGTATAGTCGTCTTTTCGAACACTCTGGGTTGTCATGAGGTGGATTATCCGATTTCTGTTCTGCTCGTGGGTAACCTCGCCATCGATCAACAAGTCGCCGACGGCCCAGAACGCGCCGAACGCGTATTGGGTCGGCATAAGGGGGGTCCCGATGGTGGTAATCCCATGCATATACACCCCGGTCATCACCCCGCGACCGTGGAGATGCGCTCCGTTGTGATGTTCGAGATGTTTGATGTCTACTTCGTAACGGGTACCATCCGGATCGGTGAACCACATGTCAAAATCGAGCTCGTCCTCGACGTCGCCGTCCCCCTCGAATCCCTGTCTGTCGATGTACGTCAAATCGAGAGAACCGTCGAGTGCATCAGTTTCATCGGATCCTACTGTCGTGTCGCTAAAGGGGACGGGAATCTTCGTCTCCGTATAGCGGTCACCGGCCTCGTTCGTCTTCCGAGCACCGTCGGGGAGACCCACCGGTAAAGGTAACGGATCATGGGATTCGTCACCAGCTAATAATCCGACGACACCCGGGCGGTGCTCTCCAAAGTACCAGACTTTGTGTGCGATGTAGTCGTCGCCTCGCTGTGGGGAACTTGGCCCATCAGCGGGTGTTCCGAACACGTGCGGATCAAGCCTTCGGGGACCTGGCAGTATCCAATGAACACTGTTGCCGGCCGTTTGAGTCGTCTCGACCGCGAATTGCTGATTAGCGCGTTTGTTATCCTGAATCGATGCTGCCTTGGCAGCTGCCGACCCCGACCCGAGGAGACTGGCGATACTCGCTGCCCCCGCGGTCCGGAGTACTGATCGCCTCGTTGGTTGTGACATGGTGTTTCACACCAATCCATAGTCGTCGTGCCAACGGAATATCAGTTTCTCGCTTGCGTGTCAACACCACACAACCCCAGAACGAATTATTACTGTTTCGACTGCCTCGTTTGAGGATTCTCCTCGTGAGCCATATTGAATACGCGCTTTGTATTCAGCATGGCTGCTGAATCCTATCACTGATTTATGGTTTCAACCCGACCACTCAAATTTAATGAGGGCGCCAGTCCTACCTCTTGTTGTGACTGAATTGACGGCCGGGGTATTCGCTGAACCATGACGAAGGACGACTCGTCTCAGGAGACGCCGCTCTCTATGCGGAGCCAAGACACGAGTGACGATCAGGACCCCATCGACCTCGCAGACAGAGAGTACGCGATCTACCGCTGTACCGACTGCAACAACGTCGTGCTCACGATGCAGGATTGCGACGGTGGGATGACCTGCCACGACGAGCCGATGGAACGGGTCACGGAGACGGCGCTAGACATCCGCCCGCCCGACGTCAGGCAGGTACTCCTGGACGCCTTTGGCTTGCCCAAGGCGGGCCTAGACGTCTGTCTCTGTGTCATCGGCGAGGGACCGCTTTCGCCGAGCGAACTCGCGGAGCGTCTCGACTACGACGAGAGCACCGTCCGTCAGTATCTGAACGAACTGGTGGAGTTTGGCCTCCTCCAGAAGTCCCAGCTCAACCGCGAGTCTGGCGGGTTCGTCAACGTCTATCACTCCATCGACCTCGAGGAGATGCGCGAGGAGACGCTGGTCGGGTTCTACGCGTGGGCCGGCGAGGCTGCCTCACTCATCGAGGAGGCGAACCTCACCAAGGAAGACTACCGGAACGCCGAGTACGACGACGGCCTCAACGAGATTTTCTGGGAGCGATTCGAGAGCGGCAGAGACGATTAGTCTCTCCCGGTCACCTCGAATTGAGATCCCACATATATTTCTGTCGGTGATGAGGATCGAAGTTCCGAGCCCGTAGTTGATTGATAGGTTGTCCAGTCGTCTGTTCTCTCATGAGTTCGGAGTCACTCTCGTGGAACCGCCGAACGGCAGACAGTCCATCGCTCTTTACAAATCCCAGCGAAGTGTTTGATGACGTGCAGGAGGTCCTCGGCCGGAAGTGGCACCTCCGGATCGTCTACCAGTTGCTCGAGAACGGTCCATTGGGGTTCAGCGGACTCAAGTCCGAACTGGTCGGCGTCTCCTCGAAGATGCTCTCGGAGAGTCTAACGACCCTGGAAGACCACGGCGTTGTCGACCGGGAGATTGTCAGCGAACAACCGGTCAGGGTCGAGTACTCGCTGACTGAGCGCGGACGGGCGCTCGAACCCGTCGTCTCCTCGGTCGTCACCTGGGGGACCGAGTACGGGCTTGCGGAGGGCGAGTAGATGTCTCAGTACGACGTCCTCGTCATCGGCGGTGGGACCGGGAACAACGTCGCCGCCGCGGCGGCCGAGGCCGGACTCGACACCGCACTCGTCGAGCCGGGCCCGCTCGGCGGGACGTGTCTCAACCGCGGCTGTAACCCCTCGAAGATGCTCATTCAGGCCGCGAACGCGGCGAATCACGTCCGCGACGCCGAGAAATTCTTCCTCGACGCCAGCCTCGACGGTGTCGACTACGAGGCGATCATCGACGACATGGACGAGACACTCGGTCCGATCGCCGAGGGAATGGAAGAACGTTATCGCCAGAAAGACCACCTGACGCTCTACAAGGAGGAGGCCGTCTTCGTCGACGAGCGGGCAGTCGAAGTCGGTGGCAAACGAATCAGCGCCGAGAAGGTAGTCGTGGCCGTTGGGTCCCGGCCGCTGGTCCCACCGATCGAGGGACTCGATTCGGTCGCGTACATGACGAGCCAGGAGGCCCTCTATCGCCGCGAGCAGCCCGACTCGCTGGTGATCCTTGGCGGGGGTTACATCGCCGTCGAACTGGGATACTTCTTCGAGTCGCTGGGCACCGATGTGACGATCGTCGAGATGATGGAGACACTCGTCCCACGCGAGGACCCCGACATCGCCGACGCCTTCACCGACGTCGCCGAGCAGCGCCACGAGGTCTACACTGGATACCGCGCCACGGCAGTCGAAGAAGACGGGGACAGCGTCGTCGTCCATGCAGAAGCCGAGGACGGCGAGACGGTCGCCGCTCGCGGCTCGGACCTTCTGGTCGCACTCGGGCGTCGGCCAAACACCGACACCCTGGACCTCGAAGCGGCCGGGATCGAGACCGATGACAACGGGTTCGTCGTGACCGACGACCAGTTACGAACCTCCGCTGACGGTGTCTGGGCGCAGGGTGACATCGCAGACAACGCGATGTTCAAGCACTCCGGCGATTACGAGACGCAGATCACCATCGACAACGTGATCCACGGTCAAGACAGCGAGGCGGACTTCACGGCGATGCCCCACGCCATCTTCACCGAACCCCAGATTGCCGGCGTCGGGGAGACCGAGACCGAACTGCGCGAGTCCGACCAGGAGTACCTCGTCGGTCGTGATGAGTTGTCGGGCACGCCGATGGGCCGGGCGAAGAAACTCGACGACGGGTTCGTAAAAGTGCTGTCCGCGCCCGACGGTGAGATTCTCGGGTGTCACGTCTTCGGCTACGAGGCGTCGACGATGATCCACGAAGTGGTCGTCGCGATGCGCACCGGATCGGGACACGTCGAGGACATCACCGACACGATACACGCACACCCGACCCTCAACAAGGTCGTTGAGTACGCCTTCCAGGATGTGACGTTACAGTGAACGGGGACACTGTCAGCTCGAAGTTGGCCGAGTCGCTTCGACTATTCAGTCGCCGAACTTCTCCTCGTAGACGTCGGGATGGCTCTCTTTTGCATGCTCTTTCAGTTCGTCGAGCGTGTCGAAGGTCGCGCCACAGTTGCAGGCGTGTTCGTCGTCGTCAGACATTGCAACACGTACTTCGATACAAGGATTCAAGTAATTCGTGTGCCTGTGCGTTGGTGACACACAACACCTTCGGAACGGAAGCTCGACGATGACCGAACAGACGAACCGCCTTGATGGACTGACAACGAATCACGTCGAACTGTTGTCGGTCATTGGGACGGAGCTTAGCGAGTCCCGCGATGTCATCGAGCAGCTCTCACGGAGTGCGACGGATGCAAACCAGTCGAGTTCCGAGACCGTCCAGCGGGCCCAGACTGCCCAGGCGTCGGCGACAGACGCTCACGAGGACGTCGAGGATGCACGAGATGCGGCGGTCGCTGCCCACGAGCAACTGGAGAGTCTCCAGCAGACCGTCAGCGAGATCGACGAGATAACCGCGATCCTGAACGAGATTGCCGATCAGACGAACATGCTGGCACTGAACGCCTCGATCGAGGCTGCACGAGTTGGTGAAGACGGCGACGGGTTCGCAGTCGTTGCCGACGAGGTCAAGACGCTCGCCGAGGAGGCCCAACACCAGGCGAACGAAATAGAGGCGATCGTCGAGGAGGTCCGAGCCGACGCCGAAGACACCAAGACTCAGATCGCCGCCGTTGACGAGAAGACCGATACGGCGGCTGACTCGATTACCGACACCGTCGCTGATCTCGATGCTATCGAGGACAGTGCTATCGAAACCTCCGATAGCGTAGACACCGTCGCCGACACGACCCAGGCGTTCGCCGACGACATGAACGATGTGGCGAGCAAGATCATCGACGCGATCGACCAGGCCCGTGAACTGGAGGAACTGCTCGACGATCGAGCGGACAGGCACGCGGATAACCAAAACGGGTGATCGGGACGGGGCCACACCAATGGAAGACACGAAAAAGTACGACGCACTGGTCGAGTTAGCGCCGAACCCCATCTTCCTCGTCGAGTTATCGTCGGAATCTGTCCTCGAAGTAAACGAAAGGGCGGTGGAACTGCTCGGATACGACCGAGCCACGCTTGAGGGAATGGACGTGATGCGACTCCACCCGACCTCGAGTGCTGAACAGTACCGATCTCTCTTCGAGGAGACGATCGAATCGGGAACGATACACGTCGACCAACTGCCTGACGGAAGCCAGATCCATCTCGTTAGTCGAAGCGGGGACAGGATTCCGGTCGAATTACACGCAAAGACGATGACTCTCGGGGGGAAGACAGTACTGTACACGATTGCTCGCGATATCACCCAGCAGAAGCAACTCCAGCGTCAACGTGATCGATTCGAGGAGTTCGCCGGGGTCGTCTCACACGATCTTCGCAATCCGTTGCACGTGGCTAGCAGCCGTCTCGAACTCGCTGCCGAAGAGTGCGAGAGCGAGCACATGACCGCAGTCGAACAGGCACTCGACAGGATGGATGCATTGATCGAAAATCTGTTGCGACTCGCACGCAGCGGCGATCGGATCGACGAACTCGAAGCAGTCGATCTCACCGTCGTACCCCACCAGTGGTTCGACAACATCGATTTCGATGCCGTGACGATCGAGACCTCTGAGGCGCCGACGATCTGCGCCGATACGACCCGACTACAGCAGCTTTTCGAGAACCTGTTTAGGAACTCTGTCGAACATTCGAAAGGCCCAGTCACGATCACTATCGGGAAGGTTACGGAGGGGTTCTATTTCGAGGACGACGGACCTGGTATTGCACCTCGCAAACGTGCGGACCTGTTCGAGATAGAATCCGGTTCGACAACCGACGGCAATGGGTTTGGGCTGAAGATCGTCAAGCGAATAGTCGACGCACATGGGTGGGATATTCGTGTGACCGGGGGAGCGAGTGGCGGCGCACGATTCGAGATCACTGACGTCGAGTATCGTTGATCGTCAGACTGTCGGCTGTCTGTTCGGACGGATATTCGCCAGCCCAGGGTGGCGAATTCCTTCTATATGATACAGCCGGTCGTATCAACAGTCCACGAGCGAACAGTCGAATGCGAACGTCTCCTGTAGCTCCTCGACCTGCCCCAGCAGTTCGTCGACCTCCGGCCGGTCACTAACAGAGTCCCCCTCGTAGGTGTAGATGACCTCCGGATCGCCGTCTCGCGTATCAAGAATCACGCTCTGTGGGAGCCGACCGATGAGGTCGTGGAGCGAGCCCAGCGCGCCGAACCGCGTCGGCTGGTCGTACTGCTCGGCGACCTGTTTGTCTTTGTCAGCCAGCAACGGGAATGGGAATTCCCGGTCGAAGTTGTCGCGCCACTCCGCCGCGCGTTCCGGCGGCTCGGGCAGGATCGGTAGCACTGCGGTGCCAAGCCCGTCGAACTGGTCAGCTTCTTTGGAGATGGAGGCCACCTGCGCTTTACACTTCGGGCAGTGATAGTCCCGCAGGAACAGCAGCACGGCGAAGTCCGAGACGGCGCTGATCTCGGCCAGCGACAGTGGATCGGGGCCGACCCCAACGTTTGGTAGTTCGAAACTGAGAATTCCGTCCGTGGATGTAGTGGACATATATACATCCAAGCCCGTCTAACACATCAGTATTTTATAACCATCTGGTAAGTGGGCGAGCAGGAGGTAATCGTGCCGAATCAGATGAACCAGATTGTCGATGCCGTGAGCGCTCTGAGTCCCGGAGCCGAACTCAACGATCGGAACTCCCTCATGGCGGAAGATATTGGCGAGATGTTGTTGCTCCAGTGAGAGCGAGTCGGAATCGCCGAATACCGCGTGCACGGCGAGAGACACGTAATCGGCATCATCCGTCCTTGCTACCGCCTCTGTCACGCTTCTACTTCAACGTGTAACGTTGAGTATCTGCGTTACTTCGGACACACAGTGTGTTTCCCACCGTATCGCTCCGACGGTCACGATCAATCCTCGGCCGGTAGGTCGTCGACGTAACCCTGTGTTTCGAGACAGGTCCGCATCTCCGACTCGGTTTCGTGTTTGTGGAGTCGGGTCGGCGTGTCACAGTAATAGGTCTCGCCGTCCCACCGGAGGGTCACCTCGTACTTCGAGCCCAGAAACTCCGTATGAACGACGACGCGCCGGCCGGCGTTAAGGGCGTCGAGAATCTCCTCAGGAGAGCGCTCCCCTGGCGTGACCACGAGCGGGTTTTGCATCGATTCGATATTCCACGCGTCGGAATAAGAGGGTTTGGTCGGATACTAGTGTTTATACGTTTGGGGAAATTGCCCGTCTGTGACACACGCACCCGTTCGAGGAACCAGTAAACCCCATTCCCATCACTGTACAGACGATGCAACAAAACAGACGTAAATTCCTGCACCTCAGTGGCGCAGCCACACTCGCGGCGATCGCTGGCTGTACGTCCTCTGGCGGGAATGGCAACGGAAACGGTGACACTACCACAACCACCGAGAGTACCAACGAAAATGGGAATGATGATGACACCGGGACAGCATCCTTCGACGGCTGGCTCGAAGACACCGACAACTTCGACGGGTCGGTCAGTGACGCCACGGGACAGGACGAGGTCACAATCGAGGTCGGCGCGTCGGCCAACGACGGGACGTTCGGCTTCGAGCCCCCGGCGGTCTCGATCGACCCCGGAACGACAGTCGTCTGGGAGTGGATCGACGAGAACAACCCGCACAACGTCGTCGGGGAGAACCTCGACTTCCGTAGCGGCGACGCGACGAACGACACGAGTACCACCTTCGAGCAAGTCTTCGAGGACGACGTAACGGTCAAGTACTACTGCAACCCCCACCGCGGGATGGGGATGAAGGGCGTGGTCGTCGTCGGCGAGGGCGGCGGGGCCGACGACGGCAGTAGCAACGTCTCCGAGTACGGCTGGGAGGCCGCCACCTGGGATTCCTACTGGTACTCGCTGTACAACATGAGTACGAATATCGCGATGAGCGGCAACGGCGTGCCGTTCCCGCTCAACGAGCAGATGGAAGAGATGCAGTCCCAGCGCATGCCGGCGATGCTGGAGGCCGCCGACACTGACCGGCCGCCGATCAACCAGCCAAACCTCTCGTTCGCGGCGTTCACTTCGGGCGACCCGAGTTTCACCCAGCAGCCGGTCCTCGAAGACGACACCGGACGACCGGACGGGACGACGCTCGCGTGGGACAAGTCGAAATCGTCGGGCGTCGTCAGTCCGTCCTCGTTGGCCTGGACCCACCTCAAGGGCGTCACGTGGGCGAAGAACTTCCAGACGCACTTCGATACCCTGCCGCCCGAGATCGCCGCGAAGTTCCGCGCCCAGTTGCTCACGACGCTCGCACAGGTCGGGATCAACGCCGCGATTCTCGTCGGTGGCTCCCGCGGAAACGGCGCGCTCACCCACGGCGACTCCTTCGAGTTCCTCTCGGAGTATCGTCCGTCCGAAGGGGAGATCGAAGACGAGACGCGCCGACCACACCACCACGCCGCGATGCTCTGGTTCCTCTCCGATATGACCAGTCTCGCCCAGAACGACTGGTTCGGATACGTCAACCCGCGACCGCTCATCCCGAAGGAAGCCGGCGCTGACGGCGTCTTCGACATGGACATCGGGATTCAGGAGATCGCCGACGGCGTCGCGCAGGCGACGATGGATCAGTTCAGCGCCGCCGACGTGGTCGACATGGAGTCGACGCGCTCGCTGGGGCTGCTGCTCGCGGCGGTCGGCTACTACGGGACGCAGGCGGGATCCGACGAGGCGCGCCAGAACGCGACTGACTACGCCAACGCGATCGCCGACGAACTCGAGGCCCACACCGAGGGCAACGGCTTCGTGGCGAACGGGGCCGACAACCAGGCCGCGACCCAGGGTATCGTCGGCCAGGGCCTGCTGTGGGCCGCCGAACTCGACGGCTTCGACCGCGAGGGACTGGCGACGGACGTCCTCGGATACATGCTCGACGAGCTCTGGGACGAGGAAGCTGGAACGTTCGCTACCGGCAGCGACGACGACGTCTACACGATCAGCGTTCGGGATGCCGGGGACGTGACCGGCGGGATCAACGCCGCCGACGCCGTCCTGGGGATGGACGTCAAGGACATCTACGCGCGGTACTTCAACCAGACGTTCAACCGCGGTCGCCTCCAGCGCGCCGAGCGCCCGCAATCGCGCGACGAGAGTGCCGAACACACGCTCCCTCTTCCGCCGAACGCCGGCGGCGAGCACGGTCAGGCGGCGGTCTACAACGCCGAGATCGAGTACGACACCGCCACGGACGAGTGGACGGTCACCGACGACAGCTTCGACACCGAGGGCGCACTGTACCTCGCCAACCAGGACATCTGGATCGGTCAGTGGGCCGGCGACTTCTACCAGGGACGGGGCCGCCCCGGCCAGTCCGACTCGCCGCCCAACTGAGCGGGTTGGCTCTCGGCGATATCGACTACGCGGCGATATTCGACGAACGGACGAGCGAGCGCGCCCGCGAGAAAGTGAGTGCTAACAAAGTGGTCGTTGCTGGGCGGTCGCGCCCGCTGGTCCCGCCGATCGACGGTCTACCGACGTGGACTTCATGATCTGCCTCACGCCTGGCTGTCGGTCAGCTCGTCGTACTCGTAGGGGAGCAGTGCGTAGGCAGTGACGTTGCGGGCCAGCGCCTCGGCCGTCGTGTGCTCGTCAACACCGTAGGCGCTCTGCGTTCCGAATCCGAACTCGACAGTCGGGACGCCCCGATGGCGAAAGGTTTTGGCGTCGCCGCCGCCCGTCGCGCTCCGCCGGAACACCCGGTCTTCGACGACTGCTTCGGCGGCGCTCGCGCTCGCCTCGACGATCGGACTGTCCAGCGGTTCGTAGCTCCCGCGTGTCCAGGAGACATCGGTAATCTCGATCCCCTCCATCCCGCCCAGACAGCCCCGTATCGAACCCAGTACCTCCGCGGTTTCGACGCCCGCTGTCAACCGGATATCGACCCTGGCACACGCCGAGGCGGGGACAGTGTTGATCGCCGTTCCGCCTTCGATAATCCCGAGATTGATCGTCGGATAGAGGTAGAGCTCGCGCGTGGGATCGGCTCCAGCTTCGGGTTCGTAGAAGCCGACCGACTCTTCGATGATGGGGTCCATCGCCGTGTCGATCGAGAGTTCGCGCTGGCCGAAGTCGTTCCGCAAGTGCTTGACGGCCGCCGAGAGACGGTCGATGGCGTTGACGCCGATCATCGGCCGAGAACCGTGTGCGGCGGTCCCGTTCGCTTCCAGGGTCAACCAGATGTTTCCCCGGTCGGCGACCGACACGGAGTACCGTCCGTTGCGCGAGGTCGTCTCCCCGACGACACAGGCCTCGGGATCGAACTCGCTGGTTTCGAGCAGTGTCATCAATCCCGCGTCGCCGCCTGTCTCCTCGTCGCTGACGAGCGCGAACTGTAACGTCAGCGGCGGTTCGGTGTTCGTCCGGGCGAACGCGAGCGCGGTCTGGACCATCGCTGCAACGGCACCTTTCATGTCGGTCGTCCCGCGGCCGTAGAGCTGGTTGTCGATCCGCTCCCCCAGTGGATCGTACTCCCACACAGAATCCTCGAAGGGGACAGTGTCGAGGTGGCCGTTGAAACACAGCGTCCGCTCGCTCGCCCCCGGGAGCGTGACCAGCAGGTTCGGCTTCTCGGGATCGATCGCGATCCGCTCGACCGACAGCCCGGTGTCGGCAAGCGTCGATTCGATCCACTCGACGGCCGCCGTGGTCGATCCGGGCGGGTTCTGCGTGTCGAACCCGACGAGTGTCTCCGTGAACTCCAGCAGTTCTGCTCTGTTTTCGTCGAGGTACTCTGCGACTGCGCCGGGGAGTCTCGAAGTGTCCATGTTCATCTCTGTTACAACGTGTCGTTCATAACGGCTAGTCGCAGTCCAACTGACAATCGTAGGTCTTGCTGTAAATCCAGTACCCGCCTTTGCTGGGCGACATTGGCGTCGCGAGGTCCAGCGATAGTCTGGGGTCGTTTTCGTGGTTCAGGGTCTCAACGAAGTACCACGCACCCTCTCGGTCGGAGATGGTGACGCGGTACTGGAACACGTGGATGTCATCGTCATCGACGTACACAGCGTAGGTATCCGGTCGGACATCGTCCCTGTTCGGCGATACGTTCGGTGCTGTCTTACTGCTCATAGGTGGTAATTGGCTACTGTTCAGTTACTATACTGTTGGGTGTGCTTCGGGGCGTCACACGACCTTCGCTGACTACCTGTCGTCCCTGTAGGCGCAGTGGAATCCTGCAGCGTACCTGTAGAAGGTCTGAACGACGTCCGTCCTGAGGTCAGCATCCGGACGGTCGGCAAAATCTTCGGCGGTGAACACCCGCGCGTCGTCGATTGCAGCTTGAACGTGGTCCGGGATGTCTGCACTGTCAACGCTGCCGAGGTATGCCCAGATGAACGCCGTCTCGAGTTCGTCGAAGAACGCCTCCGTCGGTTCGTACTCCAGACGGTCGGCCTCAGCCAGTCTGTAGTAGGTCTGCTGAACCAGCGACGATCCGTCCTCGATGTCGTGGTCCGCGAACGAGCCGGTGGTCGTACAATTTTCTTCTTGATGCCGTTCGTTTCTCGCCATACTGGATAGACGCCAGGTAACTATTAGTAACCTACGTGGGTGTGTAGCTATGGCACACATCTATCGAAGTAATCAAGATGCACGATCGAGGTAGACAGTATTTAATCATTGACAAGAAAATCTCGACAGAGTGTCCGACATCGAGTGTCTTGTTGACCAGTCGAAACAGGTTCTACACTCGTTCAGGGCTGCTGGTTTCGAGGATGACTGCGAGTTGCGTGGTGTTCAAGATCTGGTGATCCTACCTGCCGGTCTCAGTGCTGTTTCATACCTCGGTCGTCGAGCGTACCGAGGAAGGACAGTATATGCTGGCGAGCGTCCGCCAACGACTCTTCGACGGCGGGATCATTCGCCTCGTCTTCGATGTCACGAAGTTTCGTCTGGACACGGTCAAGCGTACCGAGCGCCGGTGTCGCATCCCGTTCTGCCTGAGAGTCGAGGTGTGACTTGAGTTGAGCCAACCGGTCGTCAGTCTCGCTGTCCGTAATTGCTTCACGCGCGGTGTCAACTGCATCAATCGCCTGAACAAGGAGATTTCGTGACATGGTTATTGCTTGCGTTCGAGTTCGTCCAACCGCTCTTCGATTCGTTCCAGTTTCTCGTACACCGTCGATTGCTTTGCGTCCGCCCCCTCTACGCTTCTCTGTCTGTTACAGCAACAACATCCACATTGACGTCCATGGTGTTGAGGGGCTGCTCGACAGTACATGACAATAGATTATAATATACGAATATAGTTAAATCTAGTCGCAGCCTCCATTCGAGACCGATCAGGAATTTTCGGGATCGGATTCCCAGGCCGTGATCGCGGCGTCAACGATCTCCAGAGCAGCTGTACTCCCGTTCGCATCACCCTTCTCAAACTCGCTGTCGCCTTGCCCCATCTCGTTTGTGACGTATGCGAAGCAGACGACAGGACAATTTCGTTCGGCCGCGAACGTGTAGAGCGCGGCCGCCTCCATCTCGACGGCGAGAATACCTTCGCCCCGCGCCCGTTCGATAGCGGCCTCTGTCTCTCGGAACGGAGCGTCTGTCGTCCACGTCGCGCCTGCATAGACCGGTCGGGACACCGACTGGCACGCGGCTTCAACCCGCTCCTGAAGGCCGGTAGAGAGCGTCGCGTACTGGCCGGGTAACTCGTAGTGATGACTGGTCCCTTCATCGCGGAGCGCTCGTTCGATGAGTACGAAATACGGTGGGTTATCCTTCGGAACGATCTGTCCCGACGAGGTGACACTCACGAGAAACTGACACCCGCACGCAAACAACTGCTCAGCCACCAGGACTGCGAACGGTGCGCCGACTGCACAGCCGATGATCCCGACTTCCCGGCCATCGAGCGAGAATCTGTAGAGATCAGTATGGTAGCCTGGCCACGTCTGATCCTTTTCGCCCTGTCCAGTCGAGACGAGATGTCGGACGATGTCGCCGTCCGGATCGAGAACGCAGACGTCGGGAACATCGTTTTCGGAAAGATTCTTCTGTCGGCGTGCCTCGGTCAGGAGCGAGTCCGGTGTGAAGACAGACGGCTCGTCGAATTGCTTCGCCTCGAAGAGCGGCGAATCCTGCTGTTCGTCGAAATCAGTCATGTGTCTCGATTCGCGTTCGGAACAAGATAATGGCACTCATGCTGGCAGGTCGTGGAGTATCGTCTGGAGCGTCTCGATGACCTGCTCGACGTCGTCTCGGCCCGTCTCGCGCCCCATCGAAAACCGGACGGCTCCGAGTGCCAGCTCCGGGTCGATGCCCATCTCGACGAGTACGCGGGACGGCGTGGGATCGCCGGAATGACAGGCCGACCCGCCGGAGACGGCGATGTTCCGCTCCGCGAGCGCATCGATCAGTTGCGAACCGGTTCGTCCGGGGAAACAGAGCATTGCGTACCCGGGAAGTCGATAGTCGGGGTGTCCGATCAGTTCGGCGTCTGTCCGCTCCTGGACGATCGTGACAAAATCGTCCCGGAGGTCAGTCAACCGCTCGCGGCGCTCGTCTATGTCGGCCATCGCCAGCGCGGCGGCCTTCCCCATCCCGACGAGGCCAGCGACATTCTCCGTCCCGCTCCGGAGGCCGTGTTCTTGGCCGCCGCCGTGGATGAGTGGTTCTAGATCGACGCCATCACGGACATACAGTGCTCCGACGCCGTTTGGCCCATAGAACTTGTGGGCGCTCAGACTCGCTAGGTCGAGCCCGAGCTCGTCCACGTCAACTGGAATCTTCCCGGCCGACTGAACGGTATCCGAGTGAAACAACACGTCGTGGTCGTCGGTGATGTCACCGATCGCTTCGAGGGGCTGGACGACGCCGGTCTCGTTGTTGGCGTGCATGACCGAGACGATGGCCGTGTCTGGACGGATCGCTTCCTCGATGTCGGCTGGATCGACACGCCCGTCCCTGCCGGGCGCAATTCGCGTGACCTCGATGCCCCGTTCTTCGAGCCAGTTGCAGGTCTCGATAACTGCCGAGTGCTCGATGGTCGTCGTGACGACGTGGTCGCCGTCGGTCGCGTCAATCACACCCTTGAGTGCGAGGTTGTCCGCTTCACTCCCGCCGCCGGTGAACACGATGTGCCCAGGGTCGGCTCCCAGAAAGTCGGCGACGGATTCGCGTGCGTCGGCAACGGCAGCGGCCTCCTCGCTCGCGTAGCTCGCTGACGGATTGAACGTGTGCGTCTCCAGATACGGTTGCATCGCCTCGATGACGTCCTCGTGGGGATACGTCGTCGCGGCGTGGTCCATGTAGATCATATTTGTGAACGGTGTGTCGGGGGAGTACCTACGATGCGCTGAACAATTTCGTCTCTGTACAGACTATATTTGGATATGCGAATATTATAAGCGTGTGGATTCCGTATGGCCAGAAGCGAACGCACATATTCGTGGAGTCGAATATAGATTTATGACCGGTCCTGACGACGCCCTCTACGAGCGCCACGCCGAGTTCTGTAAGATGTTCTCAAATCCGAAGCGCCTGCGAATCCTCCATCTCCTGAAAGACGGCGAATACAGCGTGGGCGATATCAGCGACGAGACCGGTATTTCTCAACCAACGGTTTCCCAACACCTACGGAAGATGCGTGACCAGGGCGTCGTGACCAAACGCGACGCAGGGCTCAACAACTACTACTCGATCGCCGACGAGCGGATCGTCGAGGGCATGAACACGATGCGTGACGTGTTGCTCGACCAGATGGCCGATGATGCGGCAGTCTCAGAACAGAACAGCTAACAGATCGTTTTCGGATCGACTTCGCCGGTCTCATCCATCGCCTGTTCCTGGGATTTCCACGCGACATCGAGGAACGCGTCGGCAGTCTCCTTGACAGTCTTCACGGCAGATGCATCGTCGTCGAAATACCGAGAAAGCAGCTGTTTTCCACGCTCGATAGCGTCCTCTTCGGGTGGCACGATGGTGTCTCGATAGAGGCTAGCTGTTTGCGGATCGGCATTGCCGGTTGCGACGAGCGTCGCCTGTTTGTCCTTGACGACGCGAAGCTTGGGAGCGACGACGAACCCTGCGGTGAGTTGGGCGACCGGATCGGTCAGATCGGCCATGAACTGTAACGTTTCGCCGTGAAGTTCGTACTCAACCGGCTCCGGATTGACGCCGCGGCTTCTGAGATGATCGGTCGCAGCCTCGTACTGATCGACGGATCGGCCCGCCTTCCACGCCGCGGCGAGTGCGACATCAGCGTCTAGTCCCGTACCATGCTGCTGGTCGGCCCAGTTACTGTAGAGGACAACGCTCTGGACGGACCGCCACCGCGCGATACGTAACAGCGTATCGACCGACAGGTCACCCCGCGTGTCTGCCGTGATACCCCCGGACGTTGCCAGGTTCTCAATCTCATCGTCGGCTGTTTCCAGGATATCCTCGAATACAGCCGTCGCCTCCTCCTGTTCTCTTTCGGTCATGTACGTACTGGCCTGTGCATCGATAGTAGCCGTTATTCGTAGTGTTCTTCGAGATATTCGACGATATCGTCACTCTCGTACATGGTCACGCCGCGCTCGGTATCGACAAGATATGGGATCTGGTCTTCGCCACCTGCCGTGAGTGCATCGTAGGTGACTTCGTTGGTTACGTCACCGCCCTCGTCGCCGGGGAGGCGCGGATTGTGAGCGACGTAAGAGATGCCGAGCTCCGATAGTTTCTCTCTGACCTTCGCGCAGTACGGACAGCCCTCGGACTGATAGAGTTCCAGCATGGATTGCAATAGATTAGAAGATGCGAATATACTAAAGCGTTAACTCTCAGGCTGGTTGTGGCATCTTCTATCGGTCGAGCTCGTTCGAATCGAGGAACACACGTGCGCGCTCCTGGCCGAGTTCCCGGAGTTCCGTCAGAAAGTCGGGGTCGCGATCCACCTTCGTCGAGCAGTGGAACCGGTTGCCCATGTTGACCCGTCGGATCTTCGTTTGCTGGAACTCATCGGCAGGTAGTTTCCCGTCTGCGACCCACTCGTTGACCTGCTCGATGAAGCCCAGTTCCTGATTGAGCGAGATGTTGCCCGAGAGTTCGTTTCGACGGTCGGCGATGACCTCCGTGGTCGAGGGTTCACCCTCGAACTCCTGGGGGTTGATCTGGATGATCCACAACTCCTCGGGCTTGCGTGCGGGCGGCTGGTGCATCAGGTCGCTCACCGGCGGGTTCTGGGAGAACAGGCCGTCCCAGTGGAGGTGGCCGTGAATCTCGACGGCCTCGAACAGATTGGGAACCGCTGCCGAGGCCAGCACCGCCTCGACGGTGACATCCTCGTTGGTGAACGTCTCGAAGACGCCGGCGTTGATATCGACCGTGCCGACGACCAGTTCTGGCGTGTCAGCCGCGCAGAGGTCAGGGATGGTTTCGAAGTCGATGTGCTCTTCGAGGACCTCCCGGATGCGCTGTTTGCCAACCTCGGGGCCGGGTACCTGATAGGGGCTGACGGCCGGCAGCGGGAACCCGGCGCTCTCCATCCGCGAGAGGTTGGTCACCATCGAGTTGACCCAGCGGTCCTGCACGCCGGAGACGGCCAGGTCGTCCCAGAGATTCCCGACGACCCTGCGCGCCTTCTCGGGCCCCTCGGTGACGAGTCCGTACCACACCGCCAGCGCGTTGAACGCGCCGCCGGAGGTGCCGCTGATCCCGACGAGTTCGTAGTCGTCGTCCCACTCCGCCAGCAGCGCCCTGAGGACGCCACACGTGAACGCGGTGTGACTGCCGCCGCCTTGGCAGGCGATTGCGACCCGTGTTGGCTCGGACGCGCCCGAAGTATCGGCGTCGTCACTCATAGGTATGCACGTATCCACCGTCGAACAGCAAGTCGCCGCCGTTGAGGTGTTTCGCGTGGCTAGAGAAGCCGAAGACGAAGAGGTTCGCGACCTCCGTGGGCGTCATCATCTCCTTCGTCCGGGCCTGCCCGAGCATCACGTCCTCAATCACCTCGCGTTTGGAGATGCCACGTTCCGCAGCGGTGTCCTCGATCTGGTTGACCATCAGCGGTGTCAGGACGTAGCCGACGCTCACCGAAAAGCCTCGCAGCGATCCGTCGCCTTCGGCGGCAATCGACCGCGTGAGTCCAGTGATGCCGTGCTTGGCGGTGATGTACGCCGGCTTGTCCTTGGTCGCGTAGTGTCCATGAACGGAAGACATGTTGGCGATCGCGCCCACACCGTCGTCAGTCTCGCGGATGTATGGCATCGCTGCCTGAGCCATTTTAAATGGCGACCGAAGCATCACGTCCGTCAGGAGATCGTACTTCTCCATCGGGAACTCGGGGATTGAGGCGATGTGTTGCATCCCGGCGATGTTCGCGACGAAATGCAGGTCGCCTTCCTCCGCGGCCGCCTCGACGACAGCCTCGACGTCGCTGTCGTTGGTGAGGTCGGTCGGGACGCCAACGAACCAACCGTCTGCCTCGACGTCTTCGACGATCTCGCCTGTCTCCTCGAGGCCGTCTTCGTCGATGTCCGCACCGACGACCGTGAGACCGTTGAGGGCGAGGGCAGCGGCCGTCGCCCGCCCGATTCCTGAGGCCGCGCCCGTCACGATAGCGACGGTCTCTGGCGAAAAGTACGGATCTTCGATACGGAGGATGTCCTCGGTAGTCAGTTCTGGGGCGCTAAGGTCGAGTTCGTCGTCACTCATTACGGCTTCACAATCTCACTCACCGTGAATAACTGCACCTCACCTCTGCGTAACGTGGTTATCACTCGGTTAGACGACGTAACTCGGATTTATCCTGCATCCCAACGAGTCGGTCAGCAGGCTCTCCATCGATAAAAACAACGAACGCTGGAATACCGTTGACACCGAATTCTCTGGTGACTTCGGGAAGTGTCTCGACATCGACCTTGACAACCAGAACGTCACTCTCAGCTGCGAGTGCATCGACGGTATCGGCCACCAAGCGACAGGGCCCACACCAGTCGGCGTAGAAATCGACCAGCATCGTGTCGACAGTCTCGCGAAGACGATCGAAGGCTGCCGCGCTCTCGATTTTCCGTGCAGCCGGGCCATCATCAACCCCTGAACCGCGCGAACTGTTGGCCATCGTCTTCATTTTGTGCCTGCGTGTGGTAACCGTTCGCGAACGAGTCGGTTAGTGGGTTACGAGTGGCTCACCTCGTCTCACTCGGCAGACTCGTCGCTATCGGGTTCGGTCAGGTATTGCTGGCCCCAGTCCCGCATCGCGTAGATCACCGGCTTGAGTGACTCGCCGTAGCCGGTCAGCGAATACTGGACGCGGAAGGGTTTCTCACTGACGACCTTTCGGGCGACAAGTTCGTTCTCTTCGAGATCTTCGAGGCTATCTGAGAGTACCTTACTCGAAATACCGTCGACGTTCTCTTTGAGTTCGTTGAACCCACTCGGGCCGTGCTCCAGCAGTCGATGGATAATCACCGGATGCCACTTCTTCCCGATTAGCGTCGCCGTCGTCGTAACTGGACACCACTCCTCGCCCGCACACCAGACTTCCAGCCGCTCGACATCGTCGTCGAAGTAATCGCTCATACGTATTGATTGCTCTCAAACTCGTTAAGGGTTACTATTAGAAACTAGGTGAGATATAGAAACCTAAGATCCTCTGTCCCATTGAATTTCGACCCAGCATTCACGCCATGGACTCGAGGTCGAGGGCCGTGGTGGACTGGATCCACGCTCCGTCGGTGTCGTCGTCGTAGATGATGGCCCCTCCGTCGTCGAGGACGACTTCCCTGTAACTGTCGAAGTCGGATGCTTCGAGCCCTAAGGTCTCGTATTCGTGATCGTCGTCGTCAGTACGTACGGACATCTTTGGTTACCTCGTATTACTAAGTAACAGTCAGTAACCTATAAGGTCTCGGTAACGATTCACACAGTGGGTTACCGCTTACTCATCTCGGTGTGTGGATCAATCCACGAGGCCGACGTCCTGGACGTGCCGGCGGAGTGCGTCTTCCGACTCAAACGTCTCCTCACAGGCCTCGCACACGTATTCGTCTTCATTGGTGTCTGCCATTGTTTAACTATACGCGTCAAGCGGTATCAAATCATGGCCACTGTGAGCGTTCGATACAGAACCGTCCTACGAGTCGATTTCGGCGGCAGCGTCACGGATCAGCCCGTCGAGGATCTCCGGCGTCGTCGGATGGTACGCCCTGTCGGGAATCTCCCGTACGTCCAAATCCATCTCGACGGCTAGTTGCATCGTCTTGGCCATCACGTCGGCGTGATAGTGCAGGCCCTGCCAACCCAGCACGGTCCCGTCCGTCGCGACGATCAGGCGAGCGAGTCCCTCGGGGACGTTCTTGGTCTTAAACACGCCGTCGCTCGACGCTTCGCGGGTGACCACGAAATGATCGATATCAGCATCACGGGCCGTGTCCGCCGAGTGGCCAAGGCGTGCGTACGGGAGGACGCCGAGGCCTGAGAAGACGACGTGGTGATGGATATTCTCGTACGGTTCGAGAGATTCCCCGGCGGCGTGTGCGCGGATGTTCCGTGCCGTCGTGAAGCCCTGTTCTTTGGCGACGTGGAGAATCGGCTCCCGACCATTGGCGTCGCCCGCGACAAACACCCGCTGGTCGTCGCTGGCCTGCATCGTGTCTTCGACCCACCCCGACCCTGGGTCGAGCCGCGTGTTCTCCAGACCGAGGCGGTCGAGCGCGGGCCGACGGCCGGTGAACGCGAACAGCTGGTCGGCCTCGAATGTCTGCCGTTCTCCATCGCGTTTGACGTGGAGGCGAACGCCATCGTCGTCGGTCGTTTCGACCCGCTGTTCGTATGCGTTCGTCGGAATCGTGAGGTCGAAGGCCTCGCGGTAGTACGAGAGCAAGGCGTCACCAAAGGGTGGATCAGCCTCGTCCAGGGGTCGCTCGTCGTGTTCGATTACGGTGAGATCGACGCCAGCCTCTGCGAGATACGGGACTAGTTCCATCCCGATGTAGCCAAAGCCCATGACGATGCCCGAGTCACCGAACGTCGTCGTGTCGAGAACGTCTGCGCTCGTCTGCACGTTCACATCTTCGATACCCTCTAGATTGGGAACGTTGACCGTCGACCCCGTGGCGACGACGACGTAATCCGGTTCGACGATCCGGTCGCCGACTTCGAGGACGCGATCATCGACGAACCGCGCGGTCTCCCGAAGGAATGTCACGTTCTCGCGCTCAGCCAGGTTCTCCACGGCAGCTCGACGGTGGGCGGCGAAGTTCGCTGTGTGTTCGTTCTTCGTTTCGACGACAGTCTCCAGGTCTACGTCAGGTAGCGGGCCGTCGAGGCGATGGTCATGACGAGCCGCGAATCGGTGTTCGGCCGCCGAGAGAACCTCTTTGGATGGCATGCAGCCGCGGAGGATACAGAGACCACCACCAGGGTTGCCATCGTCGATAAGGGTCAACTCGATATCCGGCGCGTCCACGAGTCGCTGGGCCGCTGCGACACCTGCGCTGCCGTACGCCCCGATGATTGCGACGTGCGTGCTCATACACGATTGGCAGCGAGAACTGTCTTAACAATTCGGTATGGTTCAACTCACCCGCAGGCGAGGCGCTGAAGTACCGGAGCAGGCGACGTAGCCATAACCGGGTTACGCCGCTGTGAGATACGGTTTTTATCGTCTCCACGGAACTGACGTGCATGACACGTGTCGACCTGCTCGAACTGGAGGAAGGTCCCGAAGAGTAGCACTACTTGTTCACCGACGATTACTTCGGAGATAGATACATTTTCCGTGCACGGGCACACAATCCCGAGGTTCTGGAAGCTACTTTGGAGTACCTGAATACCCTGTGCGACCAGCTACCCCCCAAGAAGAAGTAACTGATCATCCTGACAGAGGCGTAGAACCGTCAACCGGCGCCCCATTCTTTGTGTATTTGTCCCGCATTACGGGGCTACTTATTTGTTAGCTCAGTTCTTAATGGTTTAGCATGGGTGAAAATATTACCTGTCCGGAGTGTGGTGACGAGGTGGAATCGATGGAAGACCTCGAAAAGGCCCACAAACACGAAGTCCCGGAGTTCGACGTAGAGGAGGACGGCGGGTTCAAACTCTACGGAAACAGAGATCTTTATCTCTGCAAGAACTGCAAATCCCACCTAGGTGTTCGTAGAAAGAAGCGGTCGTAGGACCGTTCCAAAACCGATTCTCAGGTGAGTCTATTTCATCCCAGACGACCGGACGGATCGTCCAGACAGTATGGACTCGTAGTCAAACGTGTTCACTGGTGTTTCACGTTCAAATTCCTGTCCTGCCTGGATTTCATCTAACCCACACGCTCGTAACGCTGAATGTGCCGGAGCAAGCGGGGGTGTCGTAACGGGGTTACGCCGCTGTGAGCTACCGTTTTTATCATTACTGCGGAATCAACGGACATGACACGCGTCGGCCTGCTCGAACTGGAGGAGATTCCTGAAGAGTATCACTACTTATTCACCGACGATTACCTCGGTGATCGACATATCTTCCGCGCATGGGCCCACAATCCGGAGGTTCTCGAAGCGACCCTGGAGTACCTGAATACCCTGTACGATCAGCTGACACCTCGGAAGAAAGAACTAGTCATCCTGACGGTAGCTGCGACTCGCGGAGCACGCTACGAGTGGCATCAGCACGTCGATATCGCCCGTGGGAAGGGAGTCACGACCGACGAGATGCGTTCGATCGGCGGCGGTGATTTCTCGACGTTTGACGACGAGGAGTTCGTACTGTTACAGTACGTTGAAGCGGTCGCCGCAGGTGAAGTGACCGATCAAATTCACACCGCACTGGCTCGCCACTACGCCGATAGCGAGATTGTCGCCGTCGGCCTGCTCGTGGACTTCTACGTGGGCCTCTGTAACTACGTTGCCTCCGTAGAGTTGCCCTTCGAGGGCGGTCGGTTCGTCGGGTGGACGCCAGATGACGAGACCATCGACGACCTGTTTGCATAATGCGCCGGACACTCGGAATCGGGCTGGCGGCGCTGGGCGTTGCGCTCACCGCAGGGACGGCACTCGGTGCGACAAGTGGCGGGTCAGTCGTCCCGGGCGGATTCCCGATGACGAAGTTTCTCGCTCACTGGTGGGTCTTCCCTGCATCGATTCTGTTTTCGACCATCGCGCTCTCCTCGGGCGTCTCTGGCGCGTTGTTCTTCAGCCCATTTTTTATGTTGCTCGTGGGTCTTACCCCGTCTCAAGCCATCGGTGCTGGACTGATCACTGAAGTATTCGGGATGGGGAACGGTCTCCGGTCGTACGTCAACCAGCGGGTAGTCGATTTCCAGACTGCGAAGTGGCTACTGGCTGGAGCGATTCCGGCCGTCGTGCTCGGGGCGTTCGCTGCTCACTACGTCCCGACGACGATTCTGAAAGGTGTCTTCGGCCTTGGGTTGCTCGTTCTGGGTGCGTTTCTGGTTTATTACGACTCACCGGAACGTTGCGAACCAGGTGAGTGTGAAGGGGAATTTTTGAAAAAGAAGAACACAGGTCGCGGAACGACTACAGTCGAAGCCGCCGACGGCGAGACGTTCGTCTACGATACCTGTTGGCGACCGCCCGGCGTGACGCTCTCGACGGTCGGCGGGTTCGTCACCGGATTAATCAGTGCAGGCCTTCCCGAGATTGTCACTACTCAACTGATCGTCCGCTGTCGCATTCCGCCACGAGTCGCTGTCGCCACAAGTGTGTTCGTACTGGCGATCGCAGCCTCCGCAGGCGCGCTCGTCCATGCCCTGACCGCGACGCCGGTCTGGTACGTCGTCATCTGGTCGATCCCTGGTGTTTTGATCGGTGGAACGATCGGGACTCGTGTCGGAAAGTATCTCCCTAGCGAGTTGATGGAAACCGGGCTCGGATTCGTATTCGCACTGGTTGGACTGATTGTGCTTTCGACAGAGTTCCTCGTCGCATGAGCAGTGACCGAGTTTTAGTCCGTAAGGCTTCAGGTCCAATCAGCTACGGTCCTGTCCGTTCGCCATTTCGACGAGGTTCGAGATTCGGTTGGAATGAACAGACTATTTAGCGTTGAGTAAATTATCTTCTTATAGACGCACTGGCCACATTTCGGCCATCGCTTTCCATGCCCGATGAAGCCAATCGGCCGAGGGCATAGGTGCCACGACGTGTCCCGTCATGTACGTGGCACTTCCACGCCTCGCCATGCGTGGAACCTACCCGGATCGACCCCCTGCGGTCGAATCGGTCTGCTCTTTCGCCTTTCGCCTTCCGGAGACGACAAAAATAGAATCCATACCTCACGGTGACATCGCTGCTGTGAACTTCTCCCGCATATTATCAATTGCCTCTTTCCGCCCGTACTCTCCAGCAATGAAACCTGATATCAGATCAATCAGACGATCTGAATCGTGTTTCCGTTCGAAGTCACGTGTAGGTCGCGGCCAAGTTCATACCCCATATTTGCGGCAAGATCGACGTAGCCGGAGAATCCACTCATGTTCTGGTGAGCCGGGATGACGTGCTGGGGCTGGAGCGCTTCGAGCATCTCGTAGTGGCCTTCCTGTCGAAGGTGGCCCGAGACGTGGACGTCGTCGTAGATACGTGCCCCCTGCATGCTGAGCAGCTTCTCGGATTGGTATCGCTGCCCTTCGTTCGTGGGTTCGGGGATAACGCGGGCCGAGAAGATGACTTTGTCTCCTTCTTCCAGGTCGTACGGCGTTTCACCACGTCCCATCCGGGTCAGCATCGCTCGGGGTTCGCCCTGGTGGCCGGTCACCACAGGGAGGAAGTTCTCTTTGCCCTCATTCATGATCCGTTTGAACGCTCTATCCACAGAATTCCGGTGTCCGTACATTCCCAGGTCGTCGGGGAACGACGCTGCTCCGACACGTTCGGCCGTCCCGGAGTATTTCTCCATCGAGCGACCGAGGAGGACAGGTTCGCGTCCGATGTCTTTGGCGAATTCGACCAGGCTCGTTACCCGGGCGATGTGGCTAGAGAACGTTGTCGCGACGATCCCGCCGTCGTAGTCTTCGAGACTCCGCATGACGTCCTCAAGTTGACTTCGCGCAACGGCTTCGCTCGGCGTGCGACCCTTCTTATTCGCGTTGGTGCAGTCCTCGATATAACAGAGCACGCCGTCGCCCTCGCGTCCGATTTCCCGAAAACGCTTCATGTCAATCGGATCGCCGATAACGGGCGTGTGATCCATGCGCTTGTCCAGCCCGTAGACGACTGCGCCCTCGGGCGTGTGTAGTACCGGATTAATCGCGTCGATGATCGAGTGAGTGACGTTGACGAATTCGAGTTCGCATCGCTCGCCGATCCGCATGGTTCCGCCCGCTTCCATCTTGACCAGGTCGTTCTGCACGTTGAACTTGTCCTCGTCTTGAATCTCGTCTTTGACAAGCTCGATCGTGAACGGCGAAGCGACGATCGGTGCGTCGTAGCGATGGGCGAGTTTTCCGATCGCGCCGATGTGATCAAGGTGTCCATGTGTCGGGACAATAGCCTTGACGTCGCCCTTCAGATCGGACATGACGCGGTCGTCAGGGATCGCACCCATATCGATCAGGTCAAGCGAGTGCATACTCTCCGTACGGAGATTGTCGTGAATCAGTACCTTCGAGAGATTGAGGCCCATGTCGAAGACGACAATGTCGTCGCCGGCACGGACGGCCGTCATCTGTCGGCCGACTTCCTCGTAGCCGCCTATCGTTGCGATTTCAATTTCCATGATGTTCCTCCGAGCAGAGCGGTCCCAGAACTCGATGCAGAGTGCCGCCTATAAAAGGAGAGAAGGACACGATACCAACGGAAAGCGGTCAGTCACACAGACGTTCGCACTCTCGCTCGTCTCAATACTCATCCTTCCCGGGGACAGATCGTATTTCGGTTATAAAAACAACTATCGTCGGTACGTAAATACTCCGCGTATCTAGTCGTCTTTCATCTCATCGAGTTTGTCGATCAGATCGCTTGTGGATGACTCTGCCTCGAATGACACTTCCCCTTCGTGATCGTTTTCGTCGACAGAAACACCTTCACTGTCGTCTGTGTCTACTTCTTGGTCCTGCTGCTCAGACTCATCATAGCTTCCAAAATCCATGTTTGAATCTTCTCATCGTCGCTGTTAAAACATACGATGGTGCTTCAGCGAACACAGTTCATTCGTGAGCAGAACGGTTTCACGGTCGTTATTCGCTGAGAGAGACTGGTTAGAAAGGTCCTCCCCCTGTGATTTCTAGGGCTAGTTTGATACCCCTCGTCGTGACCATCATAGGACTTGATATCGCTTCCCAGATTTTAGACGATAGGCTGAAGATTCCAAGCGTTCTCTTTCTCATTCTTGTTGGTGTCATCGTCGGCCCGGGGGGCCTCAACGCCGTTGCGTTGTCTTCATTTGGTAATCCGGGCCCCTGTCGAGCATTGTCGGTCTCTCTGTCGCGATTAGCGTCTTCAGAGTGGCGTTCCATCTAAAGCTCTCGAAACTCCGACAGACGTCTCGCAAAACATTCCAGATCATTAAAATTGACCCTCATCAAACGTTGATAGTTGCTTCTTCGATAATTTAGCACAGTGAGCATGAGCAGTTGCCGGAAATTCACGACAGATCGGAAGTTAACACATAAATCCGACGACCAGGTATTCTACTTTATATGCAATTCTGTGACGAGTGTGGTTCGATAATGCACACAGAGGACGACACGTGGGTGTGTCGCTCCTGTGAGAACGAGGAGTCGCGGGACTCGCAAACAGAAGCGGATATGACGACCCAGGATGGACAGCGGGACGACGGAGCACCCGCTGTGGCCGACGCGACCCAAGGCTCCACCGAGACGATGCACGAGCCTTGTCCAGCGGACGACTGCGACAGCGACCGGGCCTACTACGAGATGCTGCCAAAACCGGGTGGCTCCTACGAGGTTCGGCTATTCACCTGCGTCGAGTGCGGCCACAAGTGGCGCGAGTCCTGACGGCGCCCCTCGCGAATCTCGCCACCAAAGACCAGGAGCATTGTTCAGGCTCCTCAGTAACCCAATACACTCGGTTCACAGGCTCAGGTAGCAACTGGTTCGACATTACCGGTATAAGAAAGAAGCCGCCTTGCTGAATACCTCCACTATCTCTCGCACGCCCGTTTTAGAAAGTAGGAGTAGTTCTATGTTGCCACCGATCTACAGGATGTCTGTCTCTACCGATTGGCAGGTCGAGTATGCCTACTGTTCTACGACACCTTATCGGAATTAATGCTGTGAGCCATCCCTGTCGAGTTTCTTGTACATTTCATCCGGGAAGGGCAGACTCCCGTATATCGAATACGGACAGGCTTCCTTCCCAATACAGTGCCGCTGCATATCCGGGTTATCGCAGTTCATCGGTAGTGGTTTCTCCCCCTCGATTTCGCCGTGATCGAACTCGTACTGGACTTGATAGCGCGTCTCCTCAGGATCGAACCACGGCCACCGCTCGAAGACGTCCATGAGGTCCTCAACGATCGTCTCTCGCGATGCATCCTGGTACTGTGGCAGCCACATCACCATCCGGGCGAAGTTAAACAAGTCCTTGCGGACGGGACCTTTCTCCCGTAGTCGCTCATCCATATTCTGCATACACGGCAGCTCGAAAAGGTCCTCAAGCGTCGTGATCGACAGCGTCGACGACCGACGTTCGATACGGTACTGTGGCGTCCCGTCTGACGCTGCCTTGGCTTCACGAACGTAGCCAGACTCCACGAGATCCTCTAACGTCGATTGGGTTGCTCGTGGACTCGAAAATCGCGACGTCTGCTTTTGCTCCCAGCGGCCTGTCAGATCATACACGTCGACGGATTTGAACACCTCCAAAGCAGTAAGTGGCTGATCTGGGTCAACCACATCGTGTTCGGAGACAACATCTCGAATGAACGAGAAGAGCCGTTTCTCAGGATTCCAGTTGGTGTAGAGGGCATCGTACTGACCGGCACGCTCGAATCGATCAATGCGGTTTGTGATCGCTTCTGCACTATCGGTAATCCAACCGAATTGCTCGTCGGTGAGCATCGTCTCTAATTCTGTGACAAGGACGCCGAAACCACCATTCTGGAGCCGGTCTTCGAGCAAGTGGACACAGTGGCCAGTTGGGATGTACAAGCGGTTATCTCTCACGCGGGTACGGAGGCAACCATCAACGCCACCGTCATCGGGATCGAATGATCCTCCCCAGTCTTCGGGTGTTCCTCGTGCCAGGCACGTCCCCGAAGCTGCTACCATGGGGATCTCGATATACGTCTGATCATCGTCGAATTCGGGGATTGACCTAACACCAGTACACACGCGGCCGGGATGTGGTGTCCCGTCCTCCGGCGGTTTCGCATACAGAACTTCGGCAAGCTCTTGGAGGAGAGTGCGCTCTTCGCACTGGACGAGTAACTCCTGGATCGTATTCGTATATAGCTCACAGAGATTCGTCACTCCTTGGAGTTGGTCGGCCTCCAAGTCCACTAATTCGGGGTGGTTTTTGATACAAATCGCGGCAAGGGCCGCGTCGACAGCTGCCTCACCAGGGTCCTCGACGAGCGGACACTGGGCTTGTCCACTGCGGACAGCAGGCTTCCAGGCAGCCAGTCCCCATTGTTCTACTGCGTCGACCTGGGCCTCACGATCAAGTGTGCCGCCGGGTGAGCGACACTTGAATCCACGCTCAAACAGCTGTCGCCGGCGACGCTCTGAGAACTCACCAGGGAGGGCAGCGACACGGAATGCGGCTATCTCGTCGTCCGTCGAATCCCTATGCATTGGAGACCTCCTGCAGGAAGGTTGGTCTGGCTTTCGTTCGATACTCGAAATCGGGGCTTTGGATCGGCTGAACCATCCGACAGACCTCCGAGTGCAGACTGTAGGGCAGCCGGATCAACCGCTCGGAATCAACGGTAACCTGGCGATCAATCGTGAAGCCGTATTGCTCGGTCAGCAGGTTCGCAAGGACATCCCGACTCTGCGTATCATAGCGGTGCTCGCTGTCGTCGTCAAGCAAGTAGACGTGACACCCCTGTCCTGAGTAGACGACCAGGGTCTCATCGGCAGCAAAGTCGTCCTCGAGGATCTCCCGAATTGCGAATCCATCACGGAGTGCCTGGTTGATATCCCCGAATGCATACGGAAATCCAGCAGGGGGTGCGTCGATCACACCGCTGTTCTGAAGAATGGATTGTCGATTTGTACCAGTGGGATCCTTGTTCTGAGTGACCCGTTCGTAGGCGATATCTTTCGCATCGATGTCGATCGCGACGATATGCGATCGTTCCCAGCAAGCCAGCGAATGATATACCGCAGCTGGTAACGGTGCCTGCTGGTCGGTCAGCGCTGGATCAACCAACCCGTAGGAGGTGTCACCGAGTGGATCGGCCGCCGCTGGTGTCTGGATGAACTCAACAAGCGGACGGGACCCTTCAGTCATCCCTGTGAACGCTGGCTTCACGCGTTCGCCGTCCGAGCCCAGTCGGGTGTCTCGACGAATGAAATCCCGTGGTGGTGCATCGTCTTTTTTGATCGGATAGGACTGATCGAACGCGATTCCGATCTCTTTCGGCCCCTGCGCAGTGACGTGATCCGGTAACAGACCCAAGTAATGTGGGAACTCACGCTGGTAGAAGGTTCGAAGCTCGTCGCGCGTCGCTTGTCTCCACGTCATCGGTCAATCTCACTCCGTGCTGAAGAGAACGTTCGGAGTTCGTCCATTCCGTCAAGTTCGGCTTTGTCCAATCGGTCTTGAAGCGCGCTTAGATTAGCGATTGACTTCCAACACAGGTTCTCTGGGGCAAGATCGCCACTTCGTAGCGATGACAGAACGTGTTCAAGCGTTTCCTGGGACTGAACCACCCAGAGTGTCGATGCATCCACCTCGGCCAGTTTTTCGTAGTCATCTCTAACGGCTTCGCAGTTCCCACTGAGACATTCGACCTCTGCGACCCATGTGAGAGAATCAGTGCTATCGAAGCCGACGACATCAAACACAGAATCCCCCTCCCACTGGTGGTAGGTTTCAACGCGATCGACGTCGTCACGCTGGGCAAGCAGTTCTTCAGTAATAGCTACACCCACTCGATGTGGTGTCTTCTCTCGCCAGTCGCCCACAGTGTGCTGCGTTCGGTTGATCAGGTCCCACCCATCGGGAAGAAGAGAGTAGTATACACGTCGACTCGATGCACGCTCGATCAAGTCTAACTCTTTTAGCTGGTCAACATTGGGGTCGCCAGCCCGATCACGTAACGATGTCATGCTCTCCAACAGCGAGTAATCGTCGAGCTCGCGGTGGTACGCTTTCGCGACTAATCCAAGGAGGTCTGCATCGTCCCGCGTCAATCCCATCTGTTCTAGCCTGCTTGGCCGGACAGAAGCGTGAGTCTCAGGGATCTGATCGAAGACCGTCTCACCGTCGACATCATCCCGTACCGACTCATCATCACAGGAAGATAGATCCGAATCCGCTCCACAATCAACTTGATCGGCCGTACTGTCAACCTCAGCCGTTTCCGAGTTGGTACTCTCCTCGTTTGGATCCGTACTGAGATTTTGGAGATCAGCGAAAGAAACGTCAATCCCAGCACCGACAGCTCGGCTGTGAAGATGTCTGAGAGAGCGCGTCGTCTCCGACTGGTCGGTAGGGCTCGCATGGATGGCGTTGGCGATCCGCTTGACGTCGGCTTCCGATCGGAGTGGGGCAGCCTCGACGTTCACACGGTCTCCATCTATCGGAACATCGAACTGCTGAAGTCCGTCTTGAACACCGTGCTCAGGATCGATTGCACTCTCTGACTGCGCTGATTGAATTGACCCTTGGTCTGCTTCCTGGGTTTTCACCGACGACTCAACCTCGACACCCTCGTTTTCTTCGGTGTCCGTCGATGCCGGCGAGTTACTTGCACCGCCGTCCTCTGTCGACGCTGCTGCTTCTTCAGCCAGTGCCCTGATTTCGCGTTTGCACGTGTCGATGTCCGCGATATTGGCGTGTTGTTCGATAACGCCGTACTTTCACCCTCTGTGAATCCTGAGTGGTGCTGATAAACTGCTCGGGCGACCCGCTTGACGTCGGCCATCGTCTCGATTGAGGCCGCATCGACGTCGACCTCGTCGCCGTCCATCGGAACATCCTCGACGTGAGTACCACCAGAACTAGCCGCTGGCTGTTCCTCAAGCATTGCTTCCTCCATGCCGGTGTCAGTCAAACTGTCCGATTGGTCAGATCCATCCGTTGAACCCGTCACGTTATCTTCCTGGGTATCCGTCTGACGGCATTTCTCACAGAGGTCTACACCCTGCGGTATGTAGTTACCACACTCGTCACAAGACGCTGGTCCTGCAGACTTACCTGTAACTGGTGGCTCTTCCTCATCCTTGGCGCTGTTATCGATTAAGAGCGCTTCTGTATCTTGCGCAGATCTGTTAGCTGGTTCGGCATTGTCAGTCGTTGCTGGCGAGCGCTTACTAGTTAGTGTCCGCTCTGTACCGGTGGGAGTGGAACTGACTGACTGAGTATCACTAGAGGGGGTACTAAGGATCTCATCGAGCTCGTATGGTCCTGTCGTGAATGAGGATACCGTCTGACCGATGCAGCGTCGATATTCACGCTTGAACTCCGGTGTCTCTTCAAGAGGTGAATCACCCTCCGGATGGCCATCCGGAATGGGCAGCGCTTCGATCGAGAACGGTGTCGTCACTTCGTCGCCGAATCGCGCTGAAAAGTCGACGACCCACTCCCCCGGACGCATGTGCTTGAGCTTGTTCGCAATCTGCTCTGGCACGACCTCGTCGACAGCGATCGACGACTCCAGATACGCGTCCGGGTGTTGGATTTTGCCGTAAATCTTGTTCTGGACGTTGTTCATGATCTCGTTGTACGCCCGTTCCCCGCCCACGTCACGGACCTGTGAGGGAAACTGCATCACGAATCCCAGGCTAAGTTCGAACGACCGTGCCTGCGGGATCAGCTGCTCGTATACGAGCGGCTTCGACGCGATCCCAGCGGCCTCCTCGATAATCAGGTTGACCTGCGACTCGTTAGCATCGTCGTCCTGTCGTCGCCGCCACTGCATGTCGTCCCACAGCGTGCTCAGGAGGATCAGTGTGAACGCCTGCTGCGTCTCTGGTCGAAGCGCACCCGTGTCGAACAATAGCTGGACATCACGGTTAGCGAGTTCCCGGAACGAGAGGCATTCATCAGCGTAGCGCTCTCGGTGAGAATCCCACTCGGGATTCTGGTTCAGCATTTCGTAAATGTGCTCGTTCTCCCGAAGTTTGTCCAGGCGGGTGAACACGGCTGACATCGTCTGGTCGAAATCCCGCTCTGGTTTTTCGAGCAACCGCGACAGGGTATCCTCGACATCCTGGGACGCCCGCGGGACGGATTGATCACGGTAGAGTTGCTCTGCAGCCTGGTACAGGTCGTCGACAGTGAAAACGTCCGACCCGTATTCCTCGTCGAACTCAGTGCGAATCAGATACGAGATGATCTGCGTGGCGAGGTACGCTGCGTTGTATTGATCCTCACCCATGATCACTTCCATGATCGAGTGAAAGTGGTTGATCCGATCCTGGACCGCCTCAGATCGGTCGCGACCGGCAGATAGTGCAGGTCGAATGTCGAAGAATGCCACCGACGGCAATTGCTCTGGGACGTTGAAGAAGTAAACATCCTCGAGGTCGCCGTACCGCTCGTAATAGGCCCGGAGATAGTTTTCGCACATCTGATCGCCTTTGGGCTCGAACAAAATCTCCGGGCCAGGTATCTCCTCGTGCAGCGAAAGCAGTAGGTTCGCGATCTTGATCGATTTCCCTGCTCCCGAACCGGCGAACACGCCAAAGTGCTGCCGTAAGAGCCGTTTCGGGAGCGACACTGGTTCCGAGCGTGAATCACCATCTTC